>Ga0187892_10002139_pt1 | contig 41269 bp, 45 predicted proteins | sample MA1701073metaG_FD_139345 | JGI IMG/M metagenome (GOLD analysis project Ga0187892, IMG submission 139345) | Bio-ooze microbial communities from a basaltic lava cave in the Kipuka Kanohina Cave System on the Island of Hawaii, USA - MA170107-3 metaG ... | reverse complement strand
GAAATGAGCCGACAAAGCGCCGGGCGGGGTGGGGGCTCTCCCCGCGGGACACGCTGTGTCGCGGAGCGTCGCCGCGCTCAAATGGGGCCACGAGATCGATGGTGGTCGGCTTCGGCGATCCGCAGAAGCCACGGTCCCGCGGGGAGAACCCCCACCCCACCCGGCGCGGTGAGTTAACGGACTTTCGACTCGGGACACTAGCATCTCGGCGGTCGGGATGGGGTCGGTAGGGGGGCAGGTCGCGAGTGAGGTACCGGGCGTACTCGGTCTCCTGGAACCTGACCCAGCGGTGCAATCTGGAGTGCGCGCATTGTTATCTGTCCGCGCACGCGGGAGCCGATACCGGCGGCGAGCTCAGCACGGACGAATGTCGCCGGGTCATCGACGAGATCGCCGAGGTCAACCCGAGCGTCTTCCTGATTCTCACCGGCGGCGAGCCGCTCCTCCGGAAGGACATCTTCGAGCTTGCCGGGTACGCCGCGGACAAGCGCTTCACGGTGGTCCTCGGCACCAACGGCGTCCTGCTGCGCGAGCGGGAGGCCAGGCTCATGCGCCGGCACGGGGTGCTCGGGGCCTCGATCAGCCTCGATTCCACCGACGCCAGCAAGCACGACCGATTCCGTCATCTGCCCGGCGCGTGGGACAAGGCGGTGCGGGCGACCCGGGTCCTGAAGGACGAGGGCCTCGACTTCTCGCTCCACATGTCGGTCACCGACTGGAACGTCGAGGAGGTCCCGGCGATGATCGATCTGGCGAAGGCCCTCGGCGCCACGGTCCTGAACTTCTTCTTCCTGGTGCGAACCGGACGCGGCGCGGACCTCACCGACATCGACGCAGAGGCGTACGAGCGGATTCTCACGGACCTGGCCAGGGCCCAGGGCGAAGTGACGGAAGACCAGGGGCCGCCCGGATTCGTCCAGCGCATGCTCGGTCGCGCGGCGACGCCGGCGGGCTTCGAGGATCCCTGGTCGACGCCGGTCAGGACGGCGGACAATCTCCTGATCCGGGCGAAGTGCGCTCCGCACTTCCGTCGGATCCTCTACCAGCTCAATCCACGATCGCCGCTCCTCCAGAACTACGCGCACGGCTCCTGTCCAGCCGGCAAGTACTACTGCCGGATCACCCCGACCGCAGATGTCACGCCGTGCCCATACATGCCGGTCTCGGCCGGGAACTTGCGGGAGACCTCGTTTGCCGACCTCTGGAACAACGCTCAGGTCCTGCGTGACCTGCGGGATCCCCTCCTGGGTGGGCGATGTGGCGCCTGCGAGTTCTCGAAGATCTGTGGTGGCTGCCGCTGCCGGGCGTACGCCACCCATGGGGACTATCTGGCGGAGGATCCGGCGTGCGCGTATCGACCCGGTGCCCACGGCGGGCGGACGATCGAGCTGGCGCCCGAGCAGACCTTCGGTCTCGACGTGGAGCTCGAGATGGCATGGGACGCGGCGGCCCGGGCGCGCCTGGACGCCATCCCCGCGTTTGCGCGCGGGAGGGTCGTGAAGGCGGTCGAGGCGTACGCGCGGCGTGAGGGCCAGCCGCGCGTCACCCCCGAGCTCCTCGCCGCTGTCCGCTCTCAGTGGGGCGCCCGTTTTCGCCCCCGGCAGTAGGGGTCGAAGAGGGCCCCGACGGCCCCCTCCGAGCCTCCTCACTCGGTTCGATTGCGCCGGCAGGCCGGCGCTCGGCGCGGCGAGACGACGCGCTCGCGGATACTCCGACAGGCTCCTGGCGGAGCCACGGGATGGCGGCAGATCTTGACGCCGGCCCAGTCGATCGCTCGAGAGCGCCGACTCCGTAAGCTGAGGTCGGGATTGACGAGCGGCGATGCATGATCGCAGGTTCAGGCAGGCGGCGGGGACATACGCGGTCTACGGCGTCATCTACTGGGTGACGGCGCTGTACCTGCAGCTCACAGTCTTTCCCGCGCGCGGGCCGCTCGTGCTCTGGTTCGGGCTCGGCGCGCTCCTCGCGGTGGGCGTTCCCTGGCTTCTCTGGACGCGGCGCGCGTGGTTCGAGCGGTGGATCCTCAGCCGGCGTGACCTCACCAGGATCCTCGCGGTGCTGGTCGCGCTTCGAGCGCTCGCCGTCGCCCGGCTGGCGCTCGGGGGCGCCGGGTCGATGCGGATGCCGAGCATGGGGGGTGGGGTGCCGCCGAACGCCGTCGGTGCCTGGGTGATGGCCCTCGTCGCGCTGGCGACGGCCGTCATGCTGGCCCGCGCCGCATGGGGGCCGGAGGAGCGCGCCGGGTGAAACGGTACAAGGACATCGCTGGAGACGGCGGATCGAACATCGTCGGGCAGATCGAGGCCCAGCAGGCGAGGCTTCGGCGGAGGCTGGCGGACGTACGCCGCGTCGTCGCCATCGTGTCCGGCAAGGGCGGCGTCGGGAAGTCGTCGGTGACCGCGAATCTGGCGGCGGCGTTCACGCTGTCGGGCTGGTCCGTCGGGGTCCTCGATGCCGACCTCAACGGGCCGTCGATCGCGAAGCTGCTCGGGATCAGGGGCCGCGTCCTCTCGACGGGCGAGGCCGGTGTCGAGCCGCCGCGGAGCGCGCTCGGGGTGAAGGCCATGTCGATGGATCTGCTGCTGGCGGGGGACGCGACGCCTCTCCAGTGGGCAGCCCCGACGCAGGCCGAAGCGCACACCTGGCGCGGCACGATGGAGGCCAACGCGGTCCGGGAGTTCCTGTCCGACACGGCGTGGGGAGACCTCGACCTACTGCTCATCGACCTTCCACCCGGCACCGACCGGCTGACGACGATCGCCGGCCTCGTCCCCGTGCTGCACGGCACCGTGCTGGTCACGATCCCGTCGGAGGTATCGCACCTGATCGTGAAGAAGTCGATCACCGTCGCCAAGGGATGCGGCGCGCCCGTGCTGGGGCTGATCGAGAACATGGCCGGCTACGCGTGCCCGGACTGCGGCGCCGTCAATCCGCTCTTCGCCGGCCCCGGCGGCGCGTCGCTCGCCACGGAGTTCGGCATCCCGTTCCTGGGCGCGATCCCGTTCGACCCGCGCATGGCGCGGGCGAGCGATCTCGGGCAGGCGTTCGTCGCCTCCGAGACCGGCAGCCCCGCCGCCGCCGCGCTCGTCTCCATCGCGGCGACCCTCCGGGACGCACTCGCCGCCGCCTGACTCCGCGAACCCCGAGTTCTGATTCATCGCGGCCGCACGCCGTACGCTCGAACCGATGTCAGGAGTCGAAAAAGCCGGGATCGGCTGCGGCCCGCACCGTCACGCCGGTGCGCCGGACCTCGGCCAAGCTTCGAAGGGGGCCCTTGCGGTGCGGTCTGCCAGTTCACGGGCCCCTAGAACAATCGCCGCTCTAGGTGGGGGGCTTTCGAGCGCCGGCTCCGCCGGCGCAACCGGACTCTGGTGGGGGAGGCATCGGAGGGGGCCGTCGAGGCCCCCTCCGAAGCGATTACGGACAGGTAATGCCGGGGTCTGGCTGGTAGTTCGCGACCTTGTGGGTCGCGACGAAGTTGTCCTTGTACAAGGTGACCGGGAGCTGACCGACCGCGGTCTCGCCGTCCCAGCCCAAGATCTTGGCCCGGTCGGCGAGCTGGCGTGCCGTGAGCTGCCCCGCCAGGTAGCGAGCGGCGGGATCCTTCTCGAGGAAGACCGCGATCGTCTCGTGAATCGGTCGGCCGCCGCGCGCCCCGGATTGCTTTCGCCACTCCAGGATGATCGTGAAGCCGTCCAGGTCAGGGTCGCTCGCGAGCGAGCGGTTCCGCGTCATCCGCTGGAGCATCGGCCCCACATAGCGGGAGTACATGGCTGACGCGCGATCACGGAAGGCCAGCGAGTCGAACGCCGGAGAGGGGTCCTGCTCGATGAAGATACGGAGCGAGAGATATCGCTGGTCCCCGCCGGACAGGAACTTGGGGCGCTGGAAGCCGACGCTCTCCTTCTCCACTTCGACCCACGGCAGGCAGTGATAGATCCCCGCGAAGAGGGCGCGCAGGTCCGCCAGGTACTTCTGCGCGAGCTGCCGGGCCTTCTCCGACGTATATTTCTCGAGCGGAATCGTCTTGTCCTCGGGCGGCGCCGCGTGGCCTACGCCGACGCTGAGCACGAGGGCTACCCCCAGACCCCCGATGCCGGACCGGGAGGCACGCCAGAGACCTTCTCTGGACCAGCGCGGGTACCGGCCGCTCAGAAGGGCCCGGATGCGTACCAGTGCCAAGCGAGCCCCCTGGTCGAGGTGAGGCGCTGCGGCAAGGGGCTGCACGGGTCGGTCGTCGACGGCGGCTCGGCGAAGCCCGCACGTCGAGCGAGGTGGCAGCCGCAAGCGGTGCGCGAGCGCGCTGCGCCGTGAGGCCGCCCGAGTCGATTGGACTTCTTTCATCAGCGGCTAGCGTCCCGAGTCGAAAGTTCGTGGACTCAGCCGGGTGGGGTGGGGGCTCTCCCCGCGGGACCGTGCGCTCGCGCGGATCGCCGAAGCCGACCCCGATCGATCTCGTGGCCCCATTTGAGCGCGGCGACGCTCCGCGACACAGCGTGTCCCGCGGGGAGAGCCCCCACCCCGCCCGGCGCTTTGTCGGCTCATTTCTGACTCGGGACACTAGCGTTCGACGATCTGATCCGTGCTCACCGTGACGGGCTTGCCCCACCAGCCCTCGTCTCGCGCCATCGCGATATTCGTGCGGGTGACCACCGCTGGCTGGCCGGCCCGGTTGCGGACCGAGAACGTCAGGTGCTCGCCAGACGCGAAGTGTGACGGGTGCGACTTCCACGTCTCCCATTCGTCCGGAGTTGCACAGGCAGCTCCGAGCAACGCGGCAGCTCCGAGCAGGGCGAGACGGAGATAGCGCCTCAGCATCCGTGTCCTCCTTCGGCCGGTTAGCCGCTCAACGAGACCCGATCGGTTCGGCGCATATGCTACTACAATATGGGTTGCCGTCCGGCACGCGATGATAGACTCCCAAGCGAAGCAACGGGTCAGCCGCCAGCCAGGCGAGCGACGGCGTGGCCCCGCGAGCGGGCTGACAGTCGAGACCAGGCGATGACCGGTGCGCTGACGATTCGCGACATGCCCACTGGGCTCCGCCGGCCCATCATGATCCTGGCGTTCGCGGGCTGGAACGACGCCGCGGAGTCCGCATCGACGGCCGCCCGCTTCCTGGCCAGCGGCTGGCAAGCTCGCCCCTTCGCCCAGATCGACCCTGAGGAGTTCTATCACTTCGGCCTTACCCGTCCCACCGTGCGCTTCAAGGCCGAGTCGAGCACGGAGCGCGAGGTCATCTGGCCGACCACGGACTTCTGGATCGCGCAGGCGGGGGAAATTCCGCGCGACGTCATCATCGGAGTGGCGCCGGAGCCCCACCTCAGGTGGAAGACCTACTGCGGGCTCGTGCTCGATCTGGCCCGGCGGTGCGAGGTCTCGCTTGTGCTTACCCTCGGCGCCCTCCTGGCCGCGGTGCCTCACACCAGGCCGGTTCGGCTGGTGGGCGCCGCGTCCGATCCCGAGCTGGCGGCCCGTCTCGGCATCCGGCCCACTCGCTACGAAGGGCCCACCGGAGTCGTGGGCGTCCTCGGCACGATATGCCGGGACCAGGGAATGCCGACGGGCAGCCTGTGGGCCAACGTGCCTCACTACATCAACGGCGTCGACAATCCCAAGGCCGCGTTGGCCCTGGTGCGCCGGGTCCTGAGCTTCCTCCCGGCTGACCTCGATGTGAGCACCCTGGTCGAGGGAGTGCGGCAGTTCGAGGACAACCTCCGGGAGATCGTCGGGCAGAACGCGAAGATCGCCGCATACATCAAGCAGCTCGAGCAGAGTGACGTCGAGGAGGAGTCGCCCACCGTGGTGAATGATCTCCCCCCGGCGGGCGGTGACCTGGTCGCCGAGATCGAGCAGTTCTTTCGCCAGCAGAATCCCGAGTAGGAGATGACCTCGCCGCCCCCTCCGCGACTTTTCCAGTTCCGATTACTCCGCCGGCATGGCAGTGCGAGGCGAGCCGCCGGCGAGCCGTAGCCCCAGATTCCGAGATCGTGCGAGGCGAGCCGTAGCCTGGATTCCGAAATCGGCGCTCGAAAGAGCGTGAGGTCCATCGCCAGGGGCTGGCGCGACGCTCGCGCTCGGTCTCGCTCGCGCCCACGGCCTGACGCCCTTTACGTCGCGGTCGGATGGGGGTTGTCGGCTGTCGTCACGGCGGCCGTCGCCGGGTTCGCAGGGCTGGCGTCACCCGCTGGTGATGAGCCGCGCGTGACCGTGTCTCCCGCTGTCGTACGGCTCGGTGACCTGGCGGTCGTCCGGGTGGTGGGCGTGGACGCTGGGGCATCCGTGACGGGGACGCTTGCCGAAAGGCCTCTCGCGTTCTTCCCTACCGCGGGTGGGATGAGCGCTCTGGCGGGAATCGATCTCGAGGGTCCGGCGGGCTCTGGCGAATGGACGGTCTCCACGGTCAGTAGCTACGGGGAGCTCACGGTTCGTCGAGGCTCGCTCACGATCGAGCCACGCGAGTTCCCCGTCGAGCGGCTCTCGCTCCCGACGGCCATGGTCGAGCTCGACCCGGAGACGACTCGTCGCGCCGACGGCGAGGCCCGGCGCTTGCGCGACCTCTACGCGACGGCCGCGCCCGAGCGCCGGTGGCGCGGACCCTTCGTCGCTCCGGTGGAATCGGCGCGACAGCCCGGGGGGTTCGGCGCGCGCCGAGTGATCAACGGCCTCTCTCGATCCCCTCACGCGGGCCTCGACTACTCGGCCGAGCGTGGCACGCCGGTGGTCGCTGCGAACTCGGGGCGGGTCGCCCTGACCGGTGAGTTCTTCTTCCCGGGCCGGCTCGTGATCATCGACCACGGCCTCGGTCTCTACACCGCCTACTTCCACCTCGATCGCATCACGGTCGCCGAGCAGGACGTCGTCCTCAGGGGAGCCCCCATCGGCGAGGTCGGGGCCACGGGCCGCGCGACCGGCCCGCACCTGCACTTCGCGGTCATCGTTGGCTCGGCGCGCGTCGACCCGGCCTCATTGCTCGGCCTGAACCTTTCTCGGTACGAATAAGGCGTCGCTTACACCGCGATCCGCCGGCGCCAGCGCTCGGCGCTGGACGCGAGGCCGCGATTCGACCACACGAGGAGGGCGGAACGCGCGAGGATGCCGCGCACGGCGGCGCGGGAGAGCTTGATGCGGCGGTCGGCGTTCAGTATCTCGGGAGATCGGGCCAGGAGCTCGAGAGTGCCGAGGCCGATCAAGAGGGGCCACGTGCACGCCAGTCGCATCCGAACTTCACCGGCCGGAATCGCGAGGGTGTAGCGCCACGCGACCGCGTAATGGTCGAGCGTCAGGCGGAGGAGCCGATCGTACAGAGGCCGAACGCGCGGCGCGGTCGCGGGGTCCAGGAGATCGGCCGGCTCGAGGCCGAGCGACGCGAGCTCTCGGGCGGGCAGGTAGCAGCGCCCGATCCGGAGGTCGCGCGCCAGGTCGCGGAGCACGTTGGTCATCTGCAGCGCCTTGCCGAACCGCACCCCGGTGGCCGTCATCGCCTGCAGGTCCCAGCCGGCGAGCCGCGGGCGGTGCGCGACGTGCATCTCGGTCCAGAACGCGCCCACGCACCCGGCGACGAGATACGTGTACCGATCGAGGTCGTCGAGCGAGCCGAGGGCCGTCAGGGTTGTCGCGTCTTCGCCCTGAAAGCGGGTGAGATCGAAGACCATGCCGTCGGTGATGGTGTCGAGCACGTGTCGGACGCGCGCCGCGTCCGCCGGTGGGAGCAGGTCGAGCTCGTGGAGGCACTCGGGGAGCCGGAGGAGGAGCTGGCGCTCGGCGGCGGTGGCCGGCGCGGTGCCGAGGTCGGTGACCCTCGTCAGGCCCGAGAGGCCGGCGTCCGGCCCGGCCTTCGCGATCGCGATCCGCAGCGCCTCGAGTCGCCGGAGCCGGTCCGCGCGGTCCAGGAGCCGCGTGTCCGCGATCGTGTCGGCGGCCCGGGCGAGCAGATAGGCGATTCCGAGCGGCCCCCGGAGGGGCGGCGGGAGTACCGCGAGCGACAGATAGAAGGTCCGGCTGACCTGACGGAGCAGGTCGAGCGCCATCAGTCGTAGTCGAACGGGCGCGGCGGCGGGTCGGGCGAATCCTTGGCCTTCTTCAGACCCTCCTGGAACTTCCGATCCAGGAGCTTCCCCTTCTGGCGCTCGGCCTCCATCTGCTTCTGGAAGCGCGTCTCGCGCTCCATCGACTGCTTGCCGAGTGAATCGAAGGCCGAGCCGAGGCTCTCGGTCGTCCGCTTCGGCGGCGGGACCTCGTGGCCGACGACGGCACTGAGCGCGGCGTCGATCGTGAGCTTGGCCTGGCAACAGGGGCATGTGACCACGAAGGAGCCGGTGTTCGCCATCGCGCCTTCACGCTACCAGCCCCTGGCGGCGCCCGTCAAGGCGGCATACCGACGGCCCCGCTTACATGAGACCGGTAGTCTTCAGGTAAATGTAGAGGAGCGCCATAGCGACATAGCTGATGGCGACGATATACATGATCACCTTGTTGATCGGATGGGGCTGGATCCAATTCGGGAACACCCTGGGCAGAAACCGGTAGTTGAGGTAGATCAGCGCTGGACAGTAGAGGCCCATGGCCAGGAACGAGACCACGCCCCGGATGGTGATGAGCGTACCGGGTTGACCGGTCAGCATGGTCGTCGTCGTCAGCACCGTGAAGACGGCGACGAACAGGTAGTACCAGTAGCGGAAGTGCTTCTTCCGGCTCGCCTCGGAGTTGGCATAGACGAAATCGGCGAAGACCCGTGACCAGCCGTCCGTGAGCTGGATCCAGACATCGACGAGAAACGCCGCGGCCACGATGAGGAAGATCGCTCGACCAATCGGCCCCCAGGCGACCTCGAAGAACGCCGACTGGACCACCGCGATCTCCCAGCCCTTGGGGATCTTCCCCTCGGGCAGCAGTAACGCGAAGGCCAGCCAGCACATGATGATCGTCGTCACGGCGTTGAGGAAGACCCCGGTGAAGTTGGTGAAGTGGACGGCCTTCATCCAGCCGAGGAAGTTCCGCTTGTTCTGGGGCGTGTCGGCGATGTAGAACCCGGTCGCCGGAATCGCCTCCTCCTGGCCCGTGACGGGGCTGGTCACTCGGCCGATCAGGCCGCCCATCCCCATCCTCTTGTCGCGAATCCAATACCCGATGAAGAGCTGACCGAAGCCTCCGGCTCCGGCGTACGCGATGCTGGTGACCAAGATGTTGAGGTCGGCGGAGTCCCAGTTGCTCGGCCAGGTGAGGTGTGGAAGCAGGGCGGGCCAGAACTCACCGGTCACGGCGAGGACCTTGGGCTGCATCACGGCGACGGTGATCCCGCTCATCGTGATGATGACGACCGCGGTCGAGAAGCGCTCGATGACGGTGTAGATCACCTTGCCGAAGATCAGGACGAGCAGATAGAAAGTGATCGTGCCATAGGCCCAGAACAGGGACTGGGCCCGGGGGCTCCAGCCGATTGGGAAGCCCGTGAGAGCCGCCAGAGCGGTGCCGCCCGCGGCTGAGTAGGCGCCGAACCAGATGTTCTCGACGACGATTCCCACCATCAACACATAGGCGAACGCTTTTGACATGCGGGTGAACCCCGTCATCGGGTTCTCCCCAGTCGCGATGACGTAACGGCAGATCTCGATGTTTACCCAGTACTGCAGCAGCGCGGCCGGGATCAAGAGTCCGAGGAAGGCGGCGCCGTACTTCGCCGTCAGATATGGCCACCAGATCAGCTCGCCGCTGCCCTGGGCCAACGCGGCCCACAGGATGCCCGGACCGACAAAAGCGAAGACGCCCATGAAGGCGGGAACCACCGCGAGCTTCAGGGGGTCGAGGCTTCCAAGGGCCCGGGTCTCTTCAGCGACTCTTGCCATAAGAGGCTCCTAGCGTCGGGTCCCCGCCGAGGTCCTCGCGGTCCAGACGGCGCCGGCTTGCCCGGGTCGATTCGAGCGGCGTACTCCGAGCGCTCGCGTTAGAGCTGCGAAAGTGTGAGGGCGGACGCGCGTGGTGTCAAGGCGCTTCTGGACGAATGACGTCGTGGCGTCAACGTCGCGGCGCACGCCACCTGACCTGAGGGGCAGCGCGACCGATCCGGTCGATCGTCGCACCAGCTGCGCACCACCCTGGCGAGGGAGCGCATCTGAGGCGATACCGGAGGAGGGCAGGTGGGCCTGGCGTAGAATGGGCCATGCCCGAGCTGACCAACACGTTTTCCTGGTCCCGCAGCCGCGATTACACCTTCCAGGAATGCCGGCGGAAGTACTTCTATCAGTACTACGGCGCGTGGGGCGGCTGGGAGGCCAGCGCGCCCGAGGACGTGCGCCGTCTCTACGTCCTCAAGCAGCTCTCTTCCCGTCACCAGTGGGCCGGGCGTGTCGTCCACGAGGCGGTCGAGATGGCGCTCAAGGCCATCGCCCAGGGGCACGACCTGCCCCCGGAGCCGTTCATCACCGACGTCGTCGAGCGCATGCGCCAGGACTGGCGGGACTCGCGGGCGGGACGCTACCGGGAGAGCCCGAAGCTGGCTGCGCTCTTCGAGCACGAATACGCCGTCGAGATCAAACCGGAGGAGTGGCAGGCTCTCCGCCGGCACACTGTAGCCTGCATCCGCACCTTCTACCGGCTGCCGTTGCTCGCGGACATCCGGCGAACGCCGTTCGAACACTGGCTGATCGAGTACTCGTCGAAGGCGTTCGAGTTCGAGGGCACGCCGGTGTGGGTTGCGCCCGACTTCGGCTTCTGGCGGCGCGAGGACGAGCTGGTTCTCGTGGACTGGAAGACCGGCGGGTCTAACCCCGAGTCGACCGCCTTCCAGCTCGGCTGCTACGCGCTCTATGCCGGCGAGGTCCTCGAGCGCCCGCCCCACCAGGTGGGACTGCTCGGGGTCAACCTCCGCGAGGGATCGGTCACGGACGTCCACTGGAGCGAGGCCCAGCTTGCCGCGGTGAAGGAGCGGATCCGTCTGTCGATCCGGTCGATGAAGGCCTATCTCGCGGATCCGGTCGCCAACCTGGCTGCCATCGAGAACTTCGAGCGCACGGAGGAGCTCCGGATCTGCCGGCAGTGTAACTTCAAGGCCGTCTGCCGCCCGGAGCTCGCCTAGCGGCCTGTTGAAGTAACCGCTCCGAGAACGGGCTCTCGCCGTTTCGAACCCCGGCGCTGCCCGGTCACGCCCGCCTGAGGAAGTCGAAGTCGCAGCCGTCGGGAGCCTGGAGGACTCGCTCCACGTAGAGCCGACGGTAGCCGCGGCGCGCCTGGAACGTCGGCGGTTGCCACTCGGCTCGCCGGCGTACCAGCTCGGCCTCCGGGACCAGCAGATCCACCCGTCTCGCCTGGACGTCCAGCGCGACGTCGTCGCCGTCCCTGACGAGGGCCAGCGGGCCCCCGGCGGCCGCCTCCGGCGCGACGTGGAGGATGACCGTTCCTCCCGCCGTGCCGCTCATCCGCGCGTCGGAGATTCGCACGATGTCGCGGACGCCCATCGCCAGGAGCTTCTTGGGAATCGGAAGCGAGCCCGCCTCGGGCATCCCGGGTCCCCCCACGGGCCCCGCGTTCTGCAATACGAGCACGCTCTGGGGTGTGACGGGCAGCGCCGGGTCGTCGACCCGCGCCGCGAGGTCGGCGAGATCCCGAAAGACGCACGCGGGGCCGCGGTGCTGGAAGAGCGCTGGAGTCGCTGCCGACACCTTCAGGACCGCGCCGTCGGGAGCGAGGCTCCCACGCAGGATGGCGAGCCCACCCTCGCTCCTCAGTGGGCGGTCGAGCGGCGTGATGACATCCTGCCAGTCGCCGCGCGCCGGAAACCGGTCGATCTCGGCCCCGAGCGTCTCGCCGGACGCGGTTCGGGCGTCCAGGTTCAGGAGTGGAGCCAGCTCCCGTATCACCACCGGAATGCCACCCGCCTCCGCCAGGTCCTCCATGTGGTATTTGCCGGAGGGCCGCACGTTGGCGATCAGGGGCGTGTCGCGCGACGCGCGGTCGAAGTCGTCGAGCGTCAGGGGAACACCAGCCCGGCCCGCGATCGCCAGGAGGTGAACCACCGCATTGGTGGAGCCCCCCGTCGCCATCAGCACGCGGACGGCGTTCTCGAACGCCGCGCGGGTCAGGATGGCCGATGGCCTCAGGTCCTCGCGCGCCATCGCGACGATCCGGCGGCCCGCCGCTTCGGCGAGCCGGAGCCGGCGGGCCAGCGGCGCCGGCACCGCCGCCATCCCCGGCAGCGTCATGCCGAGCGCTTCCGTCAGCGCGGCCATCGTGCTCGCGGTCCCCATGACCATGCACGTTCCCGTCGAGGGGAACAGCTCCCCCTGGACCGCCTCGAGGCGTGTTGCGTCCAGGCGGCCAGCGCGGTATTCGCCCCAGAAGCCTCGGCAGTCCGTGCACGCGCCGAGCCGCGCCCCCTCGTACCGGCCCGTCAGCATCGGTCCCGCGGTCACGACGATTGCGGGGCGGTCGGCGCTGGCCGCGCCCATGAGCTGCGCGGGCAGCGTCTTGTCGCATCCGCCCAGGAGGACGACGCCGTCCATCGGCTGGCTCAGGATCATTTCCTCGGTGTCCATGGCCATGAGGTTCCGGAAGAGCATGCTGGTCGGCGACAGGTAGATCTCGCCGAGCGAGATCGTCGGGAACTCGAGAGGAAGCCCGCCCGCGGCGAGCACGCCGCGCTTGACCGACTCGGCCACCTCGCGCAGGTGGCGATGGCACGGATTGAACTCGCTCCAGGTCTGTGCGATCCCGATGGTCGGCCGGCTCAGGTCGTCGGCAGTGAGACCCGAGCCGCGGGCATACGCGCCCCGGAGGAAGAGGCTGAAGGCGGGGTCGCCGTAGTCGGTCAGGCCACGGGCAATCCCGAGGACGGGGTCGCGGTCGTCTCTGGTCGATGTGGACATCGATGTGTGCTCCTGCGGTGTTGGTCTCGCCTTGTGCCGCGTGAGGGCGCCGGATCGCGATTGTCTGGTCCCTCGGCGGCTTGGGTCAAGCCCTCGGGGGCCTGGGTCCGCGATCACGGTATACTGCCGCCATGGTTCGGGCTGTCGCAGTGCTGGTGGCGCTCGTCGCCGCGCTGGGAGCCGCGGCTCCCCTCTGGGCGCAGGATCCCTTGAAGGCGCTGGATCTGATCAAGCCGGCCCGAGTCCAGCCCGCGAAGGACTTCTCCGTTCCGTCGCCCGACGGCAAGCAGGTGAAGCTCGCCGACTATCGCGGCAAGGTCGTGTTCCTCAACTTCTGGGCCACGTGGTGCCCACCCTGCCGCGAGGAGATGCCCGCGATGGAACGCCTCTATCAACTCTACCGGGACAAGGGGCTCGCGGTCGTCGCGGTGTCGGTCGACGCGGACGCTGTCGCGGTGCCTCCGTTCCTCAAGAAGAACAGCCTCACCTTCCCGATCGGCTACGATCCCAAGATGGCCCTCGCCGACCGGTACGGTGTCCGGGCGCTTCCGTCGAGCTTTCTCATCGACAAGAAGGGGACACTCGCCGCGCTGGCGATCGGGCCGCGGGCCTGGGACACCAAGCCTGCCCACGCGGTCATCGAATCATTGCTGAAGCAGAAGTAAGCCTACGGGTGAGCTCCGCTCACGTGCGCGTGCCCGCGAGCTCTGCCAACCTGGGCCCGGGTTTCGACGCGCTCGGCTTGGCGCTGGCCCTCCACAACGAGTTGACGATTGCCGAAGGGGAGGGTGTGACGGTGTCGGTCCGGGGCGAAGGCGACCGGGAGCTGGCCACCGACGGCGAGAATCTCGTGGCCCGCGCCGCGCGGGTGGTCTTCGAGGTGGCGGACCGGCCGTTCCGGGGGCTCGAGATCCACTGCATGAACCGGATTCCGCTCGGCCGGGGGCTCGGCTCGAGCGCCGCTGCGTGGGTGGGCGGGCTGCTCGGCGCGAACGCCCTTCTCGGAGCACCGCTCGATCGCCCGGCGCTGCTGACCCTGGCCGCTCGGGGTGAGGGCCATCCGGACAACGTCGCGGCCGCCCTGTACGGCGGGATGACCGTCTCGTGCGCGACGGCGAGCGGCGTCATCGCCGTGTCCCTCCCGGTGCCCTCGAGCCTCAGCTGGGTCGTGCTGATCCCGCAGCTGACCTGCTCGACCGCGGAGGCGCGGGCGGTCCTCCCGGCGAGCGTGCCCCGCGCGGACGCGGTCTTCAACGTCCAGCGGGTGGCGCTGATGCTCGCGAGCCTTCAGGTGCTCCAGACTGACCTCCTCCGGACGGCCATGGAGGACCGACTGCATGAACCCTATCGGCTGCGGCTCTTCCCGTGGATGCCGGCGGTCGCGTCGGCGGCCAGGGAGGCCGGGGCGCTGGGCTGCGTCCTGAGCGGCGCTGGACCCTCGCTGCTCGCCCTGGTCACAGAGGGCGCGGCGCGCGTCGCCGACGCGATGACGCGGGCGATCGCCGTGGCCGGCGTGGCCGGCCGGGCGTGCGTGCTTGGTGTCGATCCCGTCGGCGCAACCGTCGAGCCGCGGGGTTGAGCCCGGACCATGACGGCGTACGCGGAAGCGCTGGCTCGGGTCTCGGTCTTCGTCCCCGACGGGCCGAGTCGCCACGGGCAGGTGGATCGCTGGCTGCCGTGTCGGGTCGGCTTGACTCACGCCGGAACTGAAGGATACCCTCTGCGCCGAGCTCATCGTGATCAAGAGCGATCGCTGGATCAAGGACCTGGCCCTCCGCAAGGGAATGATCACTCCCTTCGAGGAGAGGCAGGTCCGCCAGGGAACGATCTCCTACGGGCTCTCGTCCTACGGGTATGACATCCGGATCGCAGACGAGTTCAAGATCTTCACCAACGTGAACAACTCGATCGTCGACCCCAAGCACTTCGATCCGCGGTCGTTCGTCGACTTCAAGGGCGCGGTGTGCATCATCCCGCCCAACTCCTTCGCGCTGGGGCGGTCCATCGAGTACTTCAGGATCCCGCGGAACGTCATGACGATCACGGTGGGCAAGAGCACGTACGCCCGGTGCGGCATCATCACCAACGTCACGCCCTTCGAGCCCGAGTGGGAGGGGTTCGTGACCCTTGAAGTGTCGAATACGACCCCGCTCCCTGCTAGAATTTATGCGAACGAGGGGATCGCGCAGGTCCTCTTCTTCGAGTCCGACGAGCCCTGCATGGTGTCGTACGCAGACCGGCAGGGGAAGTACCAGGGCCAGCAGGGGATCGTGCTCCCCACAGTCTAGCCTGGGCGCCGGCCCCGACAAGGGCCAGGAGGCAATCGGTCTTATGGCAGAGCAGACGCGCAAGGAGACTCGGCCGAGCAAGCCCACCGATGATGGCGAAGCGAGCGGGGCGAACCCTGAGGTTGCCAAGAAGGGCAAGAAGATCAAAGAGGACGTCGACAAGCTCCTGGACGAGATCGACGAGATCCTGGAGGAGAACGCCGAGGAGTTCGTGAAAAGCTACGTCCAGCGAGGAGGGCAGTAGGCGGTGCCGATCTACGAGTACCGCTGCTCCCGCTGCAGCCGGGAGTTCGAGAAGTACATTGCCAGCCCCGCCGCAGGGGTGGCGTGCCCGGCCTGCGAGAGCTCCGACGTGACCCGGCGTCTCTCCCTCGTCACGTTCCGGGCGTCTGGCCCGTCGGCCACGGCGTCCATGGGTGGCGGGGGCTGCTGCGGCGGAGGGTGCGGCTGTCACTGACCGGCGGCTGACCGCGGCCTCTGCCGCCGGCCGTCACGCCGCGCTCCCCCGGCATCAGCCTGCCCCGGCTCGCATCGCTCCCCGACCTGAGGTCTCACCCACGATGCGGGAACCCCTCCCCGGACCGTGACTGGCAGGCCGCCAGCCCGCCCGTCTGGTCATGCTGGCAAGGGTCGCTGGCCTCTGACGATGCAGCGACGCGGCCGAGCCCTAGCCGAACGGCTCAGGCTCGAGAACTGGACTTGAGAAAACTGACGAGCCGCTGCTTGAGCTCGACGGGCATCTCCACGCCCGCGAGCGTCTGGGCCACCCTGATGGTGCCCCGGTAGGTATTGACGAAGGCCACGCAGGGTCGACAGCCTTCGAGGTGCCACTCCAGCAACTCGGCCTGATCCCTGGGCAGCTCGCCCGCGAGATAATCCGCGAGAAGCTCCACGAGCTCTCTGCAGTCGACCTCGCCGTTGTCGGTCATGCGTAAGCCATTAGCGGCCCATCCGTGCGTCCAGGGTCGTACGCCATTATATGAGATGGCCAGCCGCCTGGCTGGGATTCTCCTGGTCGCGGGGTGCCCGCTGATGGTGGCCGGGGCCACCCGTGAGCCGCCCTGGGGTGAGCGTGAGCAACTCACGTTCATCCGCGAACACTGGAAGAGCCCGCTCTCGCCACAAGGTGAGCCGCCCGCCGCGTTTGCCCCGCTGGAGGCGTCCCTCGGGCCCGAATCCTGCGGGGCGTGTCACCCCGCGCAGTTCGCCGACTGGACGGGGAGCATCCACGCTGCCAGTATGGGGCCGGGCGTAGCGGGACAGCTGGTCGAGATGCACCGGAGCGACCCTACCCAGGCCCAGACCTGCTACGGCTGCCACGCCCCCCTGGCCGAGCAGCGGCCCGGTCACGGGGGATACGATTCGGGGCTCACGGCTCGGGGTATCGTGTGCGCGTCGTGCCACGTCCGGCGCTGGGAGCGCTTCGGGCCGCCCCGGCGGGACGGATCGCTCGAGAGCACCGCGGCGCGGGCGAGCCTGCCGCACAACGGGGTGAGCCGGACCCCGGCGTTCCTTCGCTCGGAGTTCTGTCGGGACTGCCACCAGTTCGGGCCTGACGGGCTCGCGCTGAACGGCAAGCTCGTCCAGAACACCTTCGAGGAATGGAAGGCGAGCCCCGCGGCCGCTGCCGGGACGCAGTGCCAGGACTGCCACATGCCCGACCGGAGACATCTGTGGCGCGGAATTCACGATCCGGAAACGGTCAAGGGAGCGCTGGACTTCGCGGTGGCCCGTGACGACCAGGGGATCACGCTGATCATCACCAACGCCCGCGGCGGCCACATGCTCCCGACCTATGTGACGCCGCGGCTCCGGGTCAGCGGGGAGATGCTCGATGCCGCGGGCGAGCCGGTCGCGGGCACCCGACGCGAGTCCGTCATCGGCCGGGTGGTGACCCTCGACCTGTCGAGGGAGCTGCAGGACAGCCGGCTCGCGCCCGGACGGAGCGCCCGGTTCCGCTACGACGCCGCGCGCCCGGGGGGCGGCCGCGTACGGCTTCGCGTCGTGGTGGAGCCCGACCACTTCTACACGCGCTTCTTCGAGGCCGTGCTCGAGCGCGGGGCCGGCGCCGGCGAGGCCGAGATCAGCCGGGCGCTCGACGCCACCCGGCGCTCGGTGTTCACCGTGTACGAGCACGACGCGCCCCTGCGTGACCCGCGTGATGTCCGCGCCGGTCGCGATCCCTATTGAGGGTGTCAGGTCGGAGCAGGGTCGCTATCGGTCCCTCTATAGGGAACCTATGGGTGGCCAGGCACGGGGATTTGACTGGGGCCCTGACGGGGCTAATAATGACGCTCGCGGTCGGGCCCGGCAGTATCCTTGCCTTAGGGACTTGCCTTAGGGAGATGTCCCGGTCGGACATCGCACCCAGCAAAGGAAGGAGCGTGGATGGTCCAGGATGCGCGTGTGCAGCGGTTCGTGAGCTCGTACGAGGCGCTTCGATCCGAGGTCCGGAAGGTCATTGTTGGGCACGACGACGTCATCGGGAGTGTGCTCATTGGCCTGTTCGCCGGTGGCCACGTCCTGCTGGAGGGGGCGCCCGGGCTCGGGAAGACGCTGCTGATTCGAACGCTCGCCGAGGGACTCGATCTCTCGTTCTCGCGGATCCAGTTCACGCCCGATCTGATGCCGGCGGACATCGTCGGCACGAACATCATCGTGGAGGATGCCGAGGGCCGGAAGTACTTCGAGTTCCAGCACGGTCCCATCTTCGCGCACATCCTGCTGGCGGACGAGGTGAACCGCGCCACGCCGAAGACCCAGTCCGCGCTGCTCGAAGGCATGCAGGAAGGGAGCGTGACGGTCGGCGGTGCGACCCGGCCCCTGCCGGCGCCGTTCTTCGTGCTCGCCACGCAGAACCCCATCGAGATGGAAGGCACCTATCCGCTGCCCGAGGCGCAGCTCGACCGGTTCCTGTTCAAGGCGCGCGTTCGCTACCCCGCGATCGAGGAGCTGAACGCGATCATCGACCGCACCACCCAGTCCAGCCACGCGGAGATCAGCCGGGTCATCGACGGCAAGGCGGTGCTCGAGTTCCGGGAGCTCGTGCGGGAGGTGCCGGTGGCGGACCACGTTCGTGACCTGGTCTCGCTCATCGTCATGGCGACGCATCCCGAGTGGGAGCGGGCTCCGGAGGAGACCCGGAAGTTCGTACGCTATGGCGCCAGCCCGCGGGGGGCCCAGGCCATGGTGCTCGGCGCCAAGGTGCGCGCCCTGGCCGAGGGGCGATACAACGTGAGCGTCGACGACATCAAGGCGCTGGCGGCGTCGGCGCTGCGGCACCGGATCATCCTGAATTTCGAGGGGGAGGCCGAGGGCATCGACACTGATCGTATCGTGGGTCGGGTGGTCGAGAGCGCCGAGCAAACGAGCGTGCGGGCCAAGGAAGTCTTCCTGCGGTAAGAGCGATGGCCGATCCCGTCGCGCTCGAGCGACTGGTCCGACAGGTGGCCGGAGAGGTCCGGCTCCGTCGCGCCGAGTACTATGGCCTGCGGGGGATGTTCTACGGCGCGCTCGCCGCCGTCGCATTCCTGGCGCTCAAGGCGGCGCTCGGCGCGGCTGCGCCCTTCCTGGCCGTTGCCGCAGTTCTGGTCGGCCTCGCCGTCGGAGTGGGTGTCGGGCTCGGCCTGGCGACGCCTCGTGGTGATCTGGCCCGGCTCGCGGACCGCGCCTGCGGGCTCGAGGACCGAGTGGCGACGGCCCTGGAATGGATCGGACGCCCGCACCGGCCCCCGCTCGTGGACGCGTTGATCCAGGATGCCGCCGAGCGCGTGGAGCGGCTGCGGGTCCAGGGCCTGGTCGGTCGGCGGTCTCCGCGCGAGGCGCGCCTGCTGCCGGTGCCAATCCTCGCCGCGCTCGTCCTGGCCGTCATGCCCGCGCTGACAATCCCGTCGGGTACCCTTCCCGGTCTCTCGGGCGCCGCCGAGCAGCAGGCCGAGCCCGAGCGCGCCCAGAGCACCCCGGTCGCGACGGAGGCCCAGAACAAGACCGAGCCCGTCAAGCCGGTGGGGGCGATCGACGAGCGCGACATCGTGCGGACCTCGGGGACGGGGAGGTCGGAGGCGCGCGACCGGCCGGCCCTCTTCAAGGACACGGCGCTCAACGGGCAGCGACCCGACTTCAACCGATTCCTCCAGAAGGGGGACGACCGGCTCCGGCTGCTCGACCAGACGAACAAGCTGCCCGACCTGGAGTCGGACTACACCCGAACCGAGTACAAGACGGTCGCGCGCCAGGCGAACGAGCTCGCGACGGGGCGGAAGCCGGAGCAGATGTCAGAGGACAAGCTCAAGGACGTCCTCGAGCAGCTGCGCAAAATGGGCGAGAAATCGGGGGCCGAGTCGGAGCAGCTCGCCGAGCAGGGACTCCGAGCCCTCCGCGAGGGACAGCAGGAGAAGGCGCTCGACAAGATGAACCACGCGCTGAACGCGGAGCGCCAGTCCGACGACAATCGCAAGGGCGCGCTCAATCTGCAAGGAGGCCGGCGTGGCGACACCGCCCGCCAGAGTCCCGACGGCGGCGAGAGCCGCCAGCAGGCCGCGGTCGAGCAGGACGAACCCGGTGCGGCCAAGGGCAAGCTGCCCGGAACCGGCCCGGGCCCGCAGCCCAAGGGTGATCCCACGTCCCGGCTGAACGCCCAGGGAGTCGAGACCTCGCTCGAGGGCGACCGGAAGGATGGCGCCAAGGACAGCCTGGACCTGAACATGTACGGCAGCGCGGCGAGCGTGCCCTCGCGCTCGCAGTACGTGGGCGCGTTCGAGCAGTATCGGAAGATGATGGAGGACGCGATCGCGCGCGAGCAGGTCCCGCGGGACTATCAGACGCAGGTCAAGGAGTACTTCCGGGCCCTGGGGGAACGGTAGCCGCGGTGGCCGCATCGACGGTCGCGGAATTCTTCGCGCCGGAATTCCTGGCCCGGCTCGAGCGGCTGTCGCTGACGGCGCGGCGCTCCTTCCGCGCGCGGCTCAAGGGTGAGCGGCGCAGCCAGAAGCGCGGGCAGAGCGTCGAGTTCTTCGACTACCGGCCCTACGGGATCGGTGACGACCTGCGGTACGTCGACTGGAACATCTACGGGCGTCTGGATCGCCTCCACCTGAAGCTGTTTCTCGACGAGGAGGATCTCCTCGTTCACCTCATCGTGGATGCGTCCGCGTCGATGGGCTTCGGCGGCAAGCTGGCGTACGCGGCGCGGTTGGCGGCGGCGCTCGGCTTCGTGGGGCTGGTGAACTCGGAGCGGGTCGGCGTCGGCGTGCTCCGCAATCGCATCGCCGAGGGGTGGGCGCCCACGCGAGGCCGCTCCCACTTCGCGGGGCTGGTCGAGTTCCTCGCGCGCCTGCAGGCGGGCGGCGTGACGGGTGTCAATACCGGACTGATCGACTACGCGCGCCGGGCGCGCGAGCCCGGGCTGGCCATCGTGATCTCGGACCTGCTCGACCCGGCCGGGTACGAGACCGGCCTAGGAGGCCTGGCCGAGCACCGGTTTGACGTGTGCGTGCTGCATGTGCTGGCGCCCGAGGAGGCGTCGCCGGCGCTGGGCGGTGATCTGCGACTCATCGACAGCGAGACGGCCGAGGCCCGGGAGCTGACGCTCGACGGGGAGGCCCTGCGCGCCTACCGGGACCGCCTGCGCGAGTTTCTCGACCGGGCCGAGCGGTTCTGCAGCGACCGCGCCATCGGCTACCGGCGCGTGATCACCGATACCCCGGTCGAGGAGTTCATGCTCGCGGAGCTGAAGGGCCTGCTTCTCGCGTGAGTCTCCTCGCTCCTCTCGCGCTCTCGGTCCTCGCGCTGTCGATCCCGCTCGTCCTGCTGTACTTCCTGAAGGTCCGTCGACGGGAGCGCCCGGTCTCGAGTCTCCTCCTGTGGCAGGCCATCCGGCGGGACCGGCAGACCTCGGCGGTGTTCCAGCGGTTCCAGCGGGACCCTCTGCTTGCACTGCAGCTCCTTGCCCTGCTTCTCCTCGGCATCGCGCTCGCACGACCGACCGTGAGCGGGTCGGGCCACGGGGCCGACCACGTCGTCGTCGTGCTCGATACGTCGGTCTCGATGACCGCGCGTGACGTCGCGGCGTCCCGGTTCGCCGCAGCCCAGGGGGACGCCTTGGGCCTGGTCCGACGATTGGGCACCCAGGCCCAGGTCACGGTGATCGAGGCCGGCATCAGCCCGCGCGTCACGGCCGCCGCGTCGCGCGACCACGCGAGCGCGGCGGCGGCGGTGCGCGCGGCACGCGCTCGCGAGTTCCCCAGCCGCCTGTCTGCGGCGATCCGGACCGCCCGCGCGCTCGTGAGCCACGACCCGAACGCCGAGATCCACGTCTTCACTGACGGGACGCATCCGCCCGTCGACCCCACCGAACGCGCTGATCCTCGCCTCCGGTGGCACGGGGTCGGGCGGCTCAGCGACAACGTGGGCATTGCGGCCTTCGCCGTGCGGAAGAACTCCTTCGCGACCGTGGAGCACCAGGCGTTCGCCTCCCTGGTGAACTTCAGCAAGAGCGAGAAGTCCTTCTCGTTCAAGCTCGACCTCGATGGTCGCGTGCTCACCTCGCGCGCAGTGTCGCTGGCGCCCCAGGTGCAGCGTTCGATTGTCCTGCCGTTCTCCCACGACAGCGGCGGGCTCGTGACGGCGCGCCTCGATGTGGCCGACGATCTGGCCGCCGACAACGTGGTCCACGCGGTGATCCCGCCCCCCCGGAAGGTCGCCGTGCTGCTCGTGAGCCGCGGTAACCCGTTTCTCGAGCACGAGCTCCGGACGGATCCGCACGTCGCGCTCGAGGTCAGGAATCCCGCCAAGTACCGGGGCGGGATGGAGGGGTTCGACGTCGTGGTCCTGGACGGTGTGAGCCTGCCGGCGATCGGGCGCGGCCGCTTCATCCTGGTCAACTCCGCCCCGCAGGACGTGCCGATCGAGGTGCTCGCGCGGATGGAGCGCCCCGTCGTCCTCGACTGGGACCGCGACCATCCCATCATGCGCAACGTCGATCTGGCCAAGGTGGCGATCGAGGACGCGATGCGGATCCGCCCGCTCGCGGCCGGCAAGGCGCTGGTCGATAGCCAGTCCGGCCCCCTGATCTACCTGCTCGAGGAGCCTGACCGCAAGGTCCTCTTCGTGGGGTTCGATCTCTTCAAGAGCGATTTTCCGCTGCACGTCGCGTTCCCGCTCGTGATCGCCAACGCCGTCCGCTGGCTGCATCCGGCGGGGCTTGATTACACGAGCTTCCAGGTGGCCGCCGGCCAGCCGATCCAGCTTCCAGTGGAATCCGGGATCACAGCGGCCACGGTGCGGACGCCAGCGGGCAGTCGGGTGTCGGCCCGCATTGTCCGCGGCCTCCTCACATTCGCCGACACCGACGAGATCGGGGTCTACACGGTCGAGACCGCGCGCGGCGAGACGAGAGTGGCGGTCAATCTGGCCGACGCGCAGGAGTCAAACCTGACGCCTCGCCCGCTGCCCGAAGCGCCGGCGGCCGCGCGGCGTCCGGCCGAGCCGATCGCCGTACCGCGCGAGCTGTGGACCCTGTTCGTCTTCATCGCCCTGCTCATCCTCGTCCTCGAGGGGGTCCTGTACTGGCGGCGACAAACCGGCGGCCGCCTCCGACTGCCGTGGAGCACCGGCGACCGGATCTCCCTGGGGCTTCGCGCGGCGCTCGTCGCGGTCCTCGTCGCGGCCCTGTTCCAGCCCAAGCTGGCGCGCTGGGTCGACCACGTCAACGTTGTCTTCCTGCTGGACCATTCGGACAGCATGACCGAGGCAGCGCGGGACCATGCCTATCGCTTCGTGAGCGACGCGACGAAGCACATGCGGAGTGGCGACCGGGTCGGTCTGGTTGTCTTCGGCCAGGAGCCGGTCGTCGCCCAGGAGCTCGCAGAGCGCAAGGACGTCGGCCGTCCGACCGTCACGGTCGCCGGCCGCGAGACGAATCTCTTCCAGGCGATCCACCTGGGACTGGCGACCATGCCGGACGGCGGCGCCAATCGCCTGGTACTGCTCACCGACGGCAGGGAGAACTCGGGAAGCGCGCTGGCGGCGGCCCAGGCGGCCAGGGACGCTGGCGCCGAGGTGTTCCACGTCCCGATCCAGCCGATGTTCGCGCAGGAGGTGCTGCTCGAGTCGCTGATCGCGCCCGAGGAGGTCAAGATCGGCGAGCCCTTCGAAGCCAAGGTGGTCGCCTGGAGCGAGCGCGAGGCACAGGGACGGCTCTCGCTCTACCACAACGGCGACTTCGTCGGCTCGCAGGTGGTCCGGCTCACGCCGGGGAAGAATGCCTTCGGCTACCGCCAGTTCCTCGACAAGGGCGGCGTCCACGTGTTCCAGGCCGGCATCGAGGTGGGGGGCGACACGCTTGACGAGAACAACCGGGCGGTAGCGACCGTGACCGTCCGAGGGCGCCCGACCGTCCTGCTCGCCGAGAAGAACAGCGAGCAGGCGGCGTCTCTCGCCAGCGCGCTGCGGTCCCAGCACATCGACGTCACGGTCGTCCAGCCCGAGGGCCTCCCGCGCGATGCGGCCGGGCTCCGGCGGTACGACGGCCTCATCCTGTCCAACGTGTCCTCCCTCAAGGTCTCCAAGGCGCAGATGGCCGACATCCGCGATTACGTTCGCGACTACGGCGGCGGTCTGATCATGGTGGGCGGTGAGGAGAGCTTCGGCGTCGGCGGGTACTTCCGGACGCCGGTCGAAGAGGCGCTGCCCGTCACGATGGAGGTCAAGCAGAAACTCGAGATCCCCAGCCTGGCCGTGGTCCTGGCCATGGACCGCTCGGGCTCGATGGCGATGTCGACCGACGACAAGGTGACCAAGCTCGACCTCGCCAAAGAGGCGGGGCACCTCATGGTCGATCTCCTGGACGATCGCAGCGAGGTCGGCATCCTGAGCTGGGACACGGAGTTCACCTGGGACGCGCCGGTCCAGAGCACCAAGAACCGTGCGGCGGTCCACCGGGCGATCGCGTCCATCCGGGCCGGTGGCGGGACGGACGGGTACCCGGCGCTGCGAGAAGCATACCGGGTGCTCTACGACCGTCCGGCGATCCTGAAGCACGTGATCTTCCTGTCCGACGGCCAGATGACGCGCGGGGACTTCTCGGGGCTCCTGTCCCGGATGTCCAAGGACAAGATCACGGTGTCCAGCATCGCCATCGGCACAGACTCCGACGTTCAGCTGATGCGCGAGCTGGGGAAGTGGGGGAAGGGTCGCTTTTACTTTACGGAGGATCAGCAGACCCTGCCCCGGATCTTCGCGCTCGAGACCCAGCTCGCCTCCAAGGCGGCGCTTATCGAGCAGCCTTTCCGCCCCCAGATCGTCGCACCGGACCACGAGACGCTCCAGGAGATCGACTGGAGGACATCGCCGCCATTGGGCGGGTATGTGGCCACCACCGTCAAGACCAAGGCCGACCTGGTGATGATGACGCACCAGGAGGATCCGCTGCTGGCGACGTGGCGATACGGCCTGGGCCGCGCGGCCGCGTTCACTTCGGACGCCAAGGGCAAGTGGAGCGTGCTGTGGCTCCGGTGGCCCGGCTTCAGCCAGTTCTGGGCACAGCTCGTCCGCTGGACCCTGCGAACCAGCACTCCGGGCGATACCGTCACGACCGTCAAGCGCCGGGACGGGATCGGCGAGGTCACCGTGGACGCGGTCGACCCACGCGGCGAGTTCATCAACTTCCTGGAGGCCGAGGTGGGCGTGGTCACGCCCGACCGCGCCCGGCTCGTCGTCGACCTCGAGCAGGTGGCGCCCGGCCGCTACCGCGGCCGGTTCTCCGCGCCCAAGGAAGGTGTCTACCTGGTCGGGGTCTCCCAGCGCCAGGGCAGCCGGATGATCGGTTCCCAGCTGGCCGGCCTGGTGGTCCCCTACGCGCAGGAGCTGCGCGAGCTGGGCGTGGACGAGCCCCTCTTGCGGGAGGTCTCGGAGACCACGGGTGGGACCGTGCTGACGGCGCCCGCCCAGGCCTTCGTCAATGCGCGGCGCCAGTCACGGGTCGCGCTCCCAGTGTGGCCATGGCTGGTGGGGGCCGCCGTGCTACTGCTCCTACCCGACATCGCCTTTCGCCGGGTTGGCGTCGGCCTCGTTGAGACCCTCCTCGAGCGAGTGGGCGGGCGCCGGACAGAAAGAGAGGCCGCCTGATGGGCTGGCTAGCCGTCCTGCTGGGGATCTGGATCGCCGGTGCGGTCGGCACGCCCGACGCCGAAGCAGCGGTGAAGCGGGCGGTGCTGGTCGCGCCCTTCGAGGCCACGTCGCTGAGTCGCGAGGACGTGTGGGCGGGCGACGGCGTGGCCGAGCTGCTCATGCTGGCCTTCGTTCACAACCCGTCGGTCGTCCAGATCGAGCGGACCCGATGGCGGGCGTTGCTGGCCGAGGACAGCCGAACCGAGGCCCACGTCGTCAAGGCCGCGCGCGCGCTCCACGCCGACGTCGCCCTCTTCGGTCAGATTCGCCGCGAGGGCGGCGGGCTCGTCATCCGGCCCCGCTACGTCGATCTGAAGGGGGACGCGGCAGACCTGGTGAGCCTCGACGAGGTGCAGGTGCCAGACGGCGAGCTCCTCGACCGCGTCCCGCGGCTGCCCGGGCTCTACGCGCGGGCCCTCAAGCTGCCCGCCAGCGAGGTCGAAGCCAAGCGGATGGAGGCCGCCATGCGCCCGACGAGCTCGCTCAAGGCGCTCCAGCTCTACGTGAACGCCCGCACCGCGATGCTGAAGAGCACGTCCGAGGGCCACGACGCGGCGACCGACTTGCTGGCGCGCGCCATCGACATCGATTCTACGTTCGTGGTTGCCCAGTACTCCCTCGGCCTGGCTCACCAGGCGCTCGGCAATCGCTGGAAGGCAGCTGCGCAGTTCCGGGCGTGCACCCAGCTCGACCCCGCGTTCCCGGAGTCCTACAAGGCTCTGGGCGACCTCTTCCTGGCCGCGCCTCGGCGGCTCTTCGATCAGGCGGTCGAGGCGTACACCAAGGCGGTCGAGCTGCGGCCGTATTACTCGGACGCCTACGCGGGCCTGGGAGATGCCAGGGCCGCCAAGGGCGATGTCGACGGCGCGGTGGAGGCGTACGGCAACGCGCTGACCCACAACCCGGTCAACGCCCGCATGCACGCGAGCCTGGCCAAGGTCTACTTCACCGAGAAGGGGCTCTACTACGAGGCCGTGACCGCATACAAGCGGGCGGTCGAGCTCGATCCGGAGCTGGTCGAGGCGCGGATGGGGCTGGGTGAGATCTACGAGGAGAAGGGGCTCTACAAGGAGGCCATCACGGAGTACCAGCGGGCGGTGGAGCTGGATGAGAAGCACACGGGCGCCCACTACAATCTCGCCGCCGTGTACGAGAAGGTCGATCCCCGGGAAGCGATCACCCTGTGGGAGCGATACATCGCGCTGGCCGGTCCTATTCCAACCGAGAAGGACTGGGTAGAAATCGCCCGCCAGCACGTCCGGAAGCTGAAGAGCCAGATCAAGTAGGCGCACGCCGCAGCATCTCCAGTTTGGCCCGGTTGTCGAAAAGGGGGAGGGGGGGGGTGTTACGGATAGAGGCCGCGGAGTTTGATGCCCTCCGCGACCCGCCGGACGCCCTCCATCAGGGCCGCGGTCCTGAGGTCGGTGCCTTGCTTGGCGGCGCTGTTCCAGACCCGGTTGAACGCACGCGTCATGAGCTCCTGGAGGCGCATCGTGATCTCGCTCTCCCGCCAGAAGTAGTACTGCAGCCCCTGGACCCACTCGAAGTAGGAGACGACGACGCCGCCGGCGTTGGCGAGAATATCGGGGATCACCGTCACTCCCCGGTCGCGGAGAATCGCGTCAGCTTCGGGTGTGGTGGGGCCGTTGGCACCCTCCGCGATGAGCGTGGCCTTGAGGCGATCTGCGTTGTCGCCGTGGATCTGCGACCCGATCGCGGCGGGAATCAGCACGTCGCAGGGAAGCTCGAGCAGGTCTGATCCACCCACGGGGTCGGCGCCGGGGAACCCTGCGACCGTGCCGGCCTCAGCGTAGTGGACATCGAGCCGGCCGATGTCGAGCCCGGCGGCGTTGTGGATGCCGCCCCGGACGTCGGAGATGCCGACGATGAGGCATCCCACCTGCCACAGGAGCCGGGCCGCGACGCTGCCGACGTTCCCGTAGCCCTGGACCACGATCCGCTTACCCCGAAGCTCGAACCCGAGCCGCTTCGCCGCCTGGTACAGCGCGTACACGATGCCCCGGCCCGTCGCTTCCCGGCGTCCGACGGATCCGCCGACGAGCAGTGGCTTGCCGGTCACGACCCCGGGGACTGTCTTGCCCTGGGTCATCGAGTAGGTGTCCATCATCCAGGCCATCGTCTGCTCATCGGTCCCGAGGTCGGGGGCCGGAATGTCGAGGTCGGGTCCGATGAACAGCATGATCTCGGCGGTGTAGCGGCGCGTCATGCGCTCGAGCTCGCGAGGGGACATGCCCGACGGGTGACACCGGACGCCGCCCTTGGCGCCTCCGTATGGCAGTCCCATGATGGCGCACTTCCAGCTCATGAGCATGGCGAGGGCCGTGACCTCACCGAGGTTGACGTCCAGGTGGTAGCGGAGCCCGCCCTTGGTTGGTCCAAGGACGGTGTTGTGATGGACCCGGTAGCCGGTGAAGACCTCCGTGCGGCCGTCGTCCATGAGGGTCGGGATCGTCACCACCAGCGCCCGGCGGGGATAGCGAAGCCGCTCGTGGATGCCCGGCTCGAGGCCGAGGCGCTGGGCCGTGCGGTCGAGCTGGTTGCTCGCCGTCCGGAACAGATCCGAATCAAACTCGGATTTCTCTGTCATATCGGATGTTCCCCTTGACGCACCAGGCCGGGAGTGTATACTCCGACTGAAGCTATCGCCGATACAAACGATCGGACTAGCCGAACACAGGGTCAGGGCCAGATATGCTCCGATTCACGAAGCGCGCCGACTACGGGCTGATTGCTGTGCATTATATCGCCTGCAATCAGGAGTCGGGGCCCGTGAGCGCCAAGCGGATCGCGGAGGAGTTCCGGATCCCCGGGGAGTTGCTGGCCAAGATCCTTCAGCGACTCGCGAAGAAGGGGATCATCGACAGCCAGAACGGGCCCAAGGGGGGCTACGTCCTGGCGGGATCACCCGTCGAGATCACGGTCGGCCAGGTCGTGAGGGCGCTGGAGGGGCCAATCAACATCGTCAGCTGTCTGGACAACCACAGCTGCCCCCAGATCTCCCGGTGCAATCTACGGCGGCCGGTGCTGAAGATCCAGGCGGGGATCAGCTACATGCTCGACACGATGACGCTGGCCGAGCTGCTGGCCGACGACGTTCCGATGCCCGAGCTCGCATTGAACCCCTAGGAGCTTCTGGTGAGTACCGCGCTTGGGAAACAGTGTGGCCCCTTTCGAGCGCCGGCTCCGCCGGCGCAATCTGGGGGGAGGTTCGGAAGGGGGGCGAAGCCCCCCTCCGACGCATAGTCGAAGGAGAGCCCTGCTGATGGCACTGAAGTTCCCCATCTTCCTGGATGCCCAGGCCACGACCCCCGTCGATCCGAGGGTGCTCGAGGCCATGCTCCCCTACTTCACGGAGAGGTTCGGTCACCCGGCCAGTCGGAACCACTCGTTCGGCTGGGAGGCCGAAGCAGCGGTGGACCGCGCCCGCCAGCAGATCGCGAGCGTGATCGGCGCGCGAGACCCCAAGGAGATCGTCTTCACGTCGGGCGGGACCGAGTCCATCAACCTCGCCCTCAAGGGCGCCGCGGAAATGTACCGGGAGAAGGGCAACCACGTCGTCACGACCGCCATCGAGCAACGCGCCGGGATGGACGTCTGCAAGCGCCTCGAGCGCCAGGGTTTCGAAGTGACATACGTGCGACCGCAGGCCGACGGGCTCGTCGACGTTCAGGACATCGCGGCGGCCATCACGGATCGGACGATTCTCATTTCGGTGATGTACGCCAACAATGAGATCGGCACGATCCAGGACATGCGGGCCATCGGCAAGCTCGCCAAAGGGAAGGGCGTTCTCTTCCACACTGACGCCACCCAGGCGGTCGGGAAGATCCCGATCGACGTCGAGGCGGACGGCATCGATCTCCTGTCAGGGACGGCTCACCTGATCCACGGTCCCAAGGGCATCGGCGCGCTCTACGTGCGCCGGAAGGCACCGCGAGTCCGGTTGGCCCCCCTGATCGACGGCGGCGGCCACGAGCGCGGCATGCGTTCCGGCACGCTGCCCGTTCCGCTCATCGTCGGCTTCGGGATCGCGGCCGAGATCTGCCGCCAGGGGATGACCGAGGAGGGTGCGCGGCTGGCCCGGCTGCGCGATCGGCTGCAGGATCTGATCCTGTCGTCGATCGACGAGGCGTACCTGAACGGGAATCCTGAGCGCCGGCTGCCCCAGAACCTCAACATCTCGTTCGCGTACGTCGAGGGCGAATCGGTGCTCATGGGGCTCAACAAGGAGACGGCCCTGTCGTCCGGCTCGGCCTGCACGTCGGCAACGCTCGAGCCCTCTTACGTCATCGCCGCACTGGGGGCGAGCGCCGAGCTGGCGCACTCGTCGATCCGGTTCAGTCTGCACCGCTTCAACACCGAAGAGGAGATCGAGTACGTCGGCCGTCGAACCATCGAGGTCGTCCAGCGCTTGCGGGAGATGTCGCCGCTGTACGAGCTGGCCCGGGAAGGCGTGGATTTGAAGTCGATTCACTGGAGAGCCGAGTAACACGGACGCAGAACGCGAAGTGGGACGCTCAAAAACCCCCAGAGGCACGGCGGCCGCGGTTGGAGTCGCAGGCGCCGGCGAGGCGAGGCCCGAGTCCCTGCGACGCCTGAGACGTACGAAGGTGTACGTCGCGGGCAGGAGCGACCGAGCCAACGCCGCTGACGGGAGTTTTTCAGCCGCCTACAAGGGGGGCACCAGCAATGGCCTATAGCGAGAAGGTCGTCGATCACTACAACAACCCCCGGAACGTGGGCTCCTTCCCGAAGGACGCGTCGCACGTGGGGACGGGGCTCGTGGGTGCGCCGGAGTGCGGTGACGTGATGAAGCTCCAGATCAAGGTCAATCACGAGACCGGCGTGATCGAGGACGCGAAGTTCAAGACCTTCGGCTGCGGGAGCGCTATCGCATCGTCGAGCCTGGCCACCGAGTGGCTGAAGGGCAAGAGCCTCGACGACGCCGCCAAGATCAAGAACACGGACATCGTCAACGAGCTCAAGCTCCCCCCGGTGAAGATCCACTGCTCGGTGCTGGCGGAGGATGCGATCAAGGCGGCGCTCGAGGATTACCGGACGAAAGTTGCGTCGAAGGAAGTCGGCGCCGCATCGTATTAGACGGAGGATAGGATGGCGCTTGCGCTGAGCGAATCGGCAGCGAAGAAGGTCAGGGAGATCAAGGCCGAGCAGAACCTGGCCGACAACGTCTTTCTCCGGATGGGCGTCAAGGGCGGGGGGTGCTCCGGGCTCTCGTATCTGCTGGAGTTCGACACGGAGCTTCAGCCTCACGACCGGCAGTTCGAGATCGACGGCATCAACATCGTTTGTGACGCCAAGAGCTACCTGTACTTGCTCGGGACAACGCTCGACTACGTCCAGCAAGGCTTGACGGGCGGCTTCACGTTCGTCAACCCGAAGGCGAAATCGACCTGCGGATGCGGGACCTCGTTCTCGGCGTAGATCCCTCGGAGGGGGCCTCGGCGGCCGATCCCTGAGTCCGAAATCGTGCGAGGCCGCAGGTGAGCCCAAACCCATGATTCCGGGATTGAGGCCGGGCGCCCGCGCCTGATGGTGGACTACTTCGAGGTGTTTGGATTGCCGCGGCGGCTCGTGGTCGATACCGACGAGCTCCAGCGGCGCTTCTACGCGCTGTCCCGCCAGCACCACCCTGACTTCCATCAGGGTGCGGATGCCGGGACTCAGGCGCGAGCGCTCGAGGCCTCGGCGCTCGTCAACGCGGCCTATCGGACACTCCGGGATCCCATCGCGCGCGTCGAGTACCTCCTTCGCCTCGAGGACGGGGGCGCCCCGCCCGCGGGCGCGCCGGGCCGCGTCACGGCGCCCCCGGAGCTCGCGGAGATGTTCGAGATCCAGGAAGCGCTGGCCGAGGCGCGGCAGGGGCGGATCGACGAGGCGGTGCGTGAGACGCTTCGGGCCGAGCGGGACCGGCTCGCGGAACGCCGGGCGGCCGAGGAGCGGCGGCTCTCGCAAACCCTCGCCCACGACTGGGACGCCGCGGGAGACCAGGACCGCCCGGCGGTCCTGGCCGCGGCTCGGCGCGCCCTCGCGACGCGTGCGTACCTGGGCACAGTGATCGATGATCTGAGCGCGGCGCTCGGGGAGAACGAGGAATCGCTTGTCTCGAATCGTCGGCATTGACCTCGGCACCACCAACAGCCTCGTCGCGGTCGTCGACGAGCAGACCGGGCTCCCGCGGGTCATCCCCGACCCGGACGGGAAAGTTCTCCTTCCGTCCGTCGTGGCGTTCACGCCTCAGGGCACGCTGGTCGGGGAACCGGCCAAGCGCCAGCTCCTGCGCCGGCCGGACTCGACCGTGTATTCGGTCAAGCGCTTCATGGGCCGCGGCTACGACGACATCCAGGGGGAGCTTCGCTACGTCCCGTTCGTGGTCAAGCCGGGCGACGGGATCGTGCGGCTCGAGGTGGGCGGCCGCGAGGTCACGCCGCCGGAGGTGTCGGCCATTGTGCTGCGGACTCTCCGGGAGCGCGCGGCGGCCTACCTTGGCGAGCCCATCGAGAAGGCAGTGGTGACCGTCCCCGCATACTTCAACGACAGCCAGCGACAGGCGACCAAGGATGCGGGCCGCATCGCCGGTCTGGACGTCGTTCGCATCGTCAACGAGCCGACCGCCGCGGCGCTCGCCTACGGCCTGCACCGGCTCGCGAGCGGAGTCATTGCGGTCTTCGACTTGGGGGGCGGCACCTTCGACATCTCGATCCTGCGGGTGCAGGACGGCATCTTCGAGGTGCTCGCAACCAACGGAAACACGCACCTCGGGGGCGACGACTTCGACCGGGTGCTCGTCGAGGAGCTCCTTGACGACATCCGCGCCACGCATGGCACCGACCTGTCGGCCGATGCCGAAGCGATGCAGGAGCTGAGGCTCGCCGCGGAGGCCGCCAAGATCCGCCTGTCAGGGAGCGAGCGAACCGCGCTGACCATTCCCTTCGCGGACTTCACGTACCACCGAGACCTCACCCGAAGCGAGCTGGAGCATCTGATCGAGCCCCTGGTCGAGTCCACGCTCGTGCCCTGCCGGATGGCGCTCGCGGACGCAAAGCTTGGACCGGCGCAGATCGACCAGGTGGTGCTCGTCGGCGGCTCGACCCGGGTGCCGCTGGTGCGGGCGCGGGTGCAGGCCCTGTTCGGCCAGATGCCGCACAGCCACCTCGATCCCGACGAGGTCGTCGCGCTCGGCGCCGCGGTCCAGGCTCACATCCTGGCCGGCGGGATCACGAGCATGCTCCTGCTGGACGTGACCCCGCTCTCGCTGGGGATCGAGACGCTCGGCGGGATCGTGAGCGTCTTGATCCCGCGGAACACGACCATTCCCACGACCGCCCATGAGCTGTTCACAACCTCGGTCGACGGCCAGACGGTGGTGGACATGCACGTCGTGCAGGGAGAGCGCGAGCTGGCCCGGGACTGTCGCTCCCTGGCTCGCTTCGATCTCGGGGGGATTCCGCCGATGCCGGCCGGGATGCCGAAAATCGAGGTGACGTTCCTGATCGATGCCAACGGCATCCTGCAGGTGCACGCGCGGGAGCTCCGCACCGGCCAGGCCGCGTCGATCGAGGTCACGCCGAGTTACGGGCTCGCCGATGCCGACGTGGAGCGGATGGTGGAGGAGTCGTTCGCCTACGCCGAGGCCGACGTGAGTGTCCGCCTCTTGATCGAGGCGCGCAACGAGGCGGAGACGGTGATGACCCACGTCGAGCGGGCGCTGCGTCAGGGCGACCACCTCGTCGGCGACCCGGAGCGGGAGCGGATTCTGGCCGCCTTGGCCGCGCTCCGGCATGCCCGAGACGGCAGCGATCGCGACCTGATCCACCAGCGAACGACTGAGCTGAATCAAGTGACCGAGCACCTGGCCGACGTCCTGATGGATTCGGCCCTCAAGGCAGCCCTCGGCTCGAAGCGCATTGCCGAGGTCATGGAGCCGTAACCGGTGAGCCTCCATCGCGTGACCTTTCTTCCGCAGGGTGTTACCGTGACGGTCGACGACGAGAAGTACCCCTTGGCCGACCACGGGAAGCCCGGCTCGCTGCTCGACATCGCCCTGGCCAACGACATCGCCCTCGAGCACAACTGCGGCGGGAGCTGTGCCTGCACCACGTGTCACGTCATCGTCAGGCAGGGAGAGGACAGCCTGTCGGAAATGGAAGTGGACGAGGAGGACCGGCTCGACATGGCCGAAGGGTTGACGATTCACTCGCGGCTCGGCTGCCAGGCGGTGGTGCGCGGCGACGTGGTCGTGGAGATCCCATCCTGATGCCGGCGGTCATGGTCGAGTCGCGAGCATGACCTGGCGAGACGCCGAGGACATCGGGATCGCGCTCAGCGAGCGCTTCCCCGAGACGGATCCGCTCATGGTTCGCTTCACCGATCTGCATCGGTGGGTGACCGAGCTGCCGGGTTTCACCGACGATCCGAAAGCGTCGAACGAGAAGGTCCTCGAGGCCATCCAGATGGCCTGGCACGAGGAATACACCAGTCGATAGGCCGCCCTGGCTTCGAGCGCGAGGCCTACCAGGCGATGACGTGTTCGCTCGCGAAGATCAGATCGACCAGTTCGGCGTAGTCGAGATCGTCACCGAGCCGCCTGACGAGGACGGTGTCGGGCAGGGGCGGCGCCGGCGCGTCGTGGAGCAGCACGACGATGACGCGCACGTCCGGCTCGCCGAGCTGCCGCGCGATCACCGGGAGGGCCACGGACAGTGCGGACCCTTTGAGCAGGTGGAGCGCCGTCGCCATCAGAAGCTGACGACCCGCCGGGCCCGGCGCACGAGGTCGGCGATCTCGGGGGGGGAGACCGGGACCACCGGATGCCCGCCTCTGTTCCAGTCCGGGTCGGCCGGGATCGCCGCGCGCTCCACGTGGAAGGGCACCTCGAGCCGGTGGAGGCTGGCTCGATACCGGGCGACGTCGTCGCCGTCGACGAGGTCATCGGTCTCGGCGTCCAGCAGGTGCACACCGGGTCCGGTCAAGACGAGCGTCACCTCGTTCTCGCCCGACACGATGCCGAGGCCGATGCGCATGGCCTCGTTGGCCCGGTGGGATCGGCGGGGGTCGGCCGAGATGAGCACCAGGACCGGCTCGCCGTCGGCCACGGAGTCAGTTGAGCGCGAGGAAGCGGTGCGTGCCGTTGATGACGTCCGTCAGCACCACCAGCCCACAGTACGTCACCCCCTCGATGTCCTCGAGCGGGATCCGGCGCTTCTGGCAGCCGTAGGCGCAGGCGAAGAGCCGCACCCCCCGCGCCGGCAGCGCGCGGAGGCGCGGATCGGCGAGCGCTCGCACGCCGTCGTCGATCAGGTAGAGGTACACCTCGGCGCCGCGCGCCAGCGCCGCGTCGGAGAGGCCCAGCGCTGTCTCGAGGTTGGGATGGTCCGGCGCGGTGGACAGCATCAGCCCGAGCTTCGACTTTGCGGCGCCCACCGTGGCGCGAGCGTAGCATTGTGAGGTGAGAGGAGCAAGCGCATGAGAGCCGTCTACCTGGATCACAATGCATCGACGCCCGTCCACCCCGAGGCGGTGGCGGCGATGCTCCCCTTCTTCAGTGAGCGGTTTGGCAACGCGTCGAGCGTCCACGGCTTCGGGCGCGCCGCGCGCGACGCCATCGACACGGCCCGCGAGGGGATCGCCCGCTTCCTGGGTGCCGGGCCCGACGAGATCGTGTTCACCTCGGGTGGCACCGAGTCGGACAACCTGGCGCTGAGAGGCGTCGCGGCCGCCCGCGGCGGCGGCCACATCGTGACCTCGCAGATCGAGCATCACGCCGTCCTCCGGACCTGCCAGAGCCTCGAGCGAGGGGGATTCGCCGTCACCTACCTTCCAGTCGACGAGCACGCGATGGTCGATCCCGAGGACGTCCGTCGCGCGATCCGTGACGATACGATCCTCGTGTCGATCATGCATGCCAACAGCGAGGTCGGCACGATCGAGCCGATCGACGCCATCGGTGCCATCGTCCGCGAGCGTGGCATCCCGTTCCATGTCGACGCCGTGCAGACCTTCGGCAAGATCCCGATCCGGCTGGACGCGTGGGGGATCGATCTCCTGTCGTTCTCGAGCCACAAGGTCTACGGCCCCAAGGGGGTCGCTGGACTCTACATCCGCAAAGGCACCAAGATGGTCGCGACCCAGCACGGCGGCGAGCATGAGCGCCGCCGCCGCGCCGGCACCGAGAACGTCCCGGGCATCGTGGGTTTCGGCAAGGCGGTCGAGTGTCGGAGCCGCGAGATGACCGCCGAGGCGCTGCGTCTGGCCGAGCTCCGGGATCGGTTGACCGGTGGGACCGGTGCCCGGGTTGCCGATGTACGGGTCAACGGCCATCCGACGCACCGCCTGCCGGGCACCGCCAGCCTCTGCTTCCGGCAGGTCGAGTCGGAGTCGATCGTCCTCGGTCTCGACCTAAAGGGGGTGGGGGTGTCGGCGGGATCCGCGTGCACGTCGGGCAACGTGGAGCCCTCGTACGTCATCGTCGCGATGGGTGTGCCGCTCCCGTGGGCGATGGGGGCTGTCCGGTGCTCGCTGGGACGGGGGACGACCGCCGACGACATCGACTACGTGCTCGGCGTCCTGCCCCCGCTCGTGGAGAAGCTCCGCGCGCTGTCGCCGGTCGGCGCGGTCTGACGCGAGGCGCCCGGACGTCACGCATGTACTATAGCCGCACGCTGATCGAGCACTTCCGCAACCCCCGGAACGCGGGTATGATGCGCAGTCCGGACGCAACGGGACAGGCGGAGGACGGCACCTGCGGAGATCTGGCGCGCTTCTTCCTGCGGGTGGAGGCGGGTCGGGCCGTCGACGTGCGGTTCCAGACCTACGGATGCGGTCCCACCATCGCGGCCGCGAGCGCCGGCTCGGAGCTGGCGATGGGACGCCCCGTGTCGGAGCTGCTGCAGATCTCCCGCGACGACGTCGAGGTCGCCATCGACGGCCTCCCCGACGAGCGGAAACACGCGGCGGATGTGGTCGCCGAGGCGATCCGGTCCGCTGCCCGCGACTACGTGAGGCGCCATGTTTGACACGGTGAAGCAGGATATCCGGACCGTCCTGGAGCGCGATCCGGCGGCCCGCTCGGTGCTCGAAGTGCTCCTCTGCTACCCGGGCGTGCACGCCCTGCTGTTCCATCGGCTGGCGCACCGGCTCTGGCGTCGGGGCTGGACCACGCTGGCCCGGCTCCTCTCCCACGGGTCGCGCTGGCTCACTGGAATCGAGATCCATCCGGCCGCCAAGCTCGGGCGCGGGTTGTTCATCGATCACGGCATGGGGGTCGTCATCGGCGAGACCTCCGAGATAGGCGAAAACGTCACGCTGCTCCAGGGTGTCACGCTGGGCGGCACGAGCCTGCGGCGGGAGAAGCGCCACCCGACGCTCGGTGACAACGTCGTGGTGGGCGCGGGCGCCAAGATCATCGGCGCCTTTAGAATCGGAGATGGCAGTCGAATCGGCGCCGGATCAGTCGTGGTGCGGGAGGTGCCGCCCAACTCCGTGGTCGTCGGCGTGCCCGGTCGGGTGACCTATCGCGACGGTCAGCGGGTGAGCGGCCAGATCGATCTGAACCAGACTGATCTCCCCGACCCGGTCGCGAAGGCGATCGAGCAGCTTGTCGATCGGATCCGCGACCTGGAGGCCGAGGTCGAGTCGCTGCGGAAGACGGTGTCGGACACTGAGATCAACCAGCGGCGCTGACGCGGTCCATCCGGCCGCGCGCCGCGGAGAGGCGGGGGAGACAACGCGTGCAACCCAAGGACGTGATGACGGCGACGGAAGCTTCGCAGTACCTGGCGATGGACGAGGACACGGTCACCCGTCTGGCTGCGGAGCGCCGGATCCCCGCGGTCGAGGTCGAGGGCCGGTGGCTCTTCTCGAAGAAGTCCATCGATAAGTGGCGCATCGCCCGGGCGCGACGCGGCGGCTGAGCGCCGCACCCCTTCGCGCTCTGATTCCAGAGTACCCACGCTTCGGTATTCCGGGTCGTTTACCCGGGCCGCCCGGCGTTCGGGGAGGATCGCGTCCACGAAGGAGTTTGGCATGCGCGGGTCCCCGCCTCCGGCCCCCGGGTCCGGCGCGTCGCAGCTTCAGACACAGCATCAGCTCGAGACGCCCCGCCCGCTGCCACCACGTCGGCATGCGACCGGCGACGCCGGTCGAGTCTGGTGAGAACGATGCCGGCGTCAACGACGCCGGCGCTGGCGTTCTCGGGCACGTATTTCGACCTCGAGCCCGTTCTGCAGCGCTACCGCCGTCCCGTGCCCGGCCGAGTCGGCGCAGGGTGACCGACCCCGAGCTGCTCGCCAAGAAGCTCGCGTTCGTCGAGACGTGTGTGCAGACCTGCGAAGACTCGCGCGCCTGGAAGCCCTCCGCCATGACCTGCGCGAGGAGCGGTTCATCGAGCACACGCTTCAGCTGGCCATCCAGGCCGCGCTCGACGCCGCGTCTCACGTCGTCTCGGACGGGCGGCTGGGAGAGCCACGAACGAACCGAGAACTCTTCGATCTCCTGGCCCGACCGGGCATCATCAGCGCCGACCTGGCCGGGCGCCTGCGCGACATGGCAGGATTCAGGAACATCCTGGTCCACGGCTATCAGGACGTGGACCTGGCCATCGTGGAGGACGCGGTGCAGAACGGCCTCAATGACCTCGTCGTCTTCGTTGACGCTCTCCGCCGCTTCATCGGCCGGGCCTAGCCTTCATCGGGCCGGTGTGCGGCACGGCGCCGCCTCGCGGCGCGAAACCGACCGCGATGCCTGGCGTGAGGTCACCATAGCCTGCCCGGGTCACCTGGGTGCGGTACCATCTTGCCATGGAGCGGCGCATTCTGATCGCGACCGACGCCGGGCTGTGGACGCTCGGCCCGGAAGGCGCCAGGCCGATCGATGCGCTTGCCGGCCGGGCCGTCACCGCGATCGCCTTCGCCGGGCGAAGGGTGTGGGTGCTCGTCGACGGGCGGGAGCTCTGGGCCGAGGGTGCCGAGGCCGCCGATGGTCCGCGACGCTGGGCTGAGATCACGACGATCGAGGGCCCGGCCGGCACCTGTCTCGCGCCGACGCCGGTCGGGCTCCTCATCGGCACCGAGCAGGCGCACCTGCTGCGACTCGCTGGCACCCAGCTGACCCCGATCGAATCGTTCGACGACGTCGCCGGCCGCGAGGCGTGGTACACCCCGTGGGGCGACCCGGCGGATGTCCGGTCCATCAGCGCTGAGCCCGCCGGCGCGATCTACGTCAATGTCCACGTGGGCGGGGTCGTGCGCTCGCGCGACAGCGGCGCGAGCTGGACGCCAACGCTCGACATCGAGGTCGACGTGCACCAGGTGCTGGCCCCCGCGCACCCTCCCGGCGTGGTCCTCGTCGCGGCGGCCGTCGGGCTCGGCGTGAGCCGGGACGGCGGAGACTCGTGGGATTTTCTCACCGCCGGCCTGCACGCCCGTTATTCGCGTGCGGTGGCTGTCGCCGACGGCACCGTGCTGGTGACGGCGTCGACGGGCCCGAGCGGCCGGCGCTCCGCTCTCCATCGTCGCCCGCTCGACGGTGACGGCGCGTTCGAGCGCGTCGGCCCTGGCCTGCCCACGTGGTTCGCCGACAATATCGACACGGCTTGCCTGGCCGCCAGCGGCAGCGTCGTCGTCTTCGGCGCCAAAGACGGGCGGGTCTTCCTCTCACGCGATCGCGGGGGGAGCTGGGAGCTCCTCGCCAAAGACCTGCCTGCGGTCCGCGGCGTCGCGCTCGGCTGAGGGGCGAATCCGGCACCGCCGACCCATCAGACGCCCGAGGGCCATAACACGCGCGCGGTGCCCCCCGAGTGGCGTGCCTCGTGGATGACCGACCCGAGATATCGATCAGGCGTCCGCCCGCACCTCGATGAGGCTGAAGGCCGGATGGGCCTCAGGACCCCTCGAGCGTCAGCTCGCCCGCGGGCTTCAGCGCCGGCCGAAGAACGCCGCCAGGAGCTGGGCGGTCGTGAACACCTCGATCTGCGCGCTCTCGAAGTCGCGGTCGTTCGACCACACCGGCAGGTCGAGCCGCAACGCCAGCGCCAGCACCTCGATGTCGCTCGGATCTCGCTGGCCAATCCGGCGTCCCGCTTCTCCGAGGGTGCGGGTGTAGGTTCGCGCGGAGTACGTCTCGAGCGGGAGAAGATCCAGGGCGTACTGGAGAAAGGACGGACTGACGTCGAGTTTCTCGGCGAGGCTTGGCAAGTAACGGCTGACGTCGTCCAGGACGGGCTGGACAACCGCGAACTCCCTCACGCCGGCCTCGAAGAAGACGCGTCGCGCTCCGCCCCCGAGGAGCGCGGAGATAATGGGGTTAGCGTCGACGACGAGCCGATCGGGTCGCCTCGAACTCGCCAAGGAGCGCCCCTTCGGTCAGGCCTCGCCTTCTGATCAGGTTTCGGATCTCACCCGCCAGCGCATAGAAAATCTCGCGCTTGATGTCCAGGGGGACGGCCGCCCCGCTGACCGGCATATAGAATCCGACGATCTTGCCCCGCCGGGTGACAAGAATCGGCTCCGACTCTCTCATCAAGGCGGTGGCGCGGTCACGGAACTCCCGGACCGTCGCGGTCTTCATGTGACCACCTCCGTGGCCACATGCTCGCCCGGACCAGAACCAGCGTCAAGCGCAACCCGGCGTGGAGGGCGATTGGCGTGAGGGTGCCGAAAACGAGAACGACGCCGAGGCTTCGTGATCATCAGTCTGCGGCTTCCTGCAAGTCGAGCACGTTGAAGGCGGCGAGGGGCCTCAGGAAGCCCTTGAGCGTGAGCTCGCCCGCGGGCTCGGCGGTCACGAGGTTGTCCACCAGCCCCAGCACGCGACGGGGCACGAGGATCTGCCCTGGCTTGGCCTCGCCGCAAAGCCGGGCGGCCAGGTTCGTCACGGTCCCGATCGCGCCGTAGTCCCAGCGGCCCTCGAAACCGATGGCGCCGATGGTGGCGTACCCCTGGGCGATGCCGATGCCGAGATCGAGGTCGTAGCCCCGGGCCCGCCACGTCGAGGCTAGCTCCGCCACCCGGTCGCGCATCGCCAGGGCCATCCGGACGGCACGCTCCGCCGGGTTCGGCACCGGGACAGGATCGTTGAAGAAGATCATCATGCCGTCGCCGGTGAAGCGCTCCAGCGTGCCCTCGTGCTCGAGGATGAGGCGTCCCATCGCGGCGTGGTACTCGCGCAGGACGCCCATGATCTCCTCGGGCTCCGAGGTCTCGGCGAACGCGGTGAAGCCGCGAAGGTCGAGGAACACCACCGTCACCTCCCGCCGGTGGCTCTGGAGGGGATCCTCGGTGCCGCCGGCCACGATCAGCTCGGCGAGCTGGGGCGAGAAGAAGCGCTTGAGCCGGCTGACGCGCTCCAGCTCGGCGACCTGGTCGGCCACGTGCCGCTCGAGCGCCTGGTTCCATTCGCTCAGCTGCGCCGCCTGCTCCTGGACCATGTCGTGGAGCGCCTTGATTCGAAGCATCGACTTCACGCGGGCGACCAGCGCGGCCTGGTCCACGGGCTTCGTCAGGTACTCGTCGGCGCCGGCCTCGAGCCCGGCCACGACGTCGGACGAGTCGCCCTTGGCGGTGACGAGGATGATGGGGACGAAGGGGAACGAGGCGTCGGCCCGAACCTCCCGGCAGACTTCGATGCCGTCCTTCTTCGGCATCATCACGTCGAGCAGGATCAGGTCGGGCTGGGCCTGCCGGGCGACCACGAGCGCCGCCTCGCCGTCGGCGGCGGTGAGGATTTCGTATCCGTGCGCGGCGAGGCGAGCCCGCAGGATGTCGACGTTGGCGGGGTTGTCGTCCACCACGAGGACGCGCGGCGGCGTTCGCACGGCAAGCTCCCTAGTGTCCCGAGTCAGAAATGAGCCGACAAAGCGCCGGGCGGGGTGGGGGCTCTCCCCGCGGGACACGCTGTGTCGCGGAGCGTCGCCGCGCT
>Ga0187892_10002138_pt1 | contig 41279 bp, 28 predicted proteins | sample MA1701073metaG_FD_139345 | JGI IMG/M metagenome (GOLD analysis project Ga0187892, IMG submission 139345) | Bio-ooze microbial communities from a basaltic lava cave in the Kipuka Kanohina Cave System on the Island of Hawaii, USA - MA170107-3 metaG ... | reverse complement strand
GATCTGGGAGATCCACCCCTCGTGAGACAAACGAGTGCAGGCCTCGCGCACCGGTGTGCGACTTGTCTCGCACTGTCGAGCCAGATCGACCTCCACCAGGAAGTCCCCGGGAGCGAACTCGCACTGCATGATCGCCGCCTTAAGGAGGTGGTAGACACGATCGACTTCACTCTCTTTCTCTACCTTCGGTTTCAGTATGACGGGCATCGTTCGACCTCTAGGTTTAGTTCTCGTTGAATCCACGGCCTGTCAGTCAGGATCCAGGCGCGCCAATCTTAATCGAAATGCGAGTCTACTTCTTTTCGCTTGACTTTCCATATGGCGACACATAGTATCCCAATTGTATCCAATTTGTCGACTAGAGTTTGGTTTGTTCCTGCCCTAGTAGGCAGGCATTCGAAGTCATCACATTGCCCTAAAACCACGATCGGAGGTTCTAACAATGAAACGTGTAATCCACTTTCTATTGACCTTCTGGTGCGCGGTCGCTCTTTGCGTCAGCGCTTCGGCTCAAGTCCAGACGACGTCAGCAGTCTCTGGCACCGTGACGGACAGTTCGGGGGCAGTGATGCCGGGCGTCAACATTACTGTTCGAAATGAAGACACCGGTGCCGTGCGTGAAACGATTACCAATGACACTGGTCACTACTCCGTTCAGGCGTTAAGACCGGGGAAGTATTCCATTACAGCCACTCTGCCGGGATTCAAGACGGCGGTGGTGAAGGGACGCGAAGTACAGGTTTCGATTCCGGCCGCCGTTAACTTCGTCCTCGACCTTGGAGATGTGAGTCAGGAGATCACCGTGTCTGCCGAGGGCGCGGAACTAATCAACACAACCACGGGTGCGCTCGCGACCACGATCAGCCAGAACCTGGTGGAGAACCTTCCGAATCAGACGCGGAATTTCTTCGATCTGGTCGCTTTGTCTCCGAACACTTCGGGGCAATACTTTGGCAATGGAGGGCTGTCCTTCGGTTCCCACTCGATGCGGCGGGTGAACGCTGCCGGAAGCCTGGAGTCATCGGGCGTTTTCGCAGCGGGGAGCACCGATTCTGCGACGAACGTGTCGATCGATGGGGCCAATGTCCAGATGGCGTTGTATAACATGCCTGTCAACATCCAGTCGGCGTCGACAATCAAGGAATTGCGGATCGAGACCGCCAGTGCCAACGCTGAATTCGGGTATGGATCGAACGCGATCAACGTGATTACCAAAAACGGCACGAACGACTATCACGGTGAACTCTTCTGGCAACACCGCAACGACAACCTCGACGCAAAGAATTTCTTTACGAACCTGGCCGGGACCAGCCTTCCAGAGTACAAACGAAACAAGTTCGGCGCCACTCTCGGAGGTCCGATCCTTCAGAATAAGTTCCATTACTTCGGCAATTACGAGGGATCACGGCTGCGGCAGAGCGTTCAAGGCAACGCCATCGTACCCACGGCGCAGATGCGCTCAGGGGATATCTCAGCCTATCGGCCGCTGTTGCCAGGTCAAGTCCTTGGAGCGACGCCAATCATTTACAACCCCTTCGACTTCGACGCGGCCACGGGCCTGAGACGGCCATTTCCGGGTAACCGGATCCCGTCCTCTCTCCTCGATCCGTCGATGCAGAAGCTTCTCAATTACACAGCGTTGCCGAACGCCACGATCGACGGTGTTCCGCAGTATTCAGGCCTGTCGAACGCCATCATCGACGAGAATCAGTACGGAATACGCCTCGATTGGGAGAAGAGCTCGAAGACGACGGTCTACGGCCGCTACACCTTCGGCGAACGCGATGCGTTTAACGGCGGACTCATCTCGGAACTGCAGGGCGAAAAGACACCCTCCTCGACCCACAGCACCGTGATTCACTGGACTGAGGTCCTCAGTCCCACGATGATTAACGACTTTTCGGTCTCCTACTCTCGGGTCAAGTGGGGGATCGGACGGCCTACGGACGTGCCAGACGTCTCCCGCGAGATAGGGTTCGTCAATACTTCGAACCTCACCGGTGGGCCGGGATTGACGGTTCCAGATTTCGCCATTGGGGCCTCAGGTCTCTTCGTGTGGGATCCGACCCAAAATACCTACGCTCTCAAGGACGACTTCAGTTTGAACAAGGGCAAGCACAGCATCAAAGTCGGGTTCAACCTCAACGAGCGACGCTTGTACTTCCAGAACCAGTCAGTCGACAAGGGCCGCGTGACTTTTGACAACATCTTTACTCGCGCCTGTCCGCTCGGGAACACGGTCTGCGAGCAAACGCGCACCGCCGCAGGTATCCCGCAGGGTGGGCTAGGGTTCGCTGACTATCTGCTTGGGGCGGCCACAGGCGCGTACTTCGAACTCCGCGGGGTGGTGTGGCATGGACACCAGCGTTATTATGGTGGTTACGTCCAGGATACGTGGCAGGTACACCCGCGTTTGACCTTGAACTTTGGGCTGCGCTACGAACGATGGCCCGCTTGGCTCTTGCCGCGCAATAATACCGTGCGTTACAACTTCGAGGGCAACGGCGGGCTTGAATATGCTCTTAAGAATCCGCTCGACGTATTTGATCCAGCCACGGGCTACGGACGCAATGCTCCGCTCAACCCGGGTGTGCCGCGTTCGGGCTACGAGGCCGACAAGCTCAACTTTGCCCCGCGAGTTGGGCTCGCCTTTAAGCTCTCCGAGAACACATCACTTCGTGCTGCAGGCGGCATCTTCTATGCCGGCAACGTCAACACCAACCAGTTTTCCGACGCAATGACGGGCGGCGCCCCTTTTATCATACGTTCGACCCAGGTGATCGCCGGTTCAGAGCAAGTTCCTTCACTTTTTGCGCGCCAGCTGTTTCCAGCTCCTGCGGCGACTGGGATCCCGGGCCCCAACGAGAATCCGCCTGCTGCACCTCGAGCCTTGGGGGAGAAGAAGTACCCTACTCCTACCGTGTATCAGTGGTCCGCGAGCGTCGAGCATCGGTTGACGCCTTACTGGACCGCGAGCATCGATTACCTGGGATCGCACACCATCCACAACCAGCAATTCGTAGACTTGAACGCCCCGGCACTGCCGCAGGGGAACCTGGCGAATGTGTCACTGCAGGAGCGCCGCCGCTTCCCTCAGTGGGGACAGTGGCTGACGTGGGTGAACTGGGGTTACTCGAACTACAATTCGGCGACCTTCTCCGTGCGGAACCGGGAGTGGCGGGGCCTGACAGTGCTTTCGAGCTTCATGTGGGCAAAGAACCTGAGCTCTAGCATCAGCCCGATCGCCAACGACAGGAACAATTTCGACTACCGTCAATGGGACCTCTGGCGAGGCAAAGCGGCTCTGACTCCCGACCGCCGTTTCGTCACCGCTTACTCGTATCGCCTACCGTTCGGCAAGGGCCAGAAATACGGCATGAGCGGCCTGCGGGACGCTGTGCTCGGAGGCTGGATCCTTAGTGGGATCACAGAGTTCTCGACGGGAGTCCCACAAACCATCCAGGATTTAGACAACAGCGGAACGGGAAATGGCAACCAGCACGCCAATCGAATCGCAGGTTGTGACGCCACTAACGCGCCGCGGGATCGGTTCCAGTGGTTCAACACCAGTTGCTTCGTGGCCCCGGCCTTCGGTACTTGGGGAAACTCTGGCCAGGGGATCGTCAACGATCCGGGGCTCAACAACTGGAACTCAACCTTCGCGAAGACATTTCGGGTTCGGGAGGGTCACAGTCTTGAGATCAGGTTCGAAACTTACAATACCTTCAACCACACCCAATGGCTGGGGGCTAACTTCAACAGGAGCAATGCCAACTTCGGGCGAATAACCGCCGCGAGAGCGGCACGGCAGATCCAAGGGGCCATTTTCTATCGTTTTTAGCTTGACTGGGAAAAAAGCGCGCGCAGGGGCGCCCGCTCCACCAAGTGGAACGCGTGCTCCGCGGGCGTTTTCGGCTGTGCCTCCAGAAATCGTGATGAGCCGGAATTGACAGAGTCGATTTTTTCACAGATTCAGGGACCCGGAAGAAGGGATCGATTGAATCATCTCTCAAACCTGCTCTGAATGAGAGTCTTGGAACACCGCCGGAGCAGTCGGATGTGCCCTTTCTTCCCTCGTTCCCGGAAGCTTTGACCATCTTTCGACGTGATGAGTACCGCTAGGTCTTTGTGATCGCTGTCAAATACCCGCAGTCCTCTGAGGTTCTGCGATGCTACGCCGTGACCTACTGAAGAAGAGCGCCTGTGCGGCTACGCTGGTTAGGTTGTTACCCTTCGCATCGAGTCAAGTTTCGGCAAAATCGCTTCGCAACGAGGCCTTGTTCAGAGACCACCCGGATGCCTTCTGGCTGAGGATCCGAAAGGAACAGTTCCTTCTGCCGGATTGGCGAGTGTTCCTAAATACCGGTGGGCTCGGAGTTGCTCCTAAGCCAGTGCTTGATTCGATTGCCCATCACCTTGATTTGGCCGCCACCTTAGTCAGCGATGACCTGCTCTATTGGGGCGGGCCTGCCCATGACGATATCCGTCAGGAGTTGGCCACATTCTTTGGCTGTCGTCTCCAGGAGCTTGCGTTAACCCACAATACGACCGAGGGGATGAACATCGTTGCTAATGGGCTCGACCTGAAGGAAGGTGACGAGGTTCTGATGACTGACCAGGAGCACCCAGGTGGCGCCTCTTGCTGGTATCAGAAGCAGAGCCGTTTCGGGATCACGGTGCGCCAGGTAAGGGTTCCTCTTCCATCAAAGAGCCAGGATGACATTGCTGATCGCCTGGTCTCGGCGATCGGACCTCGAACCCGCCTTCTCAGTTTCAGCGGGATCACTTCACCGACCGGGCTGGTTCTCCCAGTACGATCGATTTGTGACGTAGCTCGGGCCAAAGGAGTGATCACGCTGGTCGATGCAGCTCACATGCCAGGACAAGTTCCATTGAATTTTCATGAGCTCGGCTGCGATTTTCTTGCGTGCAGTCCGCATAAGTGGATGATGACGACGTCGGGATGTGGACTCTTCTATGGCCGGGAAGAGATGCTAGAACGGCTCTGGGTAAATATTGCGGCCGGGGGATGGGATCAGAAAAACGCTAAGTCAGTTCGATTTCAGCTTGTTGGAACGAACAACCTGGCTATCATTCACGGCATGATCTCTGCGCTGCGTTTCTTGCAGCAATTGGGTACAGAACGCGTGTACGGCCGAATACACCAGCTAGCTCGAGACGTGTTGAAACGAGGGCAAGAAATACCAGCTCTGGAAGTGTTGACGCCAGACGATGATCGCATGTTCGCCGGGATGGTAGCCTTCAGGATCAAGAGTCAAGACCGGGCGCACTTCTGGAATCTATGTAAACAGAGACGTATCTGGCTGCTTCCGGCCCAGGCCACGCCGGGAGATCGAATCCGCGTGTCAACCCACATCCACACGCGAAGAAGCGATCTCGATCTCCTGTTTCAAACGCTCCAGGAAGGTCTGGCGTAGCCCGACAGGCTGCTCGGCTTACCTTGGTATTAGTCTCGAAACGTAGCGCAGGCCACCGAGCTTTGTGGGTTGGGGCGGCCTTCCAGCCGGCCGTTTGTCGCCGCACATGGCGCCGCAACGCGGCATGGAAATCTCCTATGCTTTCAGTGGACTTTGAGAACACGTCAGGAAAGAGAATGGGAGGCTGGATCGGCAGGGCTATCCACCTCTTCTGCTATCTCACTTTGCTGGGCCTCTCGTCGCTCAACCTCAGAGCGCAGTCCGCGGATGCAAATTTCTTTGAAACTAAGATTCGGCCTCTATTGTCCGCAAACTGTTGGTCCTGTCACGGCGCCCAGGTGCAGATGGTTGGGTTGAACCTCTCAACGGGGGCTGGCCTCCTGAAGGGAAGTGACAAGGGACAGGTGGTGGCAAAGGGTGATCCCAACGGCAGCCGGCTGATTCAAGTCGTGCGTTATCTTGGGAACGTCAAAATGCCGCCCACGGGAAAGCTCACCGCGCAGCAGATCTCCGATCTGACGGAGTGGGTGCGACTGGGAGCACCCTGGCCGAACGCGCAGACACTAGGCAGCGCTGGCAAAGATAAGAACGAGAAGTGGAGCCAATCGGATTATGATTTCTGGTCATTCCAACCGGTCAGAGCTCAGGCTCCGCCTGTCGTGACGGCGAAAGCCTCGGCAAAATCTCCCATTGACAATTTCGTTCTCGCGAAACTCCAGAAGGAAGGCCTGACTGCCGCGAGTCCTGCCGGGAAGCTAACATTACTGCGGCGAGCGACATTTGATCTGACTGGGTTGCCCCCGAACGAAGCGGAGATCCAGGAATTCCTAGTGGACAATTCGCCTAAGTCCTTCGAGAAGGTCGTGGAACGGCTACTGGCCTCTCCCCGCTACGGTGAGCGGTGGGGCCGTCATTGGCTCGACGTGGCCCGTTACGGTGACTCGACAGGAGGGGACGAGGATTTTCGCAATCCCTATGCCTGGCGCTATCGCGACTACGTCATCCAGGCCTTCAACACGGATCTCTCGTATGATCAATTCATCACGGAGCAGATAGCGGGAGATCTGTTGCCAGCGGAAAAACCCGGCGAAGTCAATGTACGCGGCATTGTGGCGACAGGCTTTTTGGCACTGGGCCCCAAGCTGCTTTCGGAAGCCGACAAGCCGAAGGTGCTGTACGACATCATCGACGAACAGATCGATGTCACCAGCCGAGCGTTAATGGGCCTCACGGTTGCTTGTGCCCGCTGCCACGACCACAAGTTTGACCCGATCCCCACAGAAGACTACTACTCGCTGGCCTCCATCTTTGCCAGCACCAAGCAACTAAGCAAGCTCGAAGGTATTACTTCAAAAATATACCTTGCTCCCTTGGTTCCGAAAGAGATCGCGGATCGGTATGAGGAATATCAGAAGAAGATCACGGAAAAGAAAGAAGCAATCGCCGAAATCATCGAGGCAGAAGCCGATCGATACGCCGCGAGTCTGAGGCCTCGTCTGGCCGACTACATGGTGGCCGCCCGCAGGGTGTATGAGTCCAAGGATTCAGCCCAGGAAACCGCATCGACTGATCGACTAGAGGTAAGGGTCCTGGAAAAGTGGGTCGAATACTTGAAACCCAGCGAGGAAGTGCGACCGCATTTGGAGCGCTGGTACCAAGCAGCCACAGCGGACCAGGCGAGGATTGCTCAGGATTACCAACGGGAATTCGAGCTGACGGCGAAAGAGTGGGACGAGATTCGAGCTGATTGGAAACGTAAGGTCGCTGCCGCTCTGAAAGAGGGAACGTCTCCTCCCGAAAAGCCAAAGTTCAAAGCCGGCAAGAACCGATTTTTCTCCGAGGTGGTGCTCGCCAAAGGTCCCTTCGCAGTTCCGGAGAAGGAGCAAGAGCAGGAGCCTCTTTTCTCGGAGCAATCGAACGAGCGGCTAGGCATACTGCGCCGGGAAATGGAAGAACTCAAGAAGGCCGCTCCGCCGGAACCTCCGATGGCTTGCGCAGTTGCTGAAGGGGAGAATACGCAACAACGAGTCTTCGTCCGAGGCAGTTACCAGAACCCGGCGCAGGAGGTTCCCAAGCGATTTCCGCGTGTTCTGTCAAGAGATCCTCAACTGCCTATTACGCAAGGCAGCGGCCGTCTGGAGATGGCGCGCTGGCTCACCAGTCCGAATCATCCTCTGACAGCGCGGGTGATGGTAAACCGAATCTGGCAGTGGCATTTCGGTGAAGGATTGGTCCGTACGCCGAGTAACTTCGGAAAGCTCGGCGAACCACCGACGCATCCAGAGTTGTTGGACTACTTAGCCCAGCAGTTTGTAGCCAGTGGGTGGTCGATCAAAGCCATGCATCGGCTCATCATGACGTCCAGCACTTATCGGATGAGTTCGACTGCGACGCCGCAGCAGATCCAGACCGATCCTGCCAATCACCTTTGGTCTCACTTCGCTGAACGCCGGCTGGACGTGGAGGAGATTCGGGATACTCTCCTCACCGTTGCGGGTTCGCTCGACCTGACCCTGGGGGGCAGCCTGCTGGAGGGTACTGGCATCGTGCACGACAGGGAGAACGACCCTATCGCGCGCGTCAGCTTCGATCCGGCGAAGAGCCGACGGCGGACCGTTTACTTGCCACTTCGGCGTTCCAATCTGCCGAGTCTTCTGACTCTGTTTGACTTCGGGGATGCGGTCAGCACCGGCGAAAGTCGCACGCGCACCAATGTCGCTCCCCAAGCTCTATTCATGCTGAACAGTAAATTCGTGGCGGAGCGAGCTTCAGACTTTGCGAAACTGTTGTTGGCTGACAAAAGCGCGGATGACAGGAGACGCATCGAACGTGCCATTGGGATCATGCAGACCCGAAAGCCCTTGGTTCAAGAGATCGATGCGGCTATGAGTTACATCGACGGCATGGAAAAGAGACGTGAGGGTGAGGAAGCCAGGCTGAACGCCTGGCAAAGCTATTGCCGAATACTGATGAGTTCCAACGAATTTGTTTACATCGATTAAGGGGCCTTATGAAACAGAACCTCACCCAGATGGTTTCACGCCGCGATCTTCTCCGTCAGTCAGCCTGCGGATTCGGGCTCTTGGGCTTGACGGCGTTGCTGGCGGATGAATCCAGCCTGTGTGCGGAATCCAAATCGATGGATCCTCTCTCTCCCAAGCCGCCACACTTCGCTGCCAAGGCCAAGCGGGTGATTTTCCTGTTCATGCAGGGAGGGCCATCCAGCATCGATACTTTTGACCCAAAGCCCCGATTGACGCGTGACGATGGCAAACCTCTTCCCTTCAAACGTCCCCTGACCTTTGCCGAAGGCGATGTAGGAAACCTGATGAGATCGCCCTGGACTTTCAGGCGCTACGGCCAGAGCGGCATTGAAGTCAGCGACTTGTTCCCCGCGGTGGGCTCCTGTGTTGATGACATGTGCGTCATCCGATCGCTGGTGGGAGATAGTGTCGCCCACGGCGGCGCCGTCCTTCAGTTGCACACCGGCTCGAACACCTTTCCTCGTCCAAGTATGGGTTCCTGGATTACGTATGGTCTGGGCACAGAGAATCAAAGTCTGCCTGGCTTTGTGACCATCCGGCCTGGGCTGGCCCACGGTGGCGCCAAGAACTACAGTTCCAGCTTTCTGCCAGCCGCCTATCAGGGCACTCCAATCGGAAATGCCGGTATCAAGGTAGAAGATCTGCAGGCTGAGCCCATTGAACATCTCAAAAACCAAGGGCTCACCTCAGAGCAACAGCGCTACGAACTGGAGATGTTGCAGAAGATCAATCGCGAGCACGCACAGGGTCGCGCCTACAATGCTGACCTCGAGGCACGGATCCAAGCCTTTGAGCTTGCATTCCGTATGCAGACCGAGGCCCCGGAAGTGTTGAGTATTGACAAAGAGTCCGAAGCAACCAAGAAGCTTTATGGCATCGATCGTCCAGAGACTCGCGATTTTGGATGGCAGTGCCTCTTGACCCGGAGATTGGCTGAACGAGGAGTTCGCTTCATTCAATGTACTCACAGTACAGGCGCTTCGATGTGGGACCAGCACAGTGAGTTGGTGCGAGGCCATACGCGCAATGCGCAGCAGGTCGATGTACCTATTGCCGGCCTGCTCAAGGATCTCAAGGCTAGAGGATTACTGAAGGATACCTTGGTTCTCTGGGGTGCCGAGTTCGGTCGCACCCCGGTTGCTCAAGCGGGAGACGGACGCGACCACAATCCGTACGGCTTCTCCATGTGGATGGCGGGCGGAGGTGTGAGAGGTGGAACGGTCTACGGTGCCACCGATGAGTTTGGATACTATGCGGTCGAGGACCGAATGCACATCCACGACCTTCATGCGACGATTCTGCATTTGATGGGACTCGATCACCAAAAGCTCACTTACTTCTACGGAGGACGCTACTTCCGGCTGACTGATGTCGCCGGCAATGTGGCCCAGAAGATCATTGCATAGCTGTTGCAGCATAAAGGGCTGAGTGGCACTGACGAGTTTAGAGTTGCAGGGGGGGCCGAGTGAGAGTGTCAGAGCAATCGAGCACGTCCGTCTCGGTTGAAGAAATCCAGGCGGCGCATGGCCGAATTTCTCGAGAGATTATCCGGACTCCACTGGTGTTGAGCGCCGCAGCCAGTGGCCGAGCTAGGTGCCCGGTTCATCTGAAGTTGGAAAACCTTCAGCGGACGGGGTCTTTCAAAGTGCGTGGTGCACTCAATACCGTCATGAGTCTAACTCCCGAGGAACGCGGGAGGGGCTTGATCTGCGCCAGCTCCGGGAATCACGGCCTCGGACTAGCTTATGCGGCGATGCGTTTCGGGGTCCCTTGTGTCGTGGTTCTCCCCGACAGCCCAAATCCTCTTAAGCGGTCTTTGCTCAAAAAGCTAGGCGCCGACATTGTGGAATGTGGAATCAACTCTGACATGCAATGGGAGAAGGTTCAGCTGCTCAGTCAGGAGAAAGGTTACACTCAAGTCCACCCCTATTCTGCTCCCAAGACCATCGCGGGGCAGGGGACAGTGGGACTGGAGATACTGGAGGATCTCCCGGAGGTAGATGAGGTTTACGTTGCCATTGGCGGTGGCGGATTGATATCTGGCATTGCGCTGGCCATCAAAGAGCTGCATCCTCAGGCCAAAATTTACGGGGTCGAGCCCAAAAATTCCAATGTGATGTCGGAGTCGGTTCGCCATCGGGAGCTTGTGGTTCTACCGAGAGTTGAAACCATCGCCGACGGATTGGCTGCGAAAGCGACGGGGCGTCTGAACCTCTCGATCGTACAGCGCTGCGTTGATCAGATCATTCTTGTCAGCGATCAGGACATCTTGAGATCAACCCTATTCTTGTTGGAAGAGGCGAAAGTTCTGGTCGAGCCATCTGGAGCGACCAGTTTTGCTGGGATACTCGCCAATCCGAATAGGGAAGGTCGAGCTGTGGCGGTACTCAGTGGAGGAAATGTCACGCTTGAACAACTTTCGCAACTTCAGTTCAGCCTGGGGGCTGTGAAATCGAGCTCCTGAGACCGTGACTTTCCCCGGGCTCAGCTGATTGATATCCTGGTGCAATCGCTCCAGCTGCCCTCGTTGCAGACGGGGAAGCCGCAGGTTTGGCGGGTGAGATGCAGCGACTTCGAAAAACATGAATTCCTCTAACTCCATCGTCTGGTGGCTGGGTCGTCTACTCGCAATCACACTCTTAGCAACCAGCTCGCTAAGCGCTGAATTTCGTCTAGGCGCGGCCGCCGTTCCGATCAATCCGCCGCCTGGTATCGCACTGGCCGGTTACTATCATGCGCGCGGAAATGAAGGGATACTCGACGACATTTTCGCCAAGGCTACTGTGCTCGATGATGGCCAGACGCGTGCGGCGCTAGTGGTGTGCGACTTGATATCGATGCCGCAATGGATCGTCGCCGAAGCACGGCGGATGATTGAAGTGCAGACTGGGATTCCCGGAACCAACGTCATCATCGCGGCCACGCACACGCACACGGCCCCGGTGCTCTTCCGCGAATGGAGCCGCGACGACAGCGACGGCGGCGCGGAGCCTGTTTCGAAGAATTACAGCCGAACGCTGCCGAAGCTCATTGCCGAAGCCGTCGGCGCCGCAAACGAGAAACGTCGGCCGGTGCGCGTTGCGGTGGGGAAGGAGAGCGAATCCCGACTCGCGAACAACCGGCGCTTCTGGATGAGGGACGGCTCTGTCGGTTGGAATCCGGGCAAGCTGAACTCCCAGATCGTTCGTCCCGCCGGACCGATTGACCCGGAAGTCGGCGTCTTCTACGCCGAGACCGCTGCTGAAAAGCCGTTGCCACTCCTCACGTTCGTGAACTATGCGATGCACCCCGACACGACGGGTGGCACGCGCATCTCGGCGGATTATCCTGGCGCGTTATCGCGGGCGCTCGCCCTCTACAAAGGGCCGGAGATGCTTACGCTGTTCGGCAACGGTACCTGCGGAAACATCAACCACACCGATTTCAGTTGGGTGGGAAGGCAAAGCGGGCCAAACGAAGCCGCTCGCCTGGGAACCATCCTCGCCGCCGCCGTCTTCAAGGCCTACCCTCGGCTGCAGACGCTCACTCCGATCGGTTCAATCCGGGTCCGGAGTGAAATCGTGAAGCTGCCCTTGCCGCCCTTTACGACCGAACAGCTGGAACGGGCCCGACTCGACGTTCGCAGCGCGAGAGATAACACTCGCGAAGGCTTCATGAAACTTGTGCGTGCCCATCGCACTCTCGACATTGCCGCGCGAGAAGGCAAACCACAGGAAGTCGAGATGCAGGTTATCGCGCTCGGTCGAGACGTGGCATGGGTGGCGTGGCCTGGTGAAATTTTCGTTGAGCTGGGCCTGAGCGTCAAGGCGGGTTCACCCTTTGCGCACACCTACAATGTTGAACTGGCCAACGGGGCCATCGGCTACATCCCGAACAAGCCGGCTTATCCCGAAGGCAACTACGAAGTGGAAAGCGCTCGTGTTGCCGAGGGCTCCGGCGAAATGCTTGTGACGAGTGCGTTGCGGATGTTAGCGGAACTTCATGGTGAGGGCGTTGCGACTTCAAGCAATCCGCAGTCGGCCCCGCGGTAGACTCACTCCCGGCTCTTATGAATAAGCGATTCGTCACAGATCCAGAAGCCCTCTTCCAGACACTTGCAGATCTGGTTTCCATCAATAGTGTCAACCCAAACTACCCCGGCGGGCCTGGGGAAGCAGCCATTGCCGATTACGTCTGCGGGTTTTTCAGGAAGAACAACATCCCCTTTGAGGTTCAGTCGGTTTTCGAAGGCCGGCCCAATGTCATTGTCAAGCTCGAAGGACGACCTGGTGGCCGCACTGTGATCCTGGAAGCACACATGGACACGGCCTCCGAGTTGGGCATGACCGCAGACCCTTTCGTCCCAACCAGGAAGGAAAATCGGATGTATGGACGTGGGAGCTGCGACACCAAGGGCGGTCTGGCTGCCATGATGCACGCCGTGAAAGCATTAAGAGATTCTGAACAGCCGTTGCGGAACTCCGTTCTGTTGGCAGCCACAGCAGATGAGGAATTCGCGTTTCGGGGGGTGCTCAAAGCCCTCGAAAGCGGTGTTAAGGGAGATGGGGCGATTGTGGCTGAGCCCACCGACTTGAATACGGTGGTGGCCTCAAAGGGTGTTCTCCGGTGGCGCATTCGCACGCGCGGCAAAGCTGCCCACAGCTCCAAGCCTCACCTGGGTGTGAATGCTATTACCAAGATGGCCAGGCTGATTCTCGCGATTGAAGAAAAGTACCTTCCCGCTCTGGAAAAGCAGCAGCACGCGCTTGTTGGACGCCCAACGCTCAACGTCGGTGTCATTCACGGTGGAGTTCAAGTGAATCAGGTGCCTGATTCCTGCGCGATTGAACTGGACCGCCGCATGCTGCCGGGCGAAACACGTCAGCAGGTGTGGCGGGAGTTTGAAGATCTCATCGATGAACTGCGCCTGCGAGATCCAGACACAGGCATTGAGATGGAATCTCCGATGTTGGAATCCTTTCCTCTCGAAACCTCCCCGACGGAAAGAATCGTTCAGGCTGTCACGGCGGCTTCGCACGAGGTAAGAGGACCCAGCCAATTGATTGGAGTACCTTATGGTTCGGATGCCAGCAGGTTCACCATAGCTGGGATCCCGAGCGTCATTTTGGGGCCCGGCAGTATTGATCAGGCTCACGCTGCGGAAGAATACGTAGATCTCGATCAGGTTGTGGGAGCCGTGGAGATTTATGCCCGCGCTATCATGGAATTCTGACAGATCAGCGTCTGCAGACTCCTACCAGAATTTCATCCCAAAGAACGACAATGAATCAACGCAAGCGTACCAGTCTAAGTTTGTATTCGGAGCCGGACCTCACTGATACCGGATTTCAGGTGGACCTTTCACGCCGGAGACTATTTCAGGCGGCCGTTAGGATTGTTGGCTCAGTGCTGGTGGCATCAAGAGGTATGGCTGCTCAAACACAAAACAAAAGTGCCCTAGTTGCCGGGGTCCCGGAAAAGGACCCTCCTGGCTACATCGACTCACACGTTCATGTGTGGACCTCCGATACCAAGAAGTATCCTCTGGCGTCCGGGTATCGCCGCGAACAGATGCAGCCGCCAGATTTCCCTCCCGAGGAGTTGCTATCCCACGCCCGGCCCTGTGGTGTTAGCCGTATTGTGCTCATCCAGATGAGCTACTATGGTTATGACAACTCATACATGCTCGAAACGATGCGGCGTTTTCCGGGAGTCTTCAGCGGAGTTGCTGTCATTGACGAAACTGCGCGGCCTCGAGACGTCATGCGACGACTGGCCAGGCAGGGGGTTCGCGGCTTTCGTATCTCCCCGAAGGGTAGGCCACTCGATCGATGGCTTGGAACTCAAGGTATGGCAGCGATGTGGCGTTGCGGTTCGGAAGAGAACCTTTCGATGTGTTGTCTGATTGATCCGGATGCAGTTCCAGCCATTGACCGGATGTGCGAAAAATTCCCCAAAACGCCCGTTGTGATTGACCACATCGCTCGCATCAAGACTGACAGCAAGAATCGGGACGAGGAGGTCAAAGCGCTCTGTAACCTGGCCAGGCACAAGCGCACGACGGTGAAGATCTCGGCCTTTTATGCACTGAGCAAAATCTATCTTGATCTGGCACCGGTGATCCGTCGCTTGTTGGAAGCTTTCGGGCCGGAACGATTGATGTGGGCCACCGATTGCCCGTTTCAGGTGCAAGACGGACATACCTATCTTGACTCGATCGCCCTCATCCGTGACCAGCTGGATTTTCTGTCCGACAGCGACCGTCAGTGGCTCTTAAGAAAAACAGCCGAACGCGTATTCTTTTCTTAACAGGAGAGAAGGAGGGCCTGCCCGCTGCCCTTGTTCTCCATGAGTCACGCCCCCGCTCTATTTCCCCCGCAGTGGCCTATCCCAAAACCACCACAGAATGAGGAAAGACAAAAAGGGTGCGAGGCCCATGAGGGCCATACTCGCGACATAGGATCCCGTCGCTTGGATGGTCTGACCCACAAAATTCTGCATCAATCCGGTCGCCAACCAGGCAAATGTTGCCAGGGAACCCACCACGAGCCCTTGGTGCTTCTTGCTGATTTCCTGTCCGAAAGCGTAGTAGTTGGGAAACAGACCCAGTGCACCAGCGCCGATCAAGAGCAACAGGCCTAGCAACAGTGGCCCTTTTGACACCAGCGCTGCCACCGAACCCAAAGCCGTCAGCAACGAGCAGCCGAGAAAGGTTGAGAGCCGGGCGCGATGGACATTCCATCCTTTACTGGCTAGTTGCTTCACGAGAAACCCAACCGTGAGGCAGCCAATATCGGTCGCAATATAATAGGCGGATGTGAAATAGTTGGCGAAGGCTTCTCCGTAACCATGCGCCTCTTTCAAGAATTTAGGCAGCCACGCGCGAAAGAACTGCCAGGTAATGTTGATCGCTACCACCACGAACATCAAGACCAGGTAGCGGCGCAGCGTTGACGGGGAATCTGTCTCTGGTTCTTCAGTCTGGGAGGTCGTGATTGTATCGGATGGCTTGGCCAGATCGCTTGCCGTGACCAAGCCAAACCAGGGAAACACCCACAGCAAACCGATCCCACCCACAATAAGAAATGGAATGCGCCAGGATCCTGGCGCATCGGTCACGGTTAGTTGCACCACAAACGGAGTGAAGACCGCGCCGATCGAGGCGCCACTCTGCAGAATGCTGTTGCCGAAGGATCGGTCTTCATTGCTGAGAATGCGCTGCGTCGTAATCAGGGCACAGGGCCATTGACCTGACTCGAAAAGCCCGAGAAGCGTGCGGCAAACCAACAAGCCCGCATAGATCTCGTGATTGGTAGGATTCTCAGCGACCGACGCTGTCCAACCCATCCAGCCGGTCAGCACACTGCCGATCCGCCCCGCATAGGCGGTAGCAAGTCCAGCCGTCGACCACGCAACCAGGACAAAAGGGTAGAGCCAGCGAACACTCACGCGGTCGGCCAGGAAGCCAAAAAACAACGCACCCAGGGCGAACGCCCAACTGAAACCGGCCTCCAATCGGCCGTACTGCGCGTTGTCCAAATGGAACTCCTGTTTCATCCGCGTTGCGGTCAACGCCAAGGTTTGCCGATCCATGTACAGCAACATGGTGGCAAACAGCAGCAACAAGCAGACCGACCATTTCCAGGAGGGTGGGCGGGAAGGATTCATGTGTCCCATTCCTTACCATTCGATGGCCGACTCGTCGGACGGCACCACCTGAAAGGCACGCCACAGCATGCGCTGGCCGACGGCGATGGCATACTTCTTGGTGATCGTACGACCCTGATAAACATCGGAAGGCTCGATCTCGCAAATACCCACGATGTCGGCCCCAAACTCGAGAGCCTGTTGCTTGAGATGTGCAGCTGCCTCCTTCGGCGAAGCGAAGACATGACGTTCTGGCGCTACGGGCCCCTCGAATCGGGTAGTGACTCATTTTGAAAATCTGCTCTTCAAAAAAGGCGGGCTAGATGGTGGCTAATGCCGAGGAAAGCCGCAAGGCTAATTTGGTAGGATCATCAGTAGTTATTCATCGTTGTTTCTTGATGCGGTCGATGGACACGTTGACCGTTGCCAGCAGTTTGTTCTTCTCAGTCAGCCACAGCTCATCGGGCATTGGTGCTGGCTTTTGGAGCGCTTCGATCTCGGCTATTGCGCGAGTGGAATACTCCAGAGCTTTGTCTAGCTGTGCTGCCTTCTTCTCTTCTTCAGTCGGAAGGCGTTCCGAAAGGGTGCTGGAAAGTACGAGAAGCGAGGGAAGGTCTTGTGGATCGATTGCCAGCACCCTCTCACCATATTCGACGGTTTTCGCAAAATCGTTCTTTTTTTGCTGGTAGGCAGTCATCATGCGCTGCATGACGAACTTTTTGATAAGGAAAAACTGGTTAGTTTCATTCGCCGTCTTCAAAGGCAACACTTTATTGTTGTCGGCACTCCCAGTTGTCCTCCTCCAAAAAAAGTGAGGAAAGTCAGCGGCAAACTTCTCACGCGTTTCCACAAGCTTCTCGATGTTTCCGAGACGTTGATAGCTGTCAATCTGCATCTGGTAGACGAACATCTTAAGTTCGGTTTCCGGGTAATCGGTCAAAAACTTCCCGGCCAGTTCGATCTTCTTGGCTGGCACCTGCTCGTTGTATAACGCCATATAGGCGTCACGCTCAGGGTTGATTTTGGCTTGGCGAATGGATGCTACAAAGCCCTCGACGGACTGCTTCTGTTCCGCTGCGGCCTGAGAAAAGAGCGGGGCAACACTCAGGCTTAACAATAAACAAGCTGCTGATGCAGTGGTAGCCCACTTCTTGAAACTAAACATAGCTTTCAGCCTCCTTGATTGCTTCCCCGACTCACAGGGAATGTTGGAGTCGTGCTTGAACATAAAATTAGTCCTCTGTAGGTGGGTTTGTCAAAAGAGGTAATTCCGAATTTCTCACTTCCATTATTGAGCCAACGGTGCAATACTACCATGCATGATCCGCTCAAGGAAGCTCCCAAAAGACACCAACCAACGCGCCGCTGAAATTGTGCGGCTTGCCACTCAAGAACAAGAAGAACAGCCGACCCGTACGCCCATCCAAGAGTACTTAGCCCAGATAGGACGCAAGGGCGGGCTTGTCGGCGGGAAAGCCAGGGCTGAAAGCATGTCTGCCAGGAGACGTAAGCAGATTGCACAAAAGGCAGCTCAATCCCGCTGGGCTGCTAAGAAATAGAAGAATCTCTACCTTAGTCGGCCTCAACATATCCACGAATTTTGTCCGCATATTTTTCAATCTTGCGTCGTACTGTACGAAAATCTTTTGAAAGATCCTTCCATTCTGCTCTTGGATAACGCGATGTAAAAAGATAGTAAAGACTTACCCTCTCGATTCTTCGACAATGCTTGAAAATAAGCTCTAGTTCGTCAATGTAGCTCAGGCTAATTAATTTGGTTTTGCCTCCCCTCATAACAACTAAATTGAGTAGATTGTCCGCATCCTGGGATGTGCTGTTTTACCTGAAAAATCACGTAGGCGGCCAACAATACCATCGTTGTCATATCTGACGAATCCAAGTAAAGCCTCCAAAGAAGAGACGTTGCAAAAAATCCCCCAGCCCCAACAGCTGCGTACTTAGTACACCTCCGAATTGTTGTTAGCTCAGTAGCCCATAGTTGCGCTGAATAGCTACACTCCTGCCCAATGATGAGCGACACACTTGGGCGATCTTCGTAAGGGTGGTTGGCAAAAGGGAATATGTTATCGGCGTAGAAATCCCGTAAGGATTTGGCAAATGCTGATTCTAGATCGCCCATGCCCTCGTCATAGAGTTTTTGATACGTTTCTATTAAGTTCTGTTGCATTGCTTCTATGTACGCAGTGGTCCCAGAACCAGTTACGCCGACCCCGTGTGGCAGAAATTTATCTTTGCTACTACCCATCGGTTGAGTTGACCTAAAAAACACTTTTTGCCCGCTCGTTTTGAAATAATCTCCGACGCTGTGTTCGCTGTCTGATGCGAGCACTAAGCCATCGACCGCCACAAGACCGAGCGCTATAGTCATAGATCTCTTTTCAGGAAGCCGTCTTCGTTTAGGTCTAAAAGGAATCGCTGGGTGCGGCCTCGGGAGTGAGATCATTGCTCACCTCCTTGACCCGGTCTAGCAAAATAGTAGTTGATATGCTTGAGCGGATCATGCATAATGAATGCATGAACAAACTTGACCGCAAGAAACAGACACAAATCATCTCGGCATTGATCGAAGGCAATTCTCTGAGAGCAACAGCCCGCATGTGCAACGTTGCTTTCAATACAGTGCTGAAGCTCGTCCCCGAGATTGGCAAGGCATGCGCCAAGTACCAGGACATCCACTTGCGGAACCTGCCCTGCAAGAGAATCCAAGCCGATGAGATTTGGTCGTTCTGCTACTCCAAACAGAAGAACGTCCCGATGGACAAGCAAGGCGAATTCGGTTACGGCGATTGCTGGACCTGGACTGCGATTTGCGCTGATACCAAACTCGTTCCTTCGTTCTTCGTGGGTTTGCGTGATGCCGGTTGCGCTTACCACTTCATGAACGATCTTGCGAAGCGGCTTAAGAATCGTGTCCAGCTTACGACGGACGGCCATAAGCCCTATTTGTCTGCTGTTGACGGCGCTTTCGGTTCTGAAATCGACTATGCGCAGTTGGTGAAAGTTTACGGTGCGCCGCCTGCCAACGATACGCGCTACAGTCCCGCACAGTGTCTTGGAACGCTTGTTAGCGAAGTATCTGGAAACCCTGATCCCAAGCACATTTCGACGAGCTACGTTGAACGCCAGAACCTCACGATGAGAATGTGCATGCGTCGATTCACGCGGTTGACCAATGGTTTCAGCAAGAAGCTTGAAAACCACATTCACGCGATTTCGCTGCACTACATGCACTACAATTTTGCGAGAATTCACCAAACGCTGAGAGTAACCCCAGCGATGGCGGCGGGAGTTTCGGACCACGTTTGGAGCGTGGAAGAAATTGCGGCGCTCTTGGATTGAAAATGAGTCACTACCTCGAATCGCAAGCACTGTTCCTCGCGGATCTGTGTGAGGTAGGCATTGACTTGGGCCGGTCTGATCGAGCGTCCTCCGACCCCAGCGTACCACTCCTCTCATTGAAACGCTGGCGGTGAATCGGGAGAAGCAGAACGCGGTGCCGGCGACAGGCTTGCTCCTGTTAGTTTGCCGTCACCGGGTCTCTCACCCCCGGTTTCCAGTGGAGAGGCGTCGTTTGTTTGCATTCATTTCCTGTCGTTCTTCAGCGAGGCCGCGGCTCTTGTGAGTCGTTCCGATTCACGGGGCTCGTCCCAATACACCTACCTGAACCGCGTGGCCAACAGAATCGGAATCAAATTTGAATACAAGACCGAGCTTCCTGAGTTTAAAGTTCCTGGCGGCGACGAGGCGGTTGAACAGACCAACCCGGTTGCCACAGTCCCGCGGCAGACCTCATCAAGAACAGTGGCTTGGATCAAGTTCACTGAAGTAGCGGATTCAGGGCTGCGCAAAGATGAACCCCGGAATCTGTTTCGCGCACTGAGCGAAAATTCACCTGCCAGAGATGGGCTCAGGCAGTGGCGCGATTATCAATTTGAAGGCACATCAGCTTTGGACGTAAAGAAGCGAGCCCAGATCGGTCTCTTCATTTCAGGACTGAATCGCTGTCAGTACAGCGACTCTTGCTTTTCCAGAAAGTTGCGCGAGTTGGGACCAGCCAGTCGGAATGCGAGCGGCTTGGCGAGGGGAGGCCCTTGGACAACTTGAGCTCACTCGATGCCCTGACCTTCGAGCATGCCGACCGGTTGACGCGTCGCTCGTGGACCACCACGGAAACCCACATCCGAAAACTGCGAGAAGCCGGCCCTGATGACAACGGCATTCTTCAGCTGACCACGCTGTGTAGTTACTTGAGCTTCGAAAATCGCCTGGCCGCCGGCCTGGGTATCGTGCGTGAAGGGTAGACAACTCCAAACAACTGCGTGAGATCTCCCCGTACCTACAGGTCATAGCCCTAGCGGCGATCAACTGTGGCGCTCAAGACACGATCGATTTGCGCCCACTCAGCTCGCTGTAACGCTTCGCGTACCTCCGCGGGCGTCAACTCAAGCTTAGTAGCTCCTGCGACAAGATCCTCGAAATCAACTCCATACCAGTTACGCTTGCCGGGATTGCAGAGCCCGGCGATGTTCAGGCAGTCAGTGTGCTTTCTGACTTCGGCCGCAATGAGTTCCGACTGGGCGCCTCGGGTCCGCAGCAAATGGCCGAGAGCGCTGGCGGCCTGGCCGAACGTGGGATGATCTGAAGCCAAGAACCGGCGAACCAGGTGCCCACGACCGAGTCGGCGTGCCATCTCGCTGAAACTGGCAGCCACAAAGTAGAACATCGAATATGCAGCGAACTCGTGAAACCGCAGAAATGCGGAATAGCAACCGGCAATGAACTGGGCCGTGTGGTCGGCCTCAGCGAAGGCGATCTCGTTGTACTCCTTCATGACTTCAGCCTGGTCAAAACGGTCTTCTTCCAGCGCGCGGCCGAGCCTCTCAATCCCCAACAGCGTCAGTGGAAATCCTGTTGAAAACAGTGGATCGATGAAGGCAGCTGCCGAAGGCAACATTGCCCAACCACCGCCAGTGGCGGTCGCTGCGCGATAGGCAAGCTGAGGTACCCAAGTGAATTCACGAATCGCTTTCGCTTCGGCAAACTGATCGTAAATCGATGGGAATCGCGACAGAACTCTCTCCCACGCTGGTTCCCCCTCCGAAAGCCTGAGTTCCTTCGCGAGTTCATCCGTAACGGCAACACCCGCGCTGGTGACGCCGTTGTTGAACCGCAACACCCACATCCATCCGCCATCGAAAACGTGGTGCAGCGCTGCATCGTCCATTGGGTAGGGAGGGTGTCCAGCGGTGGTGTAAGCCGGCATCGCATCGCAACGCTGCACACCGGTAAAATGGGAGAACAACGCCTGAGTTGCCGGATAACCATTGAAGCGGTGCTCCGCGATATCCAATCTTCGGCTCAGGAAACCGCGCGGCCCGCTGGCATCCACGACCCAGCGTGCACGCAATCGACACATCTGCCCCGGCCGCTGCCCATCCAGGCGGGCGGTCCCGTCAGCGCCCCATTCCACGTCCTGCAATTCGATTTGGTCCAGGTATTCGACTCCAAGAGCAACGGCCTCGTTCACGAGAAAATGGTCCACATCCGAACGTAGCCAGTGCGTGTCGGCAACATCGTCGTGCGGACTTGCAGCCACCAGCAACTGGTTGGAACGGTCCGGTGCCGGACGATAGGTTTGATTTGTCTCGTGCTTGAAGAAAGTGAACCCGCGTTTCAGACCACAGACAACTTCTGGATAGGTTCGTTGCCACTCGCCGTAAGAGGTTAACGCCTCTAGACGAGGCAAGGCGTACCGCTCGGCAAGCTGCTCAATGATCAGATTCGCAAGCGGCGAACTGGATTCCCCAATAGCAAACCGCGGATGTCTTCCGCGTTCGAGCAGAACCACCTTCAGCCCGATGCGATGAGCAACCATGGCTAGTAACGATCCGCCGAATCCAGATCCGATGATGGCAAGGTCGAAGTCAGGTTTCATTGAGTATGAAACGACAGAATACAGTGACTGGACTCTACGTCTCTCGAAAGACGCGATTGACCGTGGTCCCCCTCACCCCTCAGCCCCTCTCACACGTTGGGGAGAGGGGAGCCGACGCTCGCAGTTTGCTGCTGCCTCACCCTTGCTCTCGCAGCTACACACCACTTTGCTCGAAGCGAGCTGCGTATGATTTATCTGACTCAACCGGGCCGACCGCTTGGCTGAGCAGTCACAATCGAAAAACCTCTCAATTCCCCAGAGGTCCGCGAAGACCCGAAAGCCATTCAATGAAAGGCCGTATTCAACGGCCCGCTCCAGCGACTGCAAACACGGCTGGGCGAAGGCGGTTCCCAAGGATTCCATCGCTCCGTTTCCGCCGCGGACGGGAATGATCGTACAGGCCGTCGCGCCGCATTTCGCGGCAAAATCCAGAGAGCGGCACGCCCATTCAACTCCTTCGACTTCACTCACGAAGGGCGGTCGGAGAAGAATAAAGACTCGCAGATCGATCTTCTGCCTCTGCAGAAACTCGGCGGCTCGTTGAAATGAATCCAAGGTCATGCGTTTGTTGAGCCTTTCCAGAACTCCAGGATGCACCGTCTCCAACCCTACGGCCACCTCCAGTTGGCCTGGAAGCAAATCTCGAAAACGCAGACAGCGCTCTCCACGAGTTCCATTTAGAAATGCCGGATGAGACTCGACAATCACACGATCGAAACCGCGGAGCATGGCTGAGATGCGCGGATAGTTTCTGGTTGGAATGGCTTGTGGATCAAAGAAACTGCCGGCGTTGTACAGCTTAATTTGCTGTGACGCCGGGAGTCTTTCAAGTGCGTAACGAATTTGGTCGGCAATTGCACCTGGCGGAACCCGGCGATCGAGTGTGTTGATCCAGAGATCGCACATCAAGCATCTGAAGGGACATTCCCGGTTCGTCAGAAAAACTACCGAGGTCGGTGCCAGCCTCTTCGCCGCGTCAACCTCTTCCTCCCAAAGAAAGGCATAAGGTTGGGAGGGGTTCAGTGACGCCTTCGGCTGTCGTCGCTGCAAGATCCACCTGTCACGCGGTGCCGGCCCCGTAGGGTAGTGCTCGGCTGTGCGGCGGGCAGATCCGGTGGGCTTCATAAGGTTCATGGTCTGCTCGCAAGGAAGGCCTCGATAGGAAGTGACATTTCGTTGCCTGATCGGCGTTCCTCCCCTGCTTCCCAGGCGGTCTGCAAACGCTCTTGCCACTGGCGCAGGAACACCTGGCGGCACCACGCTTTGCTCAGGCGCCAGCGACGATAACTCTCGCCGCCTGCGCCATCCTGAAAGCGACGCTTGGGATGCGCAGGGATGGCAACTCCCGTGACGGCTTTGACTCCACGGCTGACTACCTCCGACTTGAGCGTGTAAAGCCGTTCCAAACTTCCGTCCAGGACCGCGTCAAATGGAATGGCAAGCGCGGCCGCAATCACCGATCGGACTGTGTAAGGCGAAAAGGCGTTGAACCCGTAAGCGGCGGCAGGGGCATACGTGCGCACGTAGCTCCGCGACAGACCGCCGGAATACGTCAGACTATGCTTGATCGCGTCAATGCCCCATCCCTCTTGGTACAGCATCGGATTGCGCAACACGCTGGACAGCGTCAGGTCTGAATCCTCCAAAGGATAAGACTTCAAGTTCTCATCGCCACCATCTCCATCCAACAGATACTTAAGGCCTGGATAGCGCTCCCGAATGCCTTCCAGTAGACACAGGGCTGCCGCGGCGCATTCGACGTCGAGTGGGTGATAGTCCTCAATCACATTGACTGCTTCTTGCAGGTTCATACGCTCCGCCGGACCCCTGACAACTTCCCAGCTATCTTCACAACCCAGTGCACGAACCGTTTCGACAGCCTGCTCCGCATCTTTGCCTCCACCCAGATCGAGCGTGAATGCGCGCACCCGGTTTGGATCACCGCCTCGTTCCTCCAAGGCCGTTCTTGCCAGAAGAAACACTGAAGTACTGTCAATACCACCGGAGAACGCCACTGCAATCGGTTCATCCTCAGGGACCGTCGCTATCCAGCTCTTGATTGCTCTATAGGCAGCAGTCACATAAGCCAAACCTGCTTCTTCAACGTCCGATGAACCTTCTCCAACGGTGGGGTTGAAGAACCGCTGGTACCGGGGCGCAGGATCGGGACAACCGAGCTGATCGATTTCCACTAGATAATGCGCCGGGATCATTCGTGTGTAAGCGGGATCGAACTGCCAGCCAATGTGCTGCACCTGACACCACTCAAACAAGCGATCCATGCGGTCAGCTACCACAAGGAACGGGCCGTGATACATCTTGGCAACGAAGTAACGCAGGGGCAGTCCAAGCGTACGGGCCAGTCGCACGGTCTTCCCTTCGCGAGCCACCGCCGCAAAGTGACCGTCGCTGTTACTGAGTGCCGCCGCGTTGCCCTGCTGCACGGCTTCTTGAATATCGCTGATTGCGCAACCCGTGAGCTCCGACGAGCGCGATCCCACCAGATTGACGAGGCGTTCAATTCCTTCAAGCATGGGGTTCTCCGATCTAGGAATACGACCTTCCTATGTTCACGAAGGGCCTAGATAATCCAGCCCAGAGCTGGGCTACAATCCACCGCCCCTCTGGGGCCCTACGTGGAAGAAGCGGTTTTCTGCCGCTTCACAAATATCCAATCTCTGAATTTCCGCCTTCGCGGGAACGACGAAACCTGAACGGCTCGGTTGGTTCAGGTTCTGTATCGACCGAACGAAGTTTTGGTCTGGTCATTCCTGACCCACCTTCGCCTGAAGACTGATGTTCGCAGGCTTGATATTTTCCGGAATGAAGGAACGGTCCACGAGTTCCTTCATGTCCACAGATTTTTCCAGGATGCCTGATTTCAAAGCCATGTCACGGATTCTCCCCATCTCTTCATCCGTCGGTGTCAGCATGCGGTAACTAACGCGGTCTGGAGGTTGGGTCAACACGTAGCGCACGAGCTTTTCGTCCTGCCTGAAATAGGGCGAAACAACTTTGGCAGCATCCAGGCGATGGGTCTCGGCCCACTCGCCGCTTTCAGCGATGCCACGCACCAGGTCTTTCACTATTGCCGGACGCGTCTGAATCAGCTTCTCGTGAACCACCAGGACGCAGGAAATGAATCCGGGCCAGATGTCTTTAGCGTGATACAAAACGCGTCCGCTGCCGTCCAGTTCCGCTCTCGCTGGGTGTGGCTCACCAACGAAATAGGCATCGATGGCTTTGGCGGCCAGCGCCCCCGGCATGTCCGGCGGCGGCATTTCAACGAACCTGATCTCGTTAGCCTTGACTCCCTGGTCTTCCAGCAGCTTGTGAATCACCAGGTTCTGGTTGCTGTATTTGCTGGGAATGGCGAAGACTTTGCCGCGCAGATCGCGCAGATTCTTTGCCGGAAGATCTTTGCGCACTATCACCGTTGAGCCGTCGCGGTGACCCAGATACAGAATCTTCACCGGCATTCCTTGTTCCCGTAACTTCATCGCCAGCGGCGCAATCATGAACGTGGCGTCGAGCCGCCCGCCTTTCATCGATTCAACAATCGTTGGAAAATCGGCAAAGCGTTGCGACTCGAACCGTGTGGTGGTGCTGGTGCGGGTGGCAAAGTCAGTGACCGGACAGGTGAGATGACAAGTCACGGGCAGGAACCCAACGGCCAGAGTTTCACGGGCGTGTGGTACAGCGGCATTCTCCTGAGTCCCTGGTCGTTGCCACGGCTTATAGCGAAGGAGTCCGAGCACTACGATGAATGCGAGTGTCCCGAGGATCCAACGTGCGGCAGAAGATCGAAACATGGTGTCTCCTCTAAAATCACCCTTAGAAAACGGGGAAAGAAGGTGATGCTAAGTCTCAAGAAGACTGCAATCGTTCGATGAGCCTTCAGGGCGTTGTCTTGATGAGTTGGGGAAAGCCGTAGAGACAACCCCCTGGCGCTTCGCAAGCGCCGTCGCTCCGTGCTGCCCCCTTTTCCAAGAGGGAATGGTCGATACGCTACGATCTCACAGCGTCGAGGACACAATTCCTTCAGAATCGTGTTCGAGGCCCAGTTCAGTCAGGATGCGATGAGTGGCGCTGACGACTTCAGGGTGGGTCAGATCGCGGGGGCGGGCCGTGGCAATATTCAATTCACATTGAATCTGCGCTGGGCGTTCGGTGAGCACGATGACCCGATCCGCCAACTGAGCCGCTTCTTCGATGTCGTGCGTCACCAGCATCACCGTGCGGGGGCGCTCCTGAAGGAGACGCGCCAGTTCCTGCCGCATCCGCAGCCGCGTGAGGTAGTCCAGCGCCGAAAAGGGCTCATCGAGCAGCAGAATGTCAGAGTCGCCCGTCAGGGCGCGAGCTAACTCCACGCGCTGCCGCATGCCCCCGGACAGCTGGTGCGGATAGTGATCTCTGAAACCCTCCAGCCCGATCAGGCGCAACATATCGCCGATCTGCCGGCCTTGTTCGGCTTCGTCGCTAAGGTGGCGCAGCCCAAGCGAGATGTTCTCGCTAACCGTTTGCCAGGGAAAGAGTCCGTCCTGCTGATATACCATCCGCACACGCCCGTTGCGCAGGATGACGCCGGAGGAGGGGCGATCGTAGCCGGACAGCAAGTTCAACAACGTTGTTTTGCCGCAACCCGAAGGGCCCACCACAGCCACGAATTCGCCTCGCCGGATGTCCAGCGAAAGGCCGCGCAATACCTCCACGGCGCCGAAAGACCGGGACACGGTCTCCAGTTGTAACGGCTTAGCGCTCATATCCCCATCGCACGCTGCGAACCTTCGTCAGTTGGACCAGTACGCGATCAATGACGACTCCAATCAAACCGATGACAATCATTTCGACGACCAGTAGATCCGTGCGCAAACCATTGCGGGAATCCATCACTGCAAATCCCAGTCCGTCACGGCCGGCAATCATCTCAGCCGCCACAACGACCAGCCAGGAAAGGCCGGCTGTGACTCGTAGAGTCGTGATCACCTGCGGCATGATGGCAGGCAGTGTCACTTGAGTGAGCCTTGCGAGCCCCTTCAAACCGTAGTCCTGGGCCACGCGAAAATAGACCGCCGGAATATTCGCGACGGCAGCGATGGTCGCCAGCGCAACCGGAAAAAACGCAGCCAGAAAAATCAGGAAAATCGCTGCCGCATCGCCGACGCCGAACCAGAGGATGGCAAAGGGCATCCATGCCAGCGGAGAAAGATTGCGAAAGAAATTGATAATCGGCAGAAACGTGAGGCGCGCCACGAGCTTTTGCCCGAGCCAAAGCCCCGTCGGAATCCCAGAGACTACGGCGATTGCAAAGCCACAACTCACCCTGAAGAGCGAAGTCACCAGATCGTTAACCAGCCGGCCGCTCTGCGCCTCATGTCCAAAACCGCGAACCACCGAAAGCGGGGATGGGAAGGCGCTTTCATGAAAGACACCCGTTCTCCACACAGCAGTCCAAATCGCGATGAGGGCGACCACTGCAACCAGCGGAAGCAACATCGATTGAGTCACGCCAGGCTTGCCGGTCATCTCCATTTCATGCGGCCGCCCGCTGACCTGAGACAGAGAGTGGACCTCTGGAGGTCCACCAGATTTCGATGAGGTTGGCGATGGGGCCGGCAATCGTCAGAGCGTAGTAGGGTGCATGGACATTTTCGGCCAGGCGCAGAATCATCTCAACCACGGCCACCATGAATGCCACAAGGCACTGGCCCCATCTTGGCTTTACCGTCGTCTTGGGGTCGGTAATCATGAAGAAAATGAAAAGCTGGTACATGGGACCGGTGATTGGCGCCACCTCAGCCAAGAAGGCATGACCGGTAATTGAGCTTCGCAGCAACGCCAGTACGATGAACGAAATCACATACGTCGCGGTGATGTGGAAGCGCTCAACCCGGTAGGTGATGATGATACCGAGCGCCCAAACAATGAGCATGGGCCAGATGGCATTGCCCCATTGAACACTGAGCGTCGCAAAGAATTCCGGAGCTACCAGAAGCATGGCGCAGATCGCGAAGTTCGAGGGATTCCAAAGATGGCGTCCTTTCCATCGAATGACATACTTCGAGGTGATCGCAATCGAGCTGCAAAGAGCGAAAGGCCAGTATTCAGGCGAGCGGATGAGGATACCGACGCTAATTCCCGAGATGTAAGCACTGGCGAGATGCGGAATCTTTCCATAGAAGAGGCGCCCCAGCACGATTTCAAAGAGCATTGCCGTGGCGATGGCCAGGATCGTGTGGGAAAAACTCTCGAGCAATCCAAAAGAAACCTGACCCACTAGCAGGATGGTGGTGATGAAGAGCGGCGCCAGGTAACGGTTCTGCAGGCTGAAGAATCGTCCCAACATGGATTGAGGCTGCACAACCCTGCTCTCGGTCGCAGGATTGGCAGAATGGGAAGCAACCATGTCCGTGTTCATACAGGCTCCTTCAGCTTATGGATTTGGTTCAACGCCAGCGCCGACAGGGTCTGCGTTTTGCCCGAAGGCCAGCGAATCTCGATCCGGTCCACAGTACCGGCTTTGCCGAGCCCAAAGTGCAGCCGTCGTTGGTTCTGTGCGCAGAAGCCGCTGCCACCGGAAACTTCCTGCATTTGGATTTGGCCTTCGCGGAAAATCCTCACCTGCGCTCCGATGGCGCTGCGGCTGGCCTGGCCTTCGAGCTCGAAATCAATCCAGCGGTGATCGGGCGATACGGTATTCTTGTACAGCAGCAAGGGCCCTTTCTGATTTGCCACGACGACATCCAGCGCGCCGCGATTTCCGAAGTCTGCCAGCGCCACCGAACGGCCATCATACATATCTGTGGCGCCCACCAGCTGTGCCACTTCGTTAAACTGTCCAGCTCCATCATTGACCCAAATGCGTTTCTGTTGATAACCAGACAAGCTGCGGCCATCAAGCGGTGGCCAGTTAGCAGCATCAGAGATAATCGCTTGATTGCCTCCAGCAACTTTTGAGTAGTCGTACCAGTAGCTGCGACTCCTGTCCAGCGACACATTGCCATTGGTGACGTAAATGTCCATGAAGCCATCGTTGTTCAAATCGCCAAACTGCGCGCCGAAGCTCCAACCACCCAATTCCACGCCCATCGCATTGGCCAGGTTCTCGTATTGAATACCATCGCCCGACGTTCCTGCCTTGGGCATCCACAAGTTGTTACCTTGAACCAGGAGTCCTTCTTCAGAGATATTGGTGACGTAGATTCCGAAACGACCTTGGTTCAGGACGTCGCCGACAGCCGCGGTCATCCCGCTTTTGGGTGCATACCCAACACCGCTTTGCTTGCCGGCCTCGCGAAAGGTCTTGCCCCCTTCGTTGAAATAGAGCTCCGACACCGCATAGTCATTGGCAATGAACAGGTCGGGATAACCTGTACCCCTCAGGTCTGCAGCCACGGCAGCCAGTGCCCAGCGCCGCGACTGGATGCCGACGCGCTCCGCCACCTCTTCAAACCGCCCTTCGCCCAGGTTGTGGAAGAGGTACTTGCGGCCACCGTTGTCGGCATACTCGAAACTCTCAGGCATGATCTTTGTGGTTTTCAGGTTCCAAAGATTGACTGCTTCCGCATAGTACCCACCCACAAACAGATCCAGCTTGCCATCCCGGTCATAGTCGAACCAGACGGCGGTATTCGCGTTCATCCAGGCAGGCAGTCCAGCCCTCTCGCTGGCACGGCTGAAGCTCTTGCCGCCGTCGTTGTGAAAAAGGTCCGGACGGCCCCACTTATAGATGAAGACGTCTTCGAATCCATCGTTGTCGTAGTCGCCCCACACAGCTCCCATCGAAACACCGGTTTCGCGCGCGTTCACTTCAGCCAAACCCACCGCGGCAGCCAGTTCCTTGAACCTCCCATTGCCGAGGTTCCGGTAAAGCCTGTTGTTGCTGTTCTCGCTGCTGTTAGTCGCATAGATGTCCTGCCAGCCATCGCGATCGAAGTCCACAATCGACACCGCTGCACCCATGGAAGCGACCTGCTCCATGATGTGTTTGAGCTTTGCGTCCAGAGTTGGGGCCGTGTGTTTGAAGTCGATACCCGAAGCTTTGGCGGATTCCTGAAGGGTGAATCCGTAGCGAGCCAATACGGCCGACGCGTTGGCAGTGGCAGGCGCCTCTGCCTTACGAGCGGTGACGCGCTTATAAACCAGCGGTCCCGCAAGCAGACCGATGAAGAAAATCGTTACACCGATTCTAGAGATGCGACCTTGCATGAGTGGGTTCCACCAACATCCAAGAATGTCTAATTCCTTAGCGCCCTCACGAAGACATCGGTCGTTACAAAGCGCGTATGGTACTCCTGCCAATCCTGCGGATGGTGTCGATAGAGTGGATCGTCTTCCAGCCTACCCGGCGGCACTGTGTAATTCTTCAAGCCGTGGTAGGGCAGTGGAAGGACCGTCTTGGAAAAGGCCGAGTTGTAATCTCCATCTTTGATCCAGCCGTCGCCGATCAGCACAAAATCCCGTACCCATCCATCTGGCGGCGGCGACGGAACAGTGAACCTGAGGCGCATCTCGTCGCCCGCATTCACGATCACGATCCGATCGTCTACCTGTTGCAGCAATTCCCGAATATCCCCATGGCGCGTGTAGTAACCTTCGAGATCCCGCCATTTCTGCGTTGTGTTTTCTATCTGGTCATAGCTGGGAAGCTCGGGTGACGAATCGTTGGCAGCTCTTATTGCCGAGAATCCGCGATAACGCAACTCGGCCTGCTTTAGATTCAAGCGCTGCGTTTTGGTCTCCAGCTTCGGCATTCCAGAAGCCCACTCCAGTTTGTCCCAGTAGATCTCCAGATCGGTCCGCAACCGCAACCGGCGCTGGGCGCCAGGACGGAAAATCTTCGTCAAGTCCAGCACAATTGTTTTCTGCTTCCCGGCAGGAAAACCAAGTCCAGACCTCGCGTTGACCCATTCACCATTGGTGGCCGGGACGTCGATGCTCAAACTCTGTGGCGGCAGACTGCTGCCTTGGCCCAGCGCCATGTTGACGGACGCATCCGTTGGATGTGACCACCCATGCCCGACTAAGTAAAGCGGCCCGGTGCGTGGCGCGTCTTTCGGAAGCTCCAGCTCAACCCAATGATCGCGCGTCAGGCCCTGATAGCGCCCGCGCCCGAAGGTGTCGAGATAGTTCTGGTCGAGATTGCCGACCACGTCACTCACATCGTGGCCGTGATCATCGATCGCAGCCGAAAACCCCTTGGGCTTGTCGGTTGCATAAATCTTCAACTGCGGAGCCGGCATCGCACAGCGCTCGTCCGTAAAGATCTCCGTCCCGGCTGGATGATCGACAACGAGCAGAGAGTAGTGATCGATATAGAAGGTTTCCCAAAGCTCTGCAGTGACCCGCAGATCATATTCCCCATCGCGAGGCGATAAACTCCTACCAGGAATCTTAAACCACTCTTCCGTGCGGTCAATACTCGCGAAGGACTGAGCATTGATGCGCAACCCCAACGCCGGCGACCATGGAGCGCAGTCTTTGACGAAACGCATCTCTTTCCCGTCCCACGCGAACAGCGAGGGACATGAACCTTTCAAGCGTTGCTCGGCTAGCACCGGCTGGTTAGAGTTCAACTCAAATTCCGCCTGCACCGAACCGTTGGGCCACACAATCCGCGCCACGTCCGTCGCCGTGCGCTCTCCGAGCCCAAAGTGGAGAAATGGAGACAGGATGGGCTGCTTTTGGGTCAGCAAGCCAGAGCGGATTTCAATCTCACCACCAATTCCAAAAGAATTGATGCGTTGGTCACCACTTGCCTTGGCTGCGCGGGTTCGTATCGTTTGCCAGTGATAGTTCGCCCTGCCACGATTGGCGAGAGCTGTCGGCTTAGCGGAACTGGGTGGACCGGCTGAAAGGCCGACCAAATCGAGCTTCCCGTCGCCGTTTAAGTCCACCACACTCGGTGACGTGATGGCTAGCCTTGCAGCCAGGGGTGAGAAGCCCTGAACACCTCCCAGAAAAATCTGCGCCCCTGCCAGCAAATCCAAACTGCCGTTGTTATCGAAATCGGCGATCAGCAAACTCGACCCCGTGGGCTCGACGCCTGTCTCGGTCTTGATCAACTCGGCGACTTCCCATTCCTTGCCGGCGTTACGGTCTGACAACCGAACTAAGGTGCCATCATTTTTGAGAAGCACGAAATCAAGCAACCCGTCGCTATTGACATCACCCACGCTGACGGCCAGAAATCTTCCGCCCAGGCTCTCCGGTGCCGGGCGCAGGCGGAATTGCCCCAGCCGCTCGTTGCTGAAGAGGCTCAGCCGGCCTTCCCGGTCAAACGTGGCCACATCAGGGTCACCATCGCCATCCACATCCGCGCTGACAAAGGAAGCCAGATTGGTGAGCCCTTTGAGGGGCTTCAGTTCTGCAAAAGTCAGGTCACCATTGTTTCGCAGGAGTATGGGCTCGCTCCCGTTGACCCCGAGCAGAACATCCAGATCGCCGTCTAAATCCGCATCCACAGCCCAGGCTCCGTGGTAGGAAGCATTCATGATATTGCCGGGAATCTTGGAACGGACTGTGATGTCGGCAAAGTTTCCAGGGGCCTCTTGGAGGTAGATCCGCACGCCGCTGCGGGTCGCAACCACGAGATCGGTTTTAAAATCGTAGTTGAGGTCCACACCGAGAAGGGCATTCCTATTGATCTCACCTCTCAACTGATCGAGTTTCGCTCCGTCCGAAAATGAGATTCTGGTCCCGTTGAGGGTTTGAATGCCGGATTCGCCCGCGCAAAGAACGGAGGCCTGACCGCCGTCGTCCAGTGGGACAACACCGACCCAGCGGCATGGACCTTCAGGCGAACCTGGGAGCGGGTGCGCCTCAAAAGTGGTGGCCAAGTCCGGTGAGGCAGACTCAGAACTTGGGGAAGGTAGTTTGATGAATCTCAGGAACGGGTCGCCCACAAACTCAGCCGGCGTCCGAACCGCGTTGAGGCTCTGCCTATATTCCGGAACACGCGCCAGCACGTTACGCAAAAAAGCAACTTGCGTTGCTGCAGCCCTGGGATTGGGTCCATCGGCTGCCTGCTGCAGTGCAATCAACTGTTGCCGCGCTTCCTCGGGCCACGACGTAGACCTCGCGGAAAGTTCGGCCACAGCTCTCGGCAGTCTAGCAGTATCTCCACGTTTAGCTGCAAGGCGGGCTACATCGAGCAGCGCTGCCAGATTCCCGGGCGCAACCTCGAGGATTCTTGCGAACAGTTTTTGGGCTTCACCGTCACTCGCTTCGGTCGCTTGGCGCTCAATCTCGCGCGCCAAGGCGTACAATGCCTTCCGATTCTTTCCATCCAGATCGACAGCCTTCCTAAAGTGGCCAATCGCTTCCGCCAGTTTGCCGCGCTTGCTTTCGATCAGTCCGAGCAGGGCTTCGATTTGGCTGTTGTCTGGAGCGAGCTGGCGGGCTCTCTCCACTGTTTCATACGCCGAGTCGAATTCCTGATGGCGCACTGCAAGCAACCCGAGATTCGCCCATCCCGCGGGCTCTCCAGGTGCGATCTGTGTGGCACGCGTCAATTTGTCCTTTGCGCGCACATCTTCGCCGGTTTGCAGCCCGGCGAGGCCGACGTAGAAAGCGGAGACAAGTTCGCGGTATTCCTTCGAATTCGGCTTGGGCAATCCCGAAGTGCGAGTGCAGGCAGTGAAGCTGACGAGTAGTGAAATCGTCAATACCCAGAGGAACGGCAGGCGATTTCTGGTCTTGGTCCCTTGAAACATTTCGAAGTTGCTGAAGGGTTCAGCATTTCTAGCTGAAGTCAAATGAACTGAGCACTGTGAGTTGGGACGGCTGATATACCCGGCCTCCCGCCGTCCCTCGAAGCTTCCTCTTTGGAAAGAGGGTTGGCTGAAACTATTTTTGCAGCAGGGCCAGGATTCGTTCTTGATTCTGGAGAATTAGATCAAGCTTGTCCTGGTTCTTCTTGATTGTCACCTGGTTGCCTTTAATATCACCCTGGTTCTTTTTGATAGTTTCCTGGTTCTTCTTGATGGTCTGCTGGTTGGCAAGGACCGCTTTCTGATTTTTCAGAATGGACTTTTGATTGGCAATGACTTGGGCTTCGGCCATACAGTTGAGCTCCTTTCGTACGAGAGAAGAGAAGAATACAGCGATGGGGTCTGACTCACCGGACCTGCACTCAGAATAGCTTACTCAGTTACTCGACCCGATGCCATCCAATGGTTTCCGGGAGCGCAAAGTCTCTCAAAGCCACCGACGTGGAGTGTCATACTAATGTAATGATGTTTGGAGAAGGATCGGTCAGGGCGACAACTGAACTGGCAGACTATTCGGTCACCCCTCCGCACGGTGCAAGCGGGCGCGAAGGCCACCATCTGCCGCTGGAACAGCGTTGGGCCGATCCGCCCCCGCTGGCTGCCGACGCCCATTTCAGCCTTCGGGAAATCGACTTAGTCTCCTGGGTCGGCAACCGAGGTTAAAGAGGCCGTGGCATTGAACCGGTACCTGGTAGACAAAGGCGTCAGCCAGGGTACTGCTGACAGCTAATTCGGTTTTGGCGGACCCCAACCTATAGTTTGTCGATATCGTAGTAATTACCGTTACACAATGCGTGTCATCGCGCCTTGTCTTCGCCCTTGATTAGAGTGTCTTAAGTACTTGGACGAAAGCCCTATATTGAGTGAACATAACAGCTTGGAGTAGAAATCAGCGATGAATTCCGGTCACATCCGACGAGCGTCCAATCATACTTGAGTCCAATAACTCAACGCAGATGTACCCTGACAACCAGTGCATCCATCAACTCTTCGAAGCGCAGGTTGAGCAGACCCCCGACACGGTGGCGGTGCAATTCGAAGACCGGCAGCTCACCTACCTGGAACTGAATCAACGAGCGAATCAATTGGCCGCCCATCTTCGGGACCTGGGCGTATCGCGGCGAACCCTGGTGGGTATCTGCACGGAACGTTCGTTGGAAATGATGATCGGTATTTTGGGAATCTTGAAGTCAGGCAGCGCCTATGTTCCGCTCGATCCGTCTTACCCACCGGAACGGCTGGAGTTCATGTTGGCCGACTCCGAGGCGAGTGTGCTGCTAGTCCAGAAGAACCTGGACCTGCGGCTGGATAACAGTCCGTCAAGACGCGTATTTCTGGACTTCGAAGCCTCCATTGTGGAGCAAGAAAGTTGTGAAAATTTCGCTGGCGGAGCGAGTCCTGAGGACCTGGCTTATGTCATCTACACCTCCGGCTCGACCGGTAAACCCAAAGGAGTGATGGTCGAACACAAGAGCGTCGTGAATTATCTGTTTTGGTGCAAGGAAGTGTTGTTTGGCGGTTTGGGTCAAACGGTTCCGCAGGTGTCGAGTATTTCGTTCGACGCCTCGTTGAGACAAATCCTTGCCCCCCTAATCTGCGGGAGATCAGTCTGGATCCTGCCGTCTGCGACTTTGACGCAACCCGCCCGGTTGGTGCGGACGCTCAGCAAGCGCAAGAATCTGGGCTTCAATTGCGTGCCCTCTCTCTGGGGCACGTTACTGGAAACGCTCACAGCCGATGAAACCAGAATGCTCGGTGAAAGTCTAAGCGTGCTGTATCTCGGCGGTGAGCAGCCAGCGAAGGCTTTGGTACAAAAAACTCTGATGAGGTTTCCGGACCTCCAGATATGGAATCTGTACGGGCCCACAGAGGTAACGGTCAACTGCCTCGCCGGCCGGATAGTGTCTGCCGACAGTATTTTCTTGGGGCGGCCAATCGCCAATGTTCAAGTCTACATTTTGGATGAAAACCTGGAGCCGGTTTCGGTTGGCACCCCAGGCGAGATCTGCGTCGGAGGTGTCGGAGTCAGTCGCGGCTACCTGAGGAGACCCGCCCTAACCGCCGAACGGTTCATGGCAAACCCTTTCAGTCAACAGCCGGGAACTACGTTGTATCGAACGGGCGATGTTGCGCGCTATCGCTCCGATGGTGCTATCGAGTTTCTCGGTCGAATGGATGGTCAGGTAAAGATCCGTGGCTTTCGTATCGAACTGGGAGAAATTGAACAGATCTTGGCCGAGCATCCGGCAGTAAAGCAGAGTGTTGTGGTCGCTAAAGAGGACGCCGGCGGTGAAAAACGTCTGGTCGCCTATATCGTTTCTGAATCCCCTGCGAACCCGGCCTGCATCGAAGACCTCCACGGATTTCTCAAGGAGCGAGTGCCAGAGTACATGATCCCGTCGGGTTTCGAGCGGTTGGACAGTCTTCCCTTGACTCCGGCCGGCAAACTCGACCGCGCGGCCCTGCCGAAACCGAGTGCACATATCGAAGAAAAAGAATACGTCGCGCCGCGTGTTGCTCTCGAAGCGACACTCGAGCAGATCTGGCACGAGATTCTGGGGATCAAACGAGCCGGAATACAGAGCAACTTTTTCGAACTTGGCGGGCACTCACTTCTGGCGATGCGGTTGATGAGCCGCGTCCGCAGCGCGCTCAACGTTGAACTCTCACTCCGCGATTTCTTTGACGGGCCGACAATCGAGAGCCTTGCCAAAGCCATCGAACAGGCGCCCAGGGTGAGTCCAACTGCCCTTGTGCCGCGTGAAGCGGGTACCATCTTTCCCATGTCGTTTTCGCAGCAACGCTTGTGGTTCCTGCAGCAATTGGCGCCGCTCGCTCCGGCCTACAACGTTTTCCGTGCGCTCCGCTTGACCGGTCCGATCCATGCTTCGGAACTCGAAAGGAGTTTTGGTGATTTGGTCCGGCGACACGAATCGCTGCGAACCGCTTTTCGCATTAACGCCGGCGAGCCGGTGCAGATCATTGAGGAGGACGGAAGCACATCATTGCCCGTCGTCGACCTTCGCTATCTGCCGGCCGCGGAACGCACCCAGGCGGTGCAACGGCTCAGTGCTCAAGAGATCCACCTTCCCTTCGATTTGGCGGAGGGCCCCTTGTTTCGGTTGTCTCTCTATCGGCTGGAGGAAGAGGATCATATTCTCTTGATCGTCATGCACCAGATCGTCACGGACTGGTGGTCAATGAGCGTGCTTTTTGAAGAGATCGGAATCTTCTATGACGCGCATTGCTCCGGCCACGCGGCACCGCTTCTTCCGCTGTCACTACAAGGCGCCGACCTGGCCATTTTGCAGCTTAAACAGGCGGAGAATGAAAACTTACAGAAAGACCTGGCCTATTGGAAAAATCAACTTGCTGGACCTTTGCCGATACTCAAGCTGCCGCAAGATCATGCACGCCCCGCTGTCAAAACCTATCGCGGCGCGCGCACAAGACTTCAAGTGCCTGATGCTATAACCGCGAAACTCAAGGCAACAAGTCGCGAGCAAGGGGCGACGTTGTTCATGACTCTTCTGGCGGCTTTCAACGTTCTGCTTTATCAACTCAGCCGGCAGCAAGAAATCCTCGTTGGTTTCCCAGTCGCCATCCGCGATCGTCCGGAAATCGAGCAGATCATTGGTTTCTTGATTAACGAAGTCGTCTTGCGAACTGACCTTTCCGGAAATCCTACGTTCAAAGCGATCCTGGCCCGGGTTCGCAACGTAGTGCTGGACGCATTTATTCACGTCGGCCTGCCGTTTCAGAAGCTGGTCCAGGCATTGAGCCCGGCTCGCGAATCAAGCCGATCGCTGCTCTTTCAAGCCTCCTTTGTGCTGCAGAATGCGCCGAACAGCCCGTTACGTCTCGGTGAAACCACAGCTCAACCCCTCAGTATTGACGCCGACGCTTCGCAACTCGATCTGGAGCTGGAGATGGTTGAGAGACCCGACGGACTCTTTGGGACGTTTACCTATGACTGTGATCTTTTCGAACGCACGACCGTGGAGCGGTGGCAGAGCGAATTCGTCAGGTTGCTGGAGGCCATAAGCTCAAGTACCGAACAGCGATTGTCTGATCATTGCCCGGGCAGCGCCTTCGGTTCTGAGGACTCGTACGCCCTGGCGCCGCTTCAGCAGAGCATGTTGTTCAACCACTTCTATAGTCCATCGGCTGGAGTCGACATTGAACAGTTGGTGGTCTACTTGCCAGAGCCGCTGGATACCTCGGCATTCAGATCGTCCTGGCAAGCGGTGATTGACTTCCATCCTTTATTGCGAACGAGCTTCTATTGGGAAGGGGGCGAAGCGCCTTATCAGAAGGTATCCCCTCACGCCGCGATGCCCTGGGACGAGCGTGACGAGAGGGAAGTAGGTCTCGTCGGCCGGGCGTTGAGCCTTAAGCAGTTTTTGAAAGGCGATCGCCGTTGCGGCTTGAACTTGTCCCAGGCGCCGCTGATGCGCGGAACTCTTCTATGCTTCGACGACGAGGAGTTCTATTTTATCTGGACCTTTCACCATGCGCTCTTAGATGGAAGGTCGTTCCCCCTGGTGCTTGATGATGTGTTCTCGTTGTATGAAGCCAAGAAGGCGGGAAGGGACACTGCTTTATCGCAACGACCACCCTATCGCAACTTCGTGGTTTGGCATGAACGGCAAGATTGGTCGCGAGCGGCCGAGCACTGGCTGAAAACGATGCGCGGATTCTTCGCTCCGACGTCGTTGGCGGCAGCCATTCATCCAGAGAAACACATCTCTGCCGGCGCCCTTCATGGGGAGGAAGAATGGAAATTGTCGAGCGAACTCAGTGGCAAATTAGCCACCCTAATACAACAGCACGATGTGACGCTGAACACGATCATGCAGGCTGCCTGGGCTCTGCTGCTGCACAAATATACCGGCGAGGAGACGGTGTTGTTTGGCGCAGTGAAGGCCGGACGCTACGGCACAATTCACGGCGCCGAATCGATGTTGGGCTCCTTGATCAACGCGGTTCCGGTTCGGATTGAAGTTAGACGAGATCTGTCAGTTGTAGATTGGCTAAAACAGCTGCGGGAAGAGAGGCGCGTCCGGCGCCAATTCGATCAGACTCCCTATGCAAGAATTCGCGAGTGGAGTGACATCGCCGGCGATGCGCCGCTCTTCGAAAGCTTGCTTTTGGTCGAGACCCACCCGCTGGAATCTCTGTTGTCCAGTGAGACCAGAGGGAAGAAGCGCACATTCAAGCTCTGGGAACAGACCTCTTGCCCGATTACCGTTGCCGCCTACGGCGGCGCGACAATTCGACTCGCCGTGGAGTATGACACCAGCCTTTTTGAAGCTGAAACGATTCAGCGCATGCTTGGACACTTGGCGAAGTTGTTGGAGGAGATCGCCGGACACAATGATCAGCCTGTCAAATGTCTGCAGCTCCTTACCGCTGAGGAGTTATGCCAGATTGATTCGTGGCACCGTCGCCAGGACGCGGACTTACCAAAAGCCTGCGTGCATCAGCTCTTTGAAGCTCAGGCACGCTGCATACCAGACTCAGCCGCGATCGAATCTGAAAGCAGTGTTTTGACTTATCGCGAACTAAATGAGCAAGCCAATCAACTGGCAAGACGTTTACTCTCTAGCGGTGTGAGCGCTGAATCTCCAGTGGGGATTCATTTTGAACGGTCGGCGTCGATGATCGTTGCCTTGCTTTCGGTTCTGAAGGCGGGGGGCACCTACCTGCCGCTTGATCCGGAGTATCCTGAAGAGCGTTTGCTTCATATGGCTCGGAAATCGAATTTGCGGGTTCTTCTCACGCGAAGCGCAATTCTTGAAAAACGGAGTGATTTCATCCGCGAATCTACAGAATCCCAGGAAAACCAAAGCCCAGTGGTCCTCTGCAAGGATAACGAGTGGGAGGCTATCAGCAGCCAGGATCGTGAGAACATCGATAGCGGTGCCAAGCAGGATGGTCTCGCCTATATCATATTCACATCCGGATCTACGGGAGGCCCCAAGGGCGTCGAGATTCCGCATAGAGCCCTCGTCAATCATTGTATTCAGATGCGCAATGAATATGAGCTGAGGCGCGGAGACAAGGTAGTGCAGTTCGCGTCGCTCAACTTCGATGTTGCGGCAGAGGAGATCTTACCGACGCTGGCTGCCGGAGCAACGATTTGTATCCCAGGCGAGTCGGCGCGTGGCTCTCTGGAGGCATTTCAGCAGTTTCTTGAGGACAAGCAGATTTCAGTCGTAAACCTCCCGGTATCGTATTGGCACACATGGTTCAGCGATCAATTGGAGCGGGGGTTGAAACTTCCTTCGACGGTTCGTCTAGTGATTGTTGGAAGCGAAAAAGTCTCTACCGAGCAGCATCGTCTCTGGCAGGAATTCGCCCATGAGGGGACGCGTTTTTACAATGCCTACGGCACAACGGAAACAACCATTACCACGGCAGGGTACAGGCCGGAACAACAGGCTTGGCATCGGGAAGCTGCTATGCTGCCCATCGGCCGCGCTATCCCCAATACACGAATTTATCTTTTGAGTCCCCAACTTGAACTCGTACCGATCGGGGTGCTTGGTGAAATTGTCATCGCAGGAGAATGCCTCGCCCGAGGTTATCGCGATGCTCCAGATTTGACTGCTCAGAAATTTGTTCCCGATTTGTTTAGTGTGGATCCAGGTGCTCGCATGTATAGAACCGGTGATCTGGGAAGGTTTCGACCCGATGGGAACATCGAATGCTTTGGACGGCGAGACAGTCAAATAAAGCTTCGTGGATTCCGCATCGAGCCCGGGGAAATTGAAACCTCGCTCGCGAGACACCCCAGTGTTCGTGAAGCCGCGGTCGCAGCCGAAAACAACGCAGGTGGGGAGACGCAATTGGTTGCTTACGTAGTCTCCAAAGGGGCGGGTGTATCGCGCGACTTGCGGAATTACTTGAAACAACAGTTCCCCGAATACATGATTCCGTCACGTATTGTGTTTTTGGACGCATTGCCGCTCCAACCCAACGGTAAGTTAGACCGAAAGGCACTCCTTGGAAAAGAGAAAGGCAGCGCCGATGTAGATGTAAATGCCACGTTGGTTGCTCCCAGGAATGCCGTCGAAGAGAGGATCGCGGGGATTTGGAGAGATATTTTGGGACTTGAGCAAGTTGGGATCACGGACAACTTCTTCGACTTGGGAGGCCATTCTCTTCTCGCAACCAAGGTATTTTCACGGATACTGAGGGTCTACGGCGTTGCGCTGACACTCCGCACGCTATTCGAAAGCCCGACGATTGAAGAGCTGGCGAGGGAAGTCATCTCACAGGTTCCTACTGAGACGAGATCAACCCTAGACAAACGTGGCTAGACATTAATTCTCTTAATAAATAGACAATAGAGTGAAACTCTGGCAGACTCCTTCGCACAGGAGGAATCTATGCCATTTGCTAAGCAGCGCAAGCCCCTGTCGTTTTTGCCGGAGGAAAG
>Ga0187892_10002136_pt1 | contig 41304 bp, 34 predicted proteins | sample MA1701073metaG_FD_139345 | JGI IMG/M metagenome (GOLD analysis project Ga0187892, IMG submission 139345) | Bio-ooze microbial communities from a basaltic lava cave in the Kipuka Kanohina Cave System on the Island of Hawaii, USA - MA170107-3 metaG ... | reverse complement strand
TGGATATTCCGGTCATGTGAGACCAGCGTTCCGGACGATGGGAGACCAGCGTTCCGGCGGATGGGAGTCCACGATTCCGGTCGATGGGAGTCCAGTGACGGATGACCGGTTGAGCGTGGAGGCCGCAGTCTAGTCGGCGACCGGGGGTTTGTCGCCGCCGGTGCTGTCGCGGCTGGTCTTCTTGCGCATCGACGGGCCGGTCAGCTCGACGAGTTCGGCGTTGTGCACGAGGCGATCGAGGATCGCATCAGCGAGCGTCGGATCCTGGAACTGGCCGTGCCAGAGCTTGGTCGGCAATTGGCTCGTGACGATCACGCTGCCGCGCTGCTGACGATCTTCGAGCAGCTCGAGCAGGAGCGGTTGATAGCTCGGGCTGAGCGGCACGAGGCCGAGGTCTTCGAGGATCACGAGGTCGATGCGGCCGAGCGTCTTGAGCCAATGGCTGATGCGTCCCTGGGCCTGCAGCAGCGCGAGCTCCTCGCCGAGGCGCGGCATGCGCAGATAGCGCACCGAGCGCTTGTGGTCGATCGCGGCTTTCGCGAGCGCACAGGCGAGATAGCTTTTGCCGATGCCGGTCGGACCGACCAGCAGCAGATGCTGGTGATGTTGCATCCAGTTGAGGCTGAGCAGCTGCTGCCAGCGCGTCTTGCCGAGCCCGCGCGGCGTGCGCAGGTCGACGTCGGCCGGATGCGCGGCCTGGCCGAGCTTCGCGAGCTTCAGGCGCCGCGCGAGCGCGAGGGAATCGCGATGCAGACACTCGGCTTCGAGCAGCACGCCGAGCGCGTCGGCGACGTCGGCGGCGAGCGGCACGCGTGTCAACGCGTCGGCGGCGCCGCGCATGCCCAGGCGCACGAGCTGTTGACGAATGGGCTCATGCAACATGGCTCACCTCCGTGCTGCTCGGCGCCGCGTAGTACGCGCTGCCGCGCACGTGCTCGTGTACGACGGCGGGCAACGGCAACGGCGTTTGCACCGTCGCGATCAGCAACTGCCGGCGCACGGCTTCGTAGCCGATCGTGTCGAGCGCGAGCGCCCGTTCACACGCCGCCTCGAGCGTCGCACGCTCGTGATCGCGCACCAGCGCCAGCACACCTTGCGCGCTGCGGATCGCCTGCTCCGGATGGCGCCGCTTGGCGAACAACGTCTCGATCAGCGCGACCGTCTTCGGTCCAATCGCCGCCGCGCGCTTGAGGATCTTCGGATCACGGAATGCGCGATGGTGTTCGGGCATGTGCGCCGTCTGCGTGACGAAGCGCTGGCTGGCAGGCACGCGTCGATGCAGCGCGAGGCGCGTGTCGTGGCGCAGCACTTCGACGTGCGCCTGCGTCACGCGCACTTCGACGAGCTGGCCGACGTGCTGATACGGCACGCTGTAGTACTGCTTGTGCACGTCGACGTGATAGTCGCGCGCGACGGTGCGCTTGAGGTATGTCGGCTCCTCGAACAGCGTCGCTGGCAGCGCCGCGAGATGCGCGCGTTCCTCGAGCAGCAGGCTCTGGCGCGAGCCGGCGCGCTTCTGGAACGGCGTCGCGTTGAGCGCCACGAGTTCGTCAGCGAGCCACGCGTTGAGCGCGTCGAGCGACGGAAACACGCGATCGCGAGCCGCCGCGAGAATGCGCATCTCGACGACCTTGACCGCGCCTTCGACCGGCGCCTTGTCCTTGGGCTTGCGCACGCGCGCGGGCAGCACGACGAAGTCGTAGTGGCGAGCGAAGTCTTCGTAGGCCGTCCGCAACTTCGGCTCGTAACGGTTGGCGCGCACGATCAGCGCCTTCGGGTTGTCCGGCACGCCGATCTTCGGCACGCCACCGAATGCGACGAACGCGCGCTGCTGGCCGTCGAACCAGCTCGGCGCCGTCTCGTCGGCGTACGCGCGCGCGAAGATCGCGTTGGACCAGCCGAGTGCCGCGGTGAAGATGTGCGCTTCACGCACCGCCGCGCCTTGGTGATAACGCAGCGTCAGGCCGGCGAAATCGAAATACGCCTTCTCGCCGGGCACATGATCGTGCCGGTACGCGAGATCGCGATCGGCGAGAAACGCGGCCAACTCGTCGCAGAACGTGGTGTAGCCGATGCCGTCGGCGTGGCGGTCGCGATACTCCTGCCACAGCAGCCGCCGCGTGACGCCCTTGCGCGCGAGCTCCTTCGCAAGCTCCGCGTAGTTCGGTCGCGCACAACGCTTCGCGACCGGCTCCGGCGGACGGCGATAGATGCGCCGCGCCAGTTCCGCATCGGTCAGTGCCGGATCCGGCGGCCACGTCAGCCCGGACGCGGCGAACCGTTCCAGCACGCGCACCACCGTCGAACGCACCACGCCCAGCACGCGCGCGATCACGCGCTGGCTGAGGCCGTCCTCGAAATGCAACCGCAACAACTCACGAATCTGTCGCATGGGAAGTCTCGCTTGAGCCATGGGAACCTCGCGGCAAAAAGCCGCGAGGATGACCCACGTCAACCGAGCACCCGCACTGGTCTCCCATCACCGGAATCCGATCCCGGCGACTGGACTCACATGGTCCGGAACAGTGGACTCACATGCTCCGGAACGCTGGACTCCCATGGTCCGGAATCCTGGTCTCCCATGCGTCGGAACGGTGGACTCTCATGGACCGAAATCTCCAAACTCTATCGAGCGATCGACGCGAAGCTCGGAGAGCCCCGCCCGAGCGCGCTCGGGAGTCGAGTAGTCAATGACGATGAACCGCTCCAAGATCGCCCGTGCCGTCTTGGGATGCTCCTTGAGGAAGCTTCTGAAGTCTCCCTCTGCTCGAATCGGCATCAGCGGACGAACGCGCGACGGACGCACGCGATCGAGCGCCGCAACCAACGGCATCTGGTCGGTGCGCGAATAGTCGGTCGCGCTCAGCATCTCGGCAGTCGGAACCGCACGCTCTGCGGAAAGAAGCGCAATCGCCGAAGATGATTGCATCGCGAACGGCTGGCCGCCCGATCCTTGAGCCTGAACGGTTACTTGGCCGTGATAGACGACGCAAGGCTGCGCACCCGAAGTTGACGCGCACTCCTGCTCCACACCGGTCAGTCGCGCGGTACCGGCGGGAGCATTGGACGGGATCGTGTAGGGAATCTGGCAGACCTGCGTCCATCCGCTCGGCAAAGGATTGCCCATGCCGACCCAAAGGATAGTGATGCGATTCGACGCATTGCGATTGCAGTAAGCGCCGCTGACCCTGACAGCGCCGGGAATCGGGCCGCTCTGCACGGGGAGCGTGAGGCGTGCTTGGTCGAACACGATCGACAGTTGCGTGTCGGAAGTGGCTCCCTCCCCTGCGAACCAGACCGACGCGTTGACCGTAGCACCCGGCTGCCCCATCGCCGATTCGATGAACCATTGACCGGCACTCGCGACGGGCGCAAGACCGAGCAGGCAGAGGCCGGCTGCCATGCGCGCAACGAAGCGGCGCGCTCGATTCCGATCCCAGCACAGTTGAGGCATGACGCTCGATTTCCTTGGAAGCAATGAACCACGCGGAGGGCTGCGCGCGGACGCGCGCCCAGCAAACCGACCGCAAGTGGAGGACTACGACGAGAGCTACGAACCCGGGTTCGTGGCGCCTCGGAATGCTCGATCTTCGGCGGGCTCTGCCGTACCGTCAAGCGACGCACTCGCTGTTACACTCGGTCTGCTTCCGTGTGTGCGATAGGGCCTCATTTTTGGCCTTTGCGCGGGCGATTCGATTCCCTCCTCCGGCATCATTTCGGTCCACTGCGTCCCCCAACGGTTTTCGCAGGGCGCATGAGTTCTGGAGGCTTCCAACGAAGCGCAACCCGCGGCGGACGTATCGGCTCTAGCAGCTTGGCTAGCGCGAGTCCGAACGCGACCGGGGCATCCGCGAGCGCAGCGATGGGTGTTCGCGTTTTCACGAACAGCCGCTCCTTTGTTCCCCTTAGCCCATGCGCGGTGTGGTTCCTCGACGCGTAGCCGCGTGCGAGAAGCAGATTCGCGCGGCGCAGATCGGTTGTCGTCCCGTTCCGCATGCGCACACGTTGTCCTTCGGATGCTTCCATGACCAGACGCGCGACCGTGACATCGTGCCGGCGCCAGTCGCAGACCACGCGCGGCGGGCCACCGTTCGGCGCCGACAAGATGCGCCATTGGTCCGTAACGCCGAGCGACATCAGCCGCGCGAAGTCCTCGGCGTCTACGATGGCCGGCTCACTCCACCGCAGCAGCGGCACCAGGACGACAGGTTGGCCTTGGTCGTCGGTCGTGTGGCGCGGCTTTCGCTTCGGCCTCACGGTTCGACTCCCGCGTTCGCGAGTTGCCGGGTGAGCGAATCCTGCGACCTGCCGGGCGCCTTGCGAACCGCAAGGTTCTCGCGGCGTAGGTTCGTGCGGTCGCCGTCGATGTAGCGCACGCGCGCTCCGGCAGGCGCGGCAGCAACCTCGCGCGCGAGCGTGCGGACGCGATGGCCGCCGCGTGGATGGGTGCGGACGTAGAGCAGGCCGCGATGACGGCCCCACGAGAGGTACCACGGAGCGGCGCAGAGGCCGGCCGCGTGGAGCTTGTCCCAATCCGCGGCGTCGAGCGTTGCGACCTCGCCGCAGTTCGTGAGTTGGACGCGGACGATCTCGTGCCCGCCGTCGGTTATGCGGCGCGCGATGGTGTTCGGATGGATCGCTTCTGTAGTCATGTTGCGTGTTCCAGCGATGCCGTCCCCGCCGCGTGATCGCGCGGCGTGAAGACAGGAGTACGGGGGTTACGAGCGCCGCGGGGCGCGGCGTCGCGTGAGTTGGCGCAGACGCAGACGGCGCCACTTACGCGGCGTTCGCCTGTCCTTGGTCGCTCGTGCTGCGGCGCTCCTGCGCCTCGATGAATGCGGCGAGTACCGCGCGGCGGTAGCGAACCAAGCGGCCCATGTAGCAATACCTCGGGCCGGTGCCGGCCACGCGCCATTTCTCCAGCGTGCGCGGCGCGACGTTCAGGTACGCCGCGGCTTCGGTGTTCGTGAGCAGCGGCGAGACTTCGCGAGCAGGCGAAGGGGTGTTCTGGTCGTGCATTGGTTTCCTTTGGTGCAGCCTCGGGACCGCGCCGCTAGCGTGATCGCGCTACGTCGGGCGGAGAAAAGAACCGACGCGCGAGGGCGCGGGGTTCGTGGTGGCCGTCGGTGGCCGTTGGGCTCAGCGAAGGGATTCGGGGCAAGCGGCGAGGTTGCGCCGCGAAGCTCGGCCAGCGGAGCCGGGGCCTGGCTCCATTACGCCGATCACGGAATGGCTCTATTGGGGCGGTCGGTGACAGCCTTTGTCCTTGGAGCGAGCCGGGTGCGTTGCGGCTGACGGCCTCGTCGCGTGCGCAACGACGCGACCGCGGCGTGCCCCCCCTAATGTTCAGCGTTAATCCGGCAGCGGGGGCGACCAAGCGCGCGGGCTAGGCGCGAGCCGGCGGGAGTCAGCGAGCCGGACGGCTCCTCCTACGGGTCAGGGTTATTCCCGCGTACCGCCAGCGAGCGGGGGAGAGCGGCGCTGCCTTCCTTCTTCTCAGGCTCACACCTAACTGCGGCGTGGCGTACCTCTGCGGCGCGTCGGCGTAGTGAGGCGTTCCCTCTATAGGTCAGCGTTAATTGCCGCGTACCTCTGCGGTCGCGCGCGCGGCGGGAGCGTAGAAGCGCGCTGCCCTTGTGGTAACGGTTAGTTGCGGCGTCCTTCCGAGGGGCTTGGCGCCCGGCGGCGTAGCGCCCCTCCGTCTTTGGTCCGGCTTACTTGCCGCGGGCCCGTCCCGCGGCTGCGTGGCGCGCGTTCGCGAAAAAGACCGTACACACCCCGGCGCAGACGGGCGCGATAGTTGCGCGCGATGGGTCAGACGAGCGCGGCCGTTGCGCGCGAAACGCTGTCAAGACCCCCGAACGATTCCGGCTCTCGGGGCGTTACCTCCGCGTCGATCGTGCGCGTGCGGATCGTGTTGCAGCGCGCGCAGCGAATTCGTGCCCTGCGTGCGCTTCGTTCCGAGTGCGGAGTGGGTTGCACGCTTGCAGCGCGCGCGCATCGCCGGCAATCGCCACGGTGCTACGGTCCGGCACGACGCGCGGTGTCGCCCGCCCGCGGTCGCGCCGCAGGGGCAAGGCGGGAATTCGATCGACCATGGGATTCGGGATGCTTCGTCACGCACCGCCGTTCGCGTTGTTTCAGCCGCTGCACCTTCGCCGGCTTGGGCTAGAGCTTTTCCGCGAGCCAGCAACGCCGCACCAGCGCGGCCTATGGCTCGACCGCGAGCCCGGCCCACTTCGTCCGCATCGGGATCGGTGCAAGCGTGCTCGTGTGCGTTCGCGCTCGCGGCCTGCGGGTACCGCGCGGGAGGACGACCCCCGGGGGTCGCGTAGGCGGAACCGGCAGCGCGCAGCCAGCGTCTACGCGATCACCTAGGGCGCTGCGCTGCCGGTTCCGATGTTGTGACGGTCGCGACGGCTGCGATGCTGGAGCAGGGGCAGCCGAGAGCACTGGAGTCGATTGCCTCGGCGACGGCCGCGGCGAGAGAAAGGAGGGGGGACTATAGGGGCGAGGTAAGAGAGCCCCTCAAGAGATACCTCTTGCGGTCCATAGGGAACGCGACGAGCACCTCTCGCTCGCGTGGTGCTGCCCCTTACGTGCATACCGTCGTAGACCAAGAACAACCCTTCTGAAAGCTCCCACTTAGGAACCCTTCGGTTAGAACCTAGGATGGCTGCGGCGTGTGGTCGGCTTGGTCGGCTGCGCTAGCAGCGTCCGCGGTCGTGTTTGTGGTCGGCCCGATCCCGCAGCGACGGTCGGCTCGCTAGTGGGCTCTGCGTCTTTGCTCGGCAGGCGTAGCTCAGCGTGGAGCTACCCATGTGTGGCGTTGCGCGCGACGCTCCGGCGCTCCGCATAGTCGCGCCGCTTCTGCCACCCGATCGTCTCGTCAGCGGCGCGGCACGCGGGCTTCGCCAGCGAACGCGCTCTGTCCGTCGAGGGTGCCGCGCAGCGCAAGGCTGCCCGCAGTCGCCGCGCGCTCGGACCGACGTACGCGGCGAGCGTCAGCGTAGCGTGGCGTTGACCCACCCTTGCGCGCCCTGCGCCTCGCAGAGAGGCAGGGGGCGCGGCATGGGTATTCCTGCACCCCCGATCGCTGGGCGTGGAGCGGCTGCGCGCGCGCCCGGGGCAATCGAAGCGCCTCACTCGGCTGCGTCGCGGCGCTTGCGCCCTGCGCCGGATGGGTGTTTCATTAACCTCAACCAATGTAGAGGCTAATGGAACATGGCTCCGACCGCTCCGAGGTTCGTCGCGTACTACCGCGTTTCGACGCAGCGGCAAGGTCGCTCGGGGCTCGGCCTCGCCGCGCAGCAATCCGCCGTGGCCGACCACATGCGCGCCACGGGCGGGCGACTTATCGCTGAGTACCGGGAGGTGGAGAGCGGGCGGAGGAACGACCGACCGGAGCTGGCAGCGGCGATCCTGAAAGCGCGACTGACGCGCGCGACGCTCGTGATCGCGAAGCTCGATCGACTGGCGCGCAACTTCCACTTCCTCCGCGCGCTCGAACAGTCCGGCACGAAGTTCGTTTGCGTGGATATGCCGCAGGCGAATCAGCTAACCGTGCACATCCTCGCCGCCGTCGCGGAGGACGAAGCGCGTCGCATCAGCGACCGCACGCGGGCCGCGCTGGCAGCGGCCAAGGCTCGCGGCGTCAAGCTCGGCGGCGATCGTGTAGGCATCAAGCGATTCGCAAAGGCGGGGGCGCGCGCGAGCGCGGCAGTCCGCAGCGAACGTTCCGCCGATTGGGCGCGGGACACGCTCACGATCATTCGGGAGATGCAGCGCGGCGGCGCGGCGTCGCTGCGGCAGATCGCGGCGGCGCTGAATGACGGCGAGCACACGACGCCGCGCGGCGGCGCTTGGAGCGCGGCGCAGGTTAAGCGCGTGCTCGACGGAGCCGCCTCCGTCCGACGCTAGCCGCGGCGTTTCGTCGTCGGCGAGCGACCGCGCGCAGTTCCCATGCTTGACTGCATCACGAAGCCGGGCTGCGGTTGCTGCCCCGATTTCAGATACACGACACCCAAGGCGCGCTTCTGCCGCGTCGCGCCCTGCGTTGCCGCGTCCAGCATCAACGCTAGTCGATCGAGTATGAACAAGGACCGGCCCGCCGGGGCGACACTCGCACGCGTGGCATGGTGCGACGCTTCGCGCGTTGCGGCGGAAACGGATGCGAGGAGTACCCCCCGGCGGGGGGAGTCGCGGGCGGCATGACAGTTAGATGCCCTCGCGGAAATTTGCGCTAGAAATTTCTGGCTAGGATCGCCGCCGCGGGCGCCGCGGCCTGTTCCCCAACAGGTTTCCCCAACGCTCCCTCGGTGCGCGCGGCGCCCGCCCTTGTCCGAGATTTCGCACGCATCGGCGCGGCGATTGCCCGATGCGCAACGGCGGCGTGCGCGCACACTCGCCGGGTGCGTTAACTCTGCGGCGATTTGCGACGCCGCGCGGCGTCGATTGAGACAACGCGGGGCGTGTCGGCCGATGCGTCCGCGTTGCTCGCTTCAGGCGGCGTGCTCGCGGCGATGTCCGCGAACACGTTCACCGCCACCCGCAGCGGCGCATCGGCAAGGTGCATGTACTTCTGCGTTGTCGCTGCCTGCGTGTGGCCGAGCGTGCCGCCGATGATCGCCGTGGAAAGCCCAGCGCCCGCCAACTGCGACGCCACTGTATGCCGCAGCGTGTGTAGGTTGCGTCCTTGATCCCTGCGGCCGCGAAAATTCCCCGAACGGGCCTCTTGGGCTCGCGCAAGGGCGCATCGGCTTCCGGACGAGGGAACACGAATCGCGCACCCTCGCCTGCCTGCGCCTTCATCGCGCGCAGCAGCGCTATCGCTGGGTCGGATAGGGGCACGCGGTGCAGTCGCTTTTGCTTCGTGTGGTGGCTAGGCTTCGTCCAGATGCCCGCCTCCAAATCGAACATGTCCCACGTTGCGGTCAACGTCTCGGTTCTGCGGGCGCCCGTGTAGAGCAGCAGGCGCACGAAGTTCGCGGCGCGTTCGTCGGGATGCTCCGCGCAAGCGCGCAATAGGCGACCGATCTCGTCTCGCTCCAAGAACCGCTCCCGATTCCGCTCGGGGTTCCGCTTGATGCCGTGACACGGGTTGTCCGAGCGGGCGCCCGTCGTGACCGCGTGCGAGAACATGACCGAGAGCAAGGCGAGCGCGCGGTTTGCTTGCGTTGGACCGCTCGCGGACATTTCGTGAAAGAGCCGCGCTACGGTCCCGCGATCCACCTCCGCAACCTTTCGGTGCCGCATCCGCGGAAGGATGAAGCGCGCGAGCAGCGAGTCGTACTGACGCCGCGTCTCGGGCCGCAGCGGGCGGTGCACGAGGAAATCGGAGGCGAGCGCCGCCAAGTCGCTTGCTTCGCGGTAGGCGCGCGCGTCGCTCGCTGGATCGGCTCCCGCGCGAACTTGTGCGAACGCGTTCTGCGCCGCGGCACGGGCTTGGTCAGGTGTCAGTTCGCCGTGCGCGCCGAGGCTGTAGCGGCGCTGCGTCCCGCCCTTCGTCCGGTACTTGATGCCGTAGGACTTATGCCCGGCCGCGCTCACGCGCAGGCAAAACCCGCGCAACTCGGCGTCCCAAAAAACCTGCTCCTCGCCCGTCGCGCTCTGCGCGTCAACGAACCGCTTCGTTAGCTTTGCCGTCGCCATCACCCGCCCTTGATCGGTGCTTGCGACCCTGGCCGCGGTACCACTGCGGTACCACGCGGCAGCGAATCGGGTCGTAGCTCAGGCGGCGACGTTCGCCCGCGGTACCAACGAAGTCAAGCAACCATGCGGGCTCGGCGGGTGTCGTATCACCGGGGCGAGCGGGAGCGTATGTTGCCGAGCCGGACTGTTAATCACCGGGTCGGCGGTTCGAGTCCGTCTCGGGGAGCCAGACAAAAAGCGAAGGCCCGCAGGCGATGCGGGCCTTCTTTTTTGCTGCGTTCGGAGCGAACTACCAGCAGTCGCCGTTGCTCGGAACGCCCGACTGGCCGCGCACACCCGTGCTCGTGTAGGTCAGGTTGCCGCAAGGATCGGTAACTTGGGCACCGAGGGGGGTTGCTGTGATCGTGAAGGTCTGGCCCCCCGCTCCAGTTGCGAGCGCGAGCTGGTACGTGCCGCGCCCATTCGTGAGGCTCGGGATGTTGAGCTCGGCCGCCGTCGTCCCGTAGCGGTTGCGCGTCGTGTAGAAGCGCTCCTGTGCCGCGGCAGCGTCGAGGATGAAGTTCCTACCCTCGGCGCGCCGCGCACGCTGCGCGTAGCGCCCGTAGCCCGGCACCGCGATCGCGAGCAGGATCGCCATCACCACGACAACGATCATGAGCTCGATCAGCGTGAAGCCCCCGGCGCGGCGGCTTCCGCAATGTCCTAGCGAAGTACGCATCTTCGCAGCTCCTACTGGATGAACATCGAACGCCACGAGCGCTGGCGCCAGTCGAACTCGAGGATCGTGAGAACCTGGACCGAGTCGATCGTATCGCCGGGCAGCAGGATCTGCGCGACGCCGCCGCCCGGGAGCGTAACCGGGGTCACGCCGGCGAGGAAGCTGCTGAGCTGCTTCGCCACGACACGACTGTCGTCGCTCTCGTCGATACGTCCGTCGCCATTGACGTCGAACGAGGCCTCGATGTTCTCGTCACCCTGGTTGTCGCCGGAGCCCGTGATACCGCCGTTCGATACGTCGCCGAAGATCAGGAAGCTCGTCAGGTTCGGCAGACACGGGTCGTTCGACTGCGGCACGAGCGTCGTGAAGATGAACTGCCCGGCGCTGCGCCGCACCGTCGGGATCGTGATGTGGCGCTCGCCCGGTGCGAGGAAGTCGAAGTACCAGCCACGGTGCGTGGTCGCGTCGAGCGGCAGCGTCGTCAAGGTGCGCGCGGCCGCCGGTCCCGACAGGGTCTGACGCAGCAGCTGCGCGCGCGTGATCGGGTAGCCCGCGGCGCCGGGACCCTGATCGAACAGCCCGTAGAACGTCTGGATCGGGATCGTGGTCGTCGCGTCGGTCGCTTCGAGGTACTTGCCGGTGCCGATCAGCACGACGACGCGACCGTCGCGCGCGAACGCGAGATTCGGAGACGCGGTGATCGGCTGGGTGGTCGTGCCGTCGAAGAACTTCTCGACCGACCACGCCGCCGGGGTCACTGAATCGAAGTTGAAGCGCCACATGTCGCCACTGAGGTCGCCGGCGAACGCGACGTCGGTGACGTCCTTGATGCCGGACTGACCCTGCGCGGGACAGATGTGCGCCGCACCAGAAGCGCACACCGGACGATAGTCACCCGCGATGATCGAGGTCAGGCCCTGAGTGCCGGCCGGGAGCACGAACTTGCGCAGCAGGGCGCCGTTTTCCATGTCGAGCACGAACAGCACCGCCTGGAGCGTGCCCACGGAACCGTCGGCCTCGTCGGCGTTGTAGGCCGCCGGCACGAGCGCCGCCCAGCGCCGGTTCGCCAGCCGCGTCACGAACGGCGTGCCGAAGGTGTAGCCGAGGTCGTTGCCGCCCGCGACGTTGTCGCTGAATTCCCAGAGCACGCGCGAGCCCGCGACGCCTTCGCCGCCACCCGGGTTCGTGACGTCGAGCGCGTAGACGCCTTGGCCACCCAGACGCAGCGCACCGAGCAGGACCGTGCGCCATGCGCCACCGACGAACACGTCGCGTTCGACCGGGGTCGCGTCGACGTAGCTCTGGTAGTTGAGCGCGGCGCGGCTCGTGAGCTTGTTGAGGTTCGGGAACACCTCGAACGGAACGTAGGCCCATTGTTCGCGGCCGGTGGTCGCGTCGAACGCGTGCAGCATCCCGTCGTTCGCACCGACATAGATCATCTTCTGGCGGTTCTTGTTCGCCTCGACGAAGGCGCTGTACGGGCTGCCGCGCTCCGCGGAACCGGTTTCGAACGAACGGCTGTCGTCGAAAGTCTCCTTCGGACGGCCGACGAACTCGGCCGCCGAGTTGACGACCGAACCGAGGATCGAGGTGCGATCGCGGAAGTTGCCGCCGTTGCCGGCGCTCTGTTCGAGGCGGCGCTCGCCGCGGATGTAGTCGAGGCGGTCGTTGCCGAGGCCGTCGGCCACGGCGGTCTGCGGATTGAGATTCAGCCAGGTCTGCTGCTGTGCGGTGAGCGAGCCCCAGCGGAACGCGATGCCGCCGCCGGTCGCGGCGCGCGACGTGATGATCTGCCGGGCGGCAGGCGCGGGGCTCGGCGGGCCGGCGTCCGGGTTGCCGGGCAGGCTGTCGCACGGGCCACCGGTCAGCAGGCAGGCCGCATCCCACTGCGGGATCGGCACGCCGCCGCCCGCGCCGAAGCGCAGGCCGATCACGTTGCCGCTCCAGTCCGACGTATCGAAGCCGGTGCGGTACGCGAGCGCGCCTTCCGTCAGCAGTCCCTGCGAAACGGTGACCGGCGTGGTCGACCCGGTCCGCTCGCGAACGCTCGCGAAGACGTTGTTGAGCGCCGAAATCAGCTGGTCCGGATTGTCGGCGCTGAACAGGTCGCCGCGAGCATTGAGCGCGCCGTGCCAGGTGTCGTCGACCTTCTCGACGCCGTCGTAGACGGTTTCACCGTTCTCTCCGGCTGCCGCGCTGAGACCGTAGTACGGCCACTGCGTGGTGCCCCGCCGAAGGGCGGTGATTCCGGTCGGAAAGCCGACGGTTCCGCTCAGACCGAACGCGACGACGTACTGGACGAGGTGCTGCCAGGTCGCCGGGTCGTTCGCGGGATTGAAGTAGATCTCCATGTCGTCACGCGGGTCGCGCGTGGTCGGCGGCGCTCCGGCGAACAGGTTCGGCCCCGGCACGAGGGTGTCGCTGAGGTCGGGGATGAACGCCGGCACGCGGTCCGCGAGACCGGGGCGCGCGTCGCGCGACCAGTAGTAGAACGCATTGTCGGCGTAGCCGTGGTCGTTGCGCGAATCTTCGTTCGAGAAGACGCGCGTGAACTGCGTGTTCGGATCGTAGACGCGACCGTCGGGCAGCGTGAACGTCTGGGTGTCGAAGTCGCCGTCTAGGCCGCGCGCATCCTTCCAGCCGCCGTCCGTCACGAGCAGGTGGAAGTTCTGCCGGCACGCAAGCTCGATGCCGCCGTTGCGCGGGTCGAAGTACGGGTTCGTGTCGTTGAGGTCGGCGTTCGCCGTGCCGATGTACTCGCCGACGCGCCGCGTCGCCGCGCGCGAGGGTGTACCGCCGGTCGCCGGGACCGACATCAGGAAGTTGTAGAAATTCGTGCGGTGCGTCGACAGCGGCGTCTTCTCGATCTTGCGGATCGGGAAGGAGTTCGTGAGCAGCGTCGTCGACAGGCCCTGCCAGGTCACCTGGATGTCGGTATCGACGCCGTCGAACGAGCGCAGCAGCGCGGAGCGCGCGAGCAGGTTGCGCGTGCGGTAGTACGAGAACCAGTTCGCGAAGTTCTGCTGCTCGGCGGCCGAAGCGACGGTCACGTCGACGGCGGTGTAGAGCGCGCGGTTGAACCGGTCCGCCGGCGTCGCGCCGTTGTAGCGATAGTAGAACGCGCCGGCCTTGCCGAACGGAAAACGCAGGCTCCGCGCGGACTGCGTAGGATCGCAGGTCGAGCTCGGGTTGGCGTAGGTGATGAAGTCGGGATTCGGCGTGCTGCCACCGCCCCAGGTGATGCGGTACCCGGTAGCGAGGTTGCGGAACGTGGTCGTGAGACCGCGCGCCGAACGGATGCCGTCTTCGGGGGCGTTCGTGAACGAGACGTTCGGCATCGAAGTGCCGTTCGCGAAGACCGGCGGTGTGTAGTTGGTCGTCGGGTCGTAGTAGATCGTGTTGACCGCGGCCGAGTAGGCCCACTGCATCTCGTTGAGCCACCAGCAGCGCGTGTCGGTCGCCGGGAAGCCGAGCGCCGCGTTGACGGGCTGCTCGTTCATCTCGTTAGGGACGTAGCCGAGCAGCATCGAGCCCGAATCGTCGAACGTCAGGATGATGTTCGGATCGACCGAGGTGTTGAGGAACACCGGGACTCGCGTGAGGGCGAGCGCCGCGTTCGCATCGGGCGCATTCAGCCCGGCGGCGAGCGTGACGGCCGCGAGCATGGTGGCTCGCAGGGCTCGGCGGAAGTTGCGTTCGAACGTGATCATGACGTACTCCACGCGCTCAGCGCGTCGTCGTGAAAGTGCTTTCGGCCACGCGCACCACGCCGGGCGTACCGCCCGACCCGCGTGCGGTGATGCGGTAGTAGACGAGCTCGCCCGCGGCGCCGACGCTGCCTTCGTGCGAGACCGGGTCGACGTCCGAGCCCGCGGAGCCGCGGTCGAACGGGCCGAGCGGCTCGATCAGGAAGCGCGGCACGCGCGACAGCTCGCCGTAGGTGTTGCTCGCGATCGCGTTGTCCTGATACGCCCGCGAATAGGCCTCGCTCCCCGTGACCCAGCCCTGCGTGCGGCGGAAGTCGCGCGAGCGCGTGTCGCCGGTGAACGGCGCCTGCGACTCGGGATTGACGACGAACGCCGTCTCGCCGGGACGCAAGATCGCCCCGCCGGTCGAAACCACCCAGTTCCAGATCCACTGCTCGCCATCGCGCAGCGCGCTGTCGACGGCGGTTTCGGCGAGCGACTGGTTGCGCAGGCCACCGGCCATGCGCTCCTCGAGCACGTTCGAGCGCACCGCGACGACGACGGCCAGCGTGATGATCAGGAGGATCATGAGGCCCGTGATCAGCGCGGCGCCGGACTGGCGATGGGAGAAGACTTTCATCGGTGTTCGCATCTCAGTAGTTACCGTTGCGCAGCGCGACGGTCGCGCGGAATTCGCGGCGCAGCATCCGGCCGCGCGGAAGGTTCGTGACGGGCATCGGCTCGGTGGGTGCCGCATTGACGGTTCCCGCGAACGTGTAGGAGTACGTATCGGTCGGCGTCGGCGTGACGTTGTCGACCGTGTTCGCCAGCAGCGCGACTTCGACGGTACGCACCGCGCGCCACAGACACCCCGGCTCGTTTGCGGCGAGCCCGTCGGGGCGCGGCGGGCACTGCGCGATCGGCGCCGCGTCGACCTGATCGGCGGTCATGTACCGGATCCGGCGGTCGAAGAGCTCGACGCCGTAGCGGAGGTCGAAGCGCTCGATGCCCTCGACGATGTCCTGCGGCACGCCGTTCTCCTGGCGCACGAGCACGGGAATCCGCCGGCCGGGCTCGTCGGCATCGTCGCGGTTGACGACGTAGTAGGTGACGGTGCGGAAGTCGCGCGTGAAGTTGAACATCCGCGCGTCGTTGTCGCGATTGAACGCGCCGACGAGATTGCGCGTCGCACCCGCGTCGCCGCTGTCGGCCGGGGTGACGAGGTTGCCCGCGGCGTTCGCCTCGAACACCTCGGCGGCCGCGCAGTTCGTGACCATCGCGTAGTCGCCCGGCTGGAAGCTCAGCGGCGGCGAGTTGACGTTGCCGGGCACGGCCGGGCCGTAGACCTGGTACGGCCCACCCGCCGGCGCATCGGCGAACAGCGGCACACCCGGCGCTGCGAGATAGCGCAGGGTCAGCACGTCGGTGCCCTGAAGGCGCGTCCCCGCGGCGACACCCGCGGCGGGCGGCACCGGCAAGCCGACCGCGGTCACCGGCGCGGTGAAGGCCGGAGCGCACCCCGCGCCGGGGCATTCGTGGCCCTGCATCAGGTAGCGCGGGCTCATGAGCCAGTTGAGCGGGCCTACCGCGCCCGCCGGCTGAACCGTGGTCATGTCGGGCATGCCGAACGGCATCCCGTTCGGACTGTTGTCGACGTGGATGCGCATCGCGCGCTTCGACGTGCGCCCCGACAACGGGAACTTGTTGTCGAAGCTCGAGCAGTACTGCGCGCCGGTCATCTGCAGATCGCTGACGATGCGGTCGAGCGCGTAGCGCGCATTTTCCTGCATCCGAGCGAGGCCCGTCGTCACGCGGTTCGTCTCGTTGATGTTGACGAACACCTGGACGAGCCCGCCGAGCACGAGCACGCCGAGCACGAGCGCGACCATCAGCTCGACGAGCGTCATGCCGCGTGCGCGGCGCGCGTTGCGGGCGATCGCGAGGCGGCTCATGGATTGAACACCCAGGTGAACTGCCGTGGGACGGCACCGGCGGCGCCGGCGTCGGAAGTCTCCGACCACGTGATGTCGAGCTGACAAAGCCCGCCGTAGGGACGGCGGAACACGCCGCCCGGATTCGGCGCCGTGGGCGCGCACGCGACCGTCGCGCGTCCGTTCGGCAGTGTTGCGGCCATCGTCTGTCCCCACGCCGCGGCGTCGCGCGCGGCGACCTGCGCCTCGGTACACGACACGCCCACGCAGTCGGCGACGGTCGCGGAGCCGTCGTAGGTACCGTCGAACGAGTCGGCCCACATCGCAACGTCGTAGGCCCGCATGATGTCCGCGAGCGATTCGGCGAGGAACGTGGCCTGCGTACGCAGCGACGCCGTGTTGGTGCTGCGCACCGACACCGCCATCGTCGCGGCGACGCCGAGCAAGCCGATGCTGAACACCACGATCGCGACCAGGACTTCGATCAGCGAGAAGCCACGCGCGGCGGCGATGTTTCGATCTCGGATCACGTGCACGACCCGGCCTCCCCTTTGAACGTCTGGACGCGCCCGCTCAAACCGACGCAGAGCCGCCGCGACTGGGCGGTTACGCCGTCGGCGCGGCGCAGCGTAAACAGCACCTGCTCGGCCGGCGCGACGAGACGCCCCTGGCCGTCGAAACGAAGGTCCAGGACGGCGGCGGACGTCGCGTTGCCGACAACCGTCCAGTTGAAGGTCGGGTTCGCCGCGACGCCCCGCTGGATCTCGATGTCGGTGCCGTTGATCGCGCCATCGCTGTTCGCGTCGGTCGCGACGATCCAGCCGGCATCCCAGGTTCCGAGCGCCGAAACGCGCACCGGCTGCGAGAGCTTGACCGCCTCGGCGCGCGCCGTCGTCACGGCGATCACGAAGTCGTTGGCCTGGGAGGTGGCCTGACCCTGGAGCTGGGCCTCGCGGTACGACGGCGCCGCGACCGCGATCAGTATCGCGACCACCACGAGCGTCGTCAGAAGCTCGATGAGGCTGAACCCGCTTTGTCGGTTCGGTGAGGCGTGCATGCCGGCGGCCCTGGTCGATGTGCCGGTCATGCTAGTCGCGTGCGCAAGCCCGCGGTACGGCTAGCGCTCCCGTCGGCGACAAAATTCCGATGAGCGGGAACCTGTGACGCAGTTCACAGCTCGACGTAAGTGGCCGGCCCCACGAGGCCTTTTTGCTACATCTCGGGGTCGACGACCGTGACTGCCGGCACCGCGGGCGCCCGCGCCGGCGCCTTGCGCCCGAGGATCCGATAGCACGGCCGGTACTCGGACCCCGGGAGCTTCATGCGCTGCTGGACCACGAACGCCGCGAGCAGCGCGTCGAGCGCCTTCATGATGCGTGGGTCACCGTCGATGTCGAACGGCCCGTGCTGCTCGATCGCGCGCAGGCCCTCTTCCTTGACGTTCCCGGCGACGATGCCGGAGAACGCTCGGCGCAGGTGCGCCGCGAGCGCATGCGATGCCTGGCCCGGATTGAGGTTCAGCGACGCCATGTTCGCATGCGTCGGAGCGAACGGCGTCTGGAACTCGTGCAGCACGTTGAGCTGCCAGTTGAAGAAGAACGCGTCCTGGGTCTGGATGCGGTGCTCGCGCACGTGCTCGATCCCTTTCGCGATGTGGCGCGCGGCATCGGCGGGCGCACCGATGACGATCCTGTAGCGCTGCGCGGCGGCGTCGCCGAGCGTGAGTCGCAGGAACGCGTCGATCTGCTCGAAGTAGGCGGCCGACTCGGCCGGACCGGTCAGCACGAGCGGAAACGGGATGTCCGCGTTCGCCGGGTGCAGCAGGATGCCGAGCAGGTAGAGGATCTCCTCGGCCGTACCGACGCCGCCCGGGAACACGACGATCGCGTGCCCGACACGCACGAACGCTTCGAGACGCTTCTCGATGTCCGGCATGATGACGAGGTGGTTCACCGCGGGATTCGGCGATTCGGCCGCGATGATCCCGGGCTCGGTGATGCCGATGTAGCGGTTGCCTTTGCGCCGCTGCTTGGCGTGGCCGATGATCGCGCCCTTCATCGGGCCCTTCATCGCGCCGGGGCCGCAGCCCGTGCAGATGTCGAGGCCGCGCAGGCCGAGCTCGTAGCCGACGAGCTTCGTGTAGTCGTACTCGACGCGATTGATCGAGTGTCCGCCCCAGCACACCACGAGGCTCGGGTCGAGATGCGCCTGCAGCACGCGCGCGTTGCGCAGGATCTCGAACACCGCGTGCGTGATGCCCTGCGAGTTGTCGAGCTCGAAGCGCCCTTCCTGCACCTGCGTCGCGACGTAGACGATGTCGCGCACGACCGCGAACAGCTGCTCGTTGATACCGCGGATGATCTTGCCGTCGACGAACGCGCGCGCGGGGGCCGCGACCAGCTCGAGTTTCACGCCGCGATCCTGCTGCAGGACGCGGACCTCGAAGTCGTCGTAGCGCTCGAACATCGCGCGCGGATCGTCGTTGGTGATGCCGCCGGAAAGCACCGCGAGCGCGCAGCGGCGCAGGAGCTGCTGCAGACCACCCTGCGTCGCGTCGCGCAGCCGCGCGACCTCGTGCCGCGACATCACATCGAGCCCGCTGACGGGCGAAATCTTCGCGTTGATCTTGTTCGGGTTCTTCATGTCGTCCTTCGCACGGCCCCTTGGCCGGCGCCACTTGTCGTCGATGGGGCCCGTTAGGTTAACGCGAAAGCCGACCGCCCTCCCCTGCGCCACAGGCAAGGTCGGCTGAGGTGCGAAGCGGCGTCAGCCGCGGACCGGCATCTCTTCGACCGGCACCCCGCCGGCCAAGTGGCGCGCGTCGAAGCCGCGCTCGCAGAGGAGATACGTCGCCGACGCGCTGCGCCGCCCGGAGTCGCAGTAGACGACGTAGGTCCGCTCGACCTCGAGCTCGTGCGCGTGCGAGCGAAGCTTCACGAGCGGGAGATTCAGCGCGCCGGGCAGGCGCCCCTGCGCGAACTCCTGCGGCAGGCGCACGTCGAGCAACAGCGCATCGCTCGGGATCTCGTCGACCGCGATCTCCTTCAGCACCGGCGCGCGCAGCAGTCGCTCGAAGTCGGCCGCGGCGAGACGCATCGCGCCGAGCTTCGTGACCGCGCGGATGGTCGCGTTGCGCGGCTCGCCCGACACCAGGGCTTCTTCGCCGAAGCTCCGCCCGACGCCGACCTGCGCGATCTCGGTGCCGTCGCGCACGACCGCGGCGCGGCCGGTCGTGATGACGTAGTAGAAGTCGCCCGCCTCGCCCTGGGTCAGAATCGCGGCGCCCGGTTCGTACTCGACCGGGCGCATCGCCGCGAAGATCTGCGCGATGTTGCCCGGCGGGATCCGGTGGAAAGCCTGGCTCTGCAGCAGCGCCGTCATCCAGTCGCCTTCCGCCTCCCCATCGGCCGCGTCGCTCTCGTCGGCGCGCGCGATGTCGACCACCTCGACGCCGCCGGTCTGCGACCACGTCAGCGCGAGATCGAGCCGCTCGCGGTCGATGAAGAGCACCTGCGCGGGCTTCACGCAGGTCGCCGTCGCGGCGCGGCGCGCGCCCTGCGCGATCGCGTGCTTTGCGGCCGGCTGGTCGGACGCAACGATCTGTGCGCCCTTTTCGGTCTGCAGCTCGACCGATCCCGCGACGAGGAACACCACGGTCGAAGCGGGATCGCCACGCCCGAACACGACCTGGCCGGGCTGATAGCTCCCGAGCCGGGCCGACTTCGCGAGCTCGTTGCGATCGACGTGCGGCAGCGAGGCGAGCGGGACGAACTGGCGGAACAGCGCGAGATTGATCATTCGGAGCGAGCGGCCTGACGATGCGTTTCCCGGCTCCGATCCGGACCGGCTTTACAGTGTCGCGAATCGGCGCCCCAAAAGAAAAGGTTCCTCGCCAGTCTGCGGGGGACGGACGGCGTCGCAAGCGCCGGGTGCGGGTACGTACAGTCGAACCGCGGTGGGGGGACCCGGCGAGGCGGCTGAACGTTTGCGTGCCCACCGCTGACTGGTTCGCCTGCACGTACCCGCACCCGGCGCCCGCGGCCGTTGCGCGTGGTTGAACGAAGAGCAGGGCACAGCTTCCGGGATGACAGGGCGCGGCTGGCGTGGCTCGGTCGCGATCCGACCGGCCGGAGCGCGCCCAAGCTGTCTGCCACCGGCTCTCCCCGCACGGATCTCGAACGGACGGAGCGCCGGGTGCGGGTACGTCTTCGCGAACCAGTCAGCGGTGCGAAGGCAAACGTTCAGCCGCCTCGCCCGCTCCCCGCACCGCGGTTCGCGAGGACGTACCCGCACCCGGCGCGTTCGCGACCACGTTCGGCAGCTTGTCCAGCAACCGAACGAGCTTTCAAGTCGCGGAGTGACGCGCCTCGCCCGCGTCGCACGGCTCCGAGCCGCCGTCCCGCAAACGGGAGGAGACCCAAAGAAAACGGCCGGCTTGCGCCGGCCGTCGAAGCGGGATCGGCGGCTTGCTGGACCGAAGCCCCGCAAGCGCGTCGAAAGCCTCAGAACTCGTAGCGGAACCCGACCTGGACCGCCCAGCGCGACTCGCCGACGCGGTCGCGCCGGATGAGGTCGGCCGGGGCACCCGGGAACTGGTAGATGTAGCGGCCCGTCGTCGGGTCGACGCCCGCGAACCGCGCGACCTGGCGCGTGCCCGGGAAGCCGAACTCGTCGATGTGGCCCCAGTCGTCGTTGAGCAGGTTCGTGAAGTTCAGGATGTCGAAGTAGATCTCGGCCTTGTTGTCGCCGAAGAAGCCCGGCAGCTCCTGCGCGATGCGGACGTCCATCTGCTGGGTCCACGGCGCGTAGGCGTCGTTGCGACCCGCGACCTGGCCGCGGTGCGCCGAGAGGTAGCCGTCCGATTCCATGAACGCGAAGAACGCCGCTTCCTGCTCCGGCGTCACGAACAGCACATCGCCCGGCGCCCGCGGGATATAGAACAGGTCGTTGCCGTTGATGCGGTCGCCGTTCGCGTCGCCGAGGAACGTGTAGCTGTACGCCTTGCCCGAGCGCGCCTCGAAGAACGCCGTGAACGTCGTGGCGTGGTCCTCGAAGAAGAAGTGGCGGTAGCTCGTCGCGAGCGTCCAGCGATCCTGGATCTCGTAGTTCGAGGTCGACGCGATCTCCTCGTTCGGATTGAACGTCTGGCGCGAATTCCAGTTCGAGATCGCGCGCGACGACGTCAGCGGGCTCACTTCCTCCGCGTTCGTGTACGTGTAGGCGAGCTTCGCGAACCAGTTGTCGGAGAACGGCTTCTCGATCGAGAGCGTGATGTTCTGCGCTTCACCCTTGTTCGAGTTGCGCGCGAGCAGCACGTCGTTGAAGCGCGGGTCGGCGCCCGCGCGCTGGCAGCCGGTCCCGAGTGTCGTGCCGGTTGCAGTGATGCCCGAGAAGCAGTTGCCGGTGCCGGCACGGTTCGTGTTGCGCCAGAAGCTCGCGCGGCCGTCGGGTAGGAAGCCCGTCGCCTCGCCGAGGTTCAGGTGTTCGTAGTGGATGCCGTTCTCGGTGTTCGTCCAGACCATCTCGGCCGAAGCGACGAGGCCCCACCACGGCAGCTCGTGGTCGAACGCGAGGTTGCCCTTCCAGACGGTCGGCTGCTCGAACCCGGGCGCGAGCGCGTCGACGTCCATCGACGGCTGCGTCGCGGTCGGACGCGGCTGGTTGTCCGGATCGGCCGAGAAGCCCGTGCCGTTGGTCTGCTGGAAGATCGTGATCGAGCGGCCCGTGTTCGTGAAGTTATTCGACAGCCAGACGTTCGCGGCCGAGCCCATGAAGAGGCCCAGGCCGCCGCGCAGCTGCGTCGGACGCTCGGACTCGAAGTTGTAGTTGAAGCCGATGCGCGGCTGCACGACCTCGTTGCCGTCAATCGTCAGGTTGTTCGCGAAACCGTACTTCGTCGTGAACACCTGGTTGAACGTCGGCTGGTCGTCGGTCGACGGGACGTCGACACGGAAGCCGTACAGCAGGTTCAAGTTGTAGTTGATCGCCCACGAATCCTGCACGAAGAACCCGACGTTCTCGAGCGTCCAGGCCGCCGCGGCGTCGTTTGGGTCGCCCGTGGTCGGGGCGCGCAGCTGGTAGAACGAGAACGCACGGTTCTGAAACGCGTCGATCGTGGGGAACTCGTAGCGGCCGAACGACGACTCGACGAAGAGGTTGAAGATGTCCTCTTCCGAATAGTCGGCGCCGAACTTGATGGTGTGGTCGCCGAGGAACAGCTCGGCCGCGCCGAACGCCTTGGTCGTCTCGACGTCGAGGATGTTCGCGTGGCGGAACTGCTCGGTGCCGAGGAACACGTCGTTGTTCTGCGCGTCGGTGCGCACGCGGACCTGCGGCTGGCGCGTGAAGGTGAGCGGGACCGACTCGTAGTCCGAGTATGACAGCGAGAACTCGGTCGAGATCACGTCGGACCAGTCGCTGTACAGCGACGCGACGTAGTTCTCGAAGTCGCGCTGCTGCTCGTAGAAATGGCTCGAGAGCGAGATGCTGCGGGCGCCGAAGTTCGGCAGGATCAACACCGAGCTCTCGGTCTTGTTGTAGCGCGCCGAGAGGCGGTGCGCGTCGTTGATGTTCCAGTCGACCTTCGCGATGTACTTGTCGTCGACGTTGTCGATCGGCGGCGCGCCGAGCGTGCCTGGCTGGAAGCCGAAGCCGTTCGCGATCGAGATGATGCGGTCGATCTCGGCCTGCGAGATCGCGACCGTGGTCGAGCGGCCCTGGCCTTCGATGCCGATGTCCGGCGACGGCGAGGAGCGCTCGAAACGCTCGTAGCCGACGAAGAAGAACAGGACGTCCTTGATAATCGGGCCGCCGACGTAGGCGCCGGCCGTCCACTCGTCGTCGAACCCGGTGAATTCGTTGCCGTTCTCGTCCTCGCCGACCATGTCGGCGTCACGGTACGAGCCGTACACGGCACCGTGGAACTCGTTCGTGCCGGATTTCGTGACCGCGTTGACGCGCGCGCCGACGAAATCGCCCTCGGACGTGTCGTAGGTCGAGGTCTGGACGTTGAACTCCTCAATCCACTCGATCGAGATCGGCTGGTTCAGCGCCGGGAGACCGTTGGCCTCGAGGCCGAACGGGTCGTTGGTGCCGACGCCGTCGATCTCGACGTTGTTGTAGCGCGTGTTCTGGCCGCCGGCCGAGATCTCGCCGCGCTCCTTGTCGGTCTGGACGAGGCGCGGGTCGAGGCGGATGTAGTCCTGGATCGAGCGGGTGATCGACGGGAACGCCTCGATCTGCTCGCGCGTCACGTTCGAGCCGGAGCCCATGTTGTCGGGCGTGAAGATCGCGGCCGAAGCGGTCGCGGTGACCTCGACCACGGCTAGGGCCGACGCGTCCGAGGCGACGGTGACGTCGACCGTGGAGGTCTCGGCGAGCAGCAGGAACACCTGCTCCTTCTCGCCGGTCAGGCCGTCCGACTGGGCCTCGACCGAGTACGGACCACCGACGCGCAGACCGCGCGTGCTGTAGCGGCCCTCTGCATCGGTGGTGACGGTGCGGCGCGTCCCGGTCGGTTCGTGCACGATCTCGACCGTCGCGCCCGCCACGGGCTGGCCTTCGGCATTGACCACGCGGCCGACCATGCCGGACGAGGTGGCTTGACCGAACGCCGGAGTCGCGGCGGAGAGCGTCAGCAGCGCCGTCAACGCAAGATGCAGGCGATTACGCTTAAGCATGGGATTTCCCTTGGGTTCCTGACCGATCGGACTGCCCGACCGTTCGGGCAGCTTCCCGCGCGTGGCGAGTGACGAGGGCTCCTTTCCCTGGGCCTTCGAAATCGCACGTCGCGCAACACCCTCGTCCCCGTGCCGTGGCAACGGGCGCCCCCTGGAGCGGACAAGGAATAACGGAAGTCTAACAGCAACCTTATGAAGGATTTACGACGCGGCGCAGCATCCCCCGGTGGCCGCCCGGGGGCATTCGGCGCCGTTTCTCGGTGCCCTACGCGGACCGGGCGAGGTACGTGGCAACGCCGTCGAGCGTCATCTGGACGGCCAGGGCGATGATCAGCATGCCCATGAGGCGCTCGAGCGCCGAGAGCACGCGCGCGCCGAGCAGGCGATAGAGCCCGGTCGCGCCGAACAGGATCACGGCGCTCGCGAGCCAGGCGATCAAGAGCGCGATCGACCATTCGACGGTCCGGCCCGGGTCCTCGCGTCCGAGCAGCAGCAGGGTCGCGAGGGTCGAGGGTCCGGCGATCAGCGGGATCGCCATCGGCACGATGAACGGCTCGCCGCCTTCGCCACTCTCGCCGAAGATCCCCTCGGGGGTTGGGAAGATCATCTTGAGGCCGATCAGGAACAGGATGATCCCGCCCGTGATGCTGATCGACTCGGGGCGCAGGTCGAGCGCGTCGAGCAGGTACTGCCCGCCGAACAGGAACGCGAACAGCACGACGAGCGCGATGACGAGCTCGCGCGCGAGCACGAGGCGGCGGCGCTCGGGTGCGACGCCCTTCAGCAGCGCGAGGAACAGCGGCACGTTCCCGATCGGATCCATGACCAGGAACAGCAGCAGCGCGGCCGAGAGCGTGTCCATCGCGTGTCAGTGCATGCCGAGCGCGCGCGCGTCGAGCACGGCGCCGCGCACGCTCGCGCCATCGGGCCCGAGGAGATAGACACACGCGCTCGCGTAGCGCTGCGCCTCGGCGATCTCGCCGGGGTTCTCGGCAAAGTACGCTTTTGCGCGCAGCGGCGTGCGCATCGGGCCGGGCAGCAGGCCCGCGATCCTCACCGTCGACTTCTCGAGCTCGTCGGCCCAGACGCGGATCAGCGCCTCGAGGCCGGCCTTCGCGACGGCGTACCCGCCCCAATGCGCGCGCTCGATGCGATCGCGGTCGTCGAGCACGAACACGACGCTCGCGTCGGGCGACTGCGCGAGTCGTGGCAGACAGGCCTGCGTCAGCAGCATCGCGCCGCCCAGGTTGACGTGCAGCGCGCGCAGCCAGTCCTCCGGCGCCGCGAGCGCGAGCGGCGTCAGTCCCTCGAAGTACGCGGCAGCGTGGAAGATCGCGTCGAGCCGGCCGCACTCGCGCGCGATCGTCGACGCGAGCTGTTCGTAGTCGGCCGGTGTCGCACCCTCGAGGTTGAGCGGATAGATCGCAGGCTCGGGCGCGCCCGTCGTCTTGATCGCGTCGTACAGGAGCTCCAGCGGTCGCACGCGGCGACCGAGCAGCACGACCGTCGCGCCGGCGGCGGCGGCGGCCTGAGCCGCGGTCGCGCCGAGCTTGCCGGCCGCGCCGGTCACGAGCACGACACGGCCCGCGAGCGCGTTCGCCGCGGGCGCGTAGCCGGCGGGCAGGGCGACCCGCTCGCGCGCGGTCAAGCCTTCTGCGCCTCCGCGACCATGCTCGCGAGCTCACCCTTCTCGGCCAGCTCGAGCATGATGTCGCAGCCGCCGATCAGCTCGCCGTTGATGAAGAGCTGCGGGAACGTCGGCCAGTTCGAATAGCGCGGCAGGTTCGCGCGGAGCTCGGGGTCCTCGAGCACGTTGACGCTCGCGAACTCGGCGCCCGCGGCCGCCAGCGCCTGCGACGCGCGACTCGAGAAGCCGCACATCGGGAACTGCGGCGTACCCTTCATGAAGAGCACGATCGGGCTGCCCTCGACGATGCCGCGGATGCGGTCCATGACTTCCATTGCGCTGTACCTCGGTCGAAGCGGAATCGGCCGATTCTACCGCTGCTAGACTTTCCGGTCCGCACGGACATCAACGGAGCTGACCGATGGCGATCGAACTTCCCGCGCTGCCCTACGCCAAGGACGCGCTCGCGCCGCACATCTCGGCCGAGACGCTCGAGTTCCACCACGGCAAGCACCACCAGACCTACGTCACGAATACGAACAACCTCATCAAGGGCACCGAGCTCGAGAACGCGTCGCTCGAGGCGATCGTCAAGAAGGCGTCGGGCGGCCTGTTCAACAACGCGGCGCAAGTGTTCAACCACAACTTCTATTGGACCTCGCTTTCGCCCAAGGGCGGCGGCGAGCCGAGCGGCAAGCTCGCGGACGCGATCAAGCGCTCGTTCGGCAGCTTCACGCAGTTCAAGGAAGAGTTCACCAAGATCGCGATCGGCACCTTCGGCTCGGGTTGGGCGTGGCTGGTGCAGCGGCCCGACGGCTCGCTCGGCGTCGTCAGCACGTCGAACGCGGCAACGCCCATCACCGGCGCCGATCGACCGCTGCTCACTTGCGACGTGTGGGAGCACGCGTACTACATCGACTACCGCAACGCGCGCGCCAAGTACGTCGAGGCGTACTGGAACCTCGTGAACTGGGATTTCGCGAACAGCCAGTTCGGTTGACGAAGCGCTCGCACACCCCGTAGGCCGGACATGCCGGAGGCATGGCCGGCGCTCTGCCGGACATCGCTGCGCGATGTCCGGCCTACGGCCGAGGCCATCACGCGCGTGTCACAGCCACTCCTCCAGCTCGAAGACGTCCGCTGCGCCATCGACGGCCACGAGGTCGTGCGCGGGGTGTGGTTCGCGCTCGCGCCGGGCGAGCTCGGCGCGCTGCTCGGCCCGAGCGGCTGCGGCAAGACGACCTGCCTGCGCGCAATCGCGGGATTCCAGCCGCTGACGGGCGGCTCGATCACGCTGCGCGGTGCGCGCGCGAGCGACGCGCGCACCCAGGCGCCGCCCGAATCACGCGGCTTGGGCTTCGTGTTCCAGGACCTCGCGCTCTACCCGCATCTCACCGTCGCCGACAACGTCGGGTTCGGGCTGCACCGGCTCGATCGCGTCTCGCGCGCGGCGCGGCGCGAGGAAGCGATCGAGCGCCTCAGGCTCGAGGATCTCTCACAGCGCTATCCCCACGAGCTCTCGGGCGGCCAGCAGCAGCGCGTCGCGCTCGCGCGCGCGCTCGCGCCGGCGCCCGATCTGCTGCTGCTCGACGAGCCGCTCTCGAGCCTCGACGCGAAGCTCAGGGTCGAGTTGCGCGAATCGCTGCGCACGCTGCTGCGGTCGCTCGGTATCGCTGCCTTGCTGGTCACGCACGATCAGGACGAGGCGTTCGCGTTCGCGGACCGCATCGGCGTCATGAGCGGGGGCCGGATCGAGCAGTGGGCGAGCCCGTTCGAGCTCTACCACCGTCCGGCGACACCGTTCGTCGCCGACTTCGTCGGCGAAGGACGGCTCATCACGGGCACCGGCGCGGGCAACGGCCTGATCGCGACCGCGCTCGGTACGCTGCGCGCGAACGGCCACGCGCCGGTGCGCGACGCGAAGGTCAGCGTGCTGATCCGGCCCGACGATCTCGTCCACGACGAGCGCGGCGCATTCCGCGTCCGCGTCGTCAACGCGGCGTTCCGCGGCGCCGAGACGCTCTACACGCTCATGCTCGCCGACGGCGAGGAAGTTTGCGCGCTGTTCCCGAGCCACCTCGAGCTCGCGCCCGGCAGCGAGATCGGCGTCTCGACCGACATCGAGCACGTGGTGGTGTTTCCGAAGGGTCAAGGGCCCGAGGAGCGAAACCGATTCCCGCTTGCGCGGGAATGACGGTGCGCGGCCACTACCCTCGCAACGCCGCGACCACCGGCGCCACCTGCCCCTCGCGCGCGAGATCCTTGCCGAGCTGCTCGAGCACCTCGGCGAGCTCGCGCGCGTCCGGCGCCGTCACGGTCGCGTGCCCGACCTTGCGGCCGGGCCGCGGCGTCTTGCCGTAGTCGTGCCAGTACGCGTGGGCCTCGCGCAGGACGGGTTCTCGCGTCGGCAGCTCGCCGACGAAGTTCAGCATCGCGGCGTGGCCGCGCGTGTGCGTCGCACCCAGCGGCAGCCCGAGCACGGCGCGCAGGTGGTTCTCGAACTGACTGACCCAGGCGCCCTCGATCGTCCAGTGTCCCGAGTTGTGCACGCGTGGCGCGATCTCGTTCGCGAGCAGCCTGCCGTCGCGCACGAACAGCTCGAGCGCGAACACGCCGACATAGTCGAGTCGGTCGGCGAGCGCGCGCGCGAACGCTGCGGCGTCGTCGGCGAGCGCGTCGGAATCGGGCGCCGGCGCGAGGCTCGCCGACAGGATCCCGTCGGCGTGCCAGTTTTGCGTCAGCGGATACGCCGCGAAGGCGCCGTCGCGCCCGCGCACCGCGACGACCGAGAGCTCGCGCTCGAACGGCACGAACTCTTCGAGGATCAGCGGCACGCCGCCGAGCGCGCGCCACGCGGCGTCGACGTCGTCGCGCGTTCGGATCCGATGCTGCCCCTTGCCGTCGTAGCCTAGCCGTCGTGTCTTGAGCACGCTCGGCGTACCGAGCTCGCGCACGGCACGCTCGAGCGCGTCGCGCGAGCCGATGTCGCGGAACTCGGGCGTACCCATGCCGAGCGCGCGGAACAGCTGCTTTTCCTCCAGCCTGTCCTGCGCGATCGCGAGTGCCTGCGGGTTCGGGAACACCGGCACGCGATGCGCGAGCCACTCGGCGGTCTCGGCCGGCACGTTCTCGAAGTCGAACGTCACGACGTCGACTTCTCGCGCGAAATCCTCGAGCGCCGCGAGGTTCGTGTAGTCCGCGTGCAGCAGCGGCGCGACCTGGCCTGCGCACGCGCTCTCGCTCGTGTCGACGACTCGGAAGCGCAGCCCGAGCGGTGCGCCGGCGAGCGCGAGCATCCGCGCGAGCTGGCCGCCGCCGAGGATGCCGACCGTCGTCGTCATCGCGCTACACGATCCGCGGATCGGACTTCGCGAGCACCTGCTCGGTCTGCGCCGCGCGATAGTCGGCGAGCGCCTTCGCGACGTGCGCGTCGCCGAGCGCGAGGATCGCCGCGGCGAGGAGCGCCGCGTTGATCGCGCCCGACTCGCCGATCGCGAGCGTTCCGACGGGAATGCCGGCCGGCATCTGCGCGATCGAGAGCAGCGAATCGATGCCGGACAGCGCCTTCGAGCGGACCGGAACGCCGAGCACGGGGAGCAGCGTTTTTGCGGCGAGCATGCCCGGCAGGTGCGCCGCGCCGCCCGCGCCGGCGATCAGCACCTTGAGCCCACGCGCCGCCGCGGTCTCGCCGTACTCGAACAGGAGGTCGGGCGTGCGGTGCGCCGAGACGACGCGGACTTCGTGCGCGATTCCGAGCCGCTCGAGCATTTCCGCGCCGGGTTTCAGCGTCTCCCAGTCGGAGCGGGAGCCCATCACGACGCCGACGCGCGGAGCCTGGTTCATCACGGTGACCGGTGCTGTCAAAGCGGCTATGTTAGCGGCATCCCGCCGGATTGAACGCCGCGAATGCCGATCGACCGTCGTCTGCTCGAGATCCTCTGCGACCCCGTCACGAAGGTGCCGGTCGTGCCGATGTCGAAGGCGCAGCTCGTCGCGCTCAACCGCTCGATCGAGCGCGGCGAGGTCGTCGACGTCGACGGCGGCAAGGTCGAGACGCCACTCACCGAGGGGCTCATCACGACCGACGGCAAGGTCGTCTACCGCGTCGACGACGGCATCCCGGTGATGCTGCCCGAGGCCGGCATCGGCACGACGCAGCTGACCGATTTCCCGCGCTGACGCCACGCGCGATGGCGATCGACCCACCCGATCCGAAGCTCGTCGCGAACGACGTCGCGCGCGCGCTCGCCGAGGACCTCGGCGGCGGCGACGCGACCGCGTCGCTGCTGCCGGCGGCGCGCGCGGCGCGCGCGATCGTCGTCGCCAAGGAAGGCGCGACGCTCGCCGGCACCGCCTGGTTCGACGCGTGCTTCCGTGCGCTCGACCCCGACACGCGGATCGAATGGCGCGCACGCGACGGCGACGCGGTCGCGCCCGGCACCGAGCTCTGCGCGATCGAAGGTCGCGCGCGTGCGCTCGTCTCGGCCGAGCGCAGCGCGCTCAACTTCCTGCAGACGCTCTCCGCCACCGCGACGACGACCGCCGCATACGTACGCGCGGTTTCCGGAACCGCCGCGACGATCCTCGACACGCGCAAGACGATCCCGGGATTGAGGCTCGCGCAGAAATACGCCGTGCGCTGCGGCGGCGGCCGCAACCACCGCATCGGGCTCTACGACGCGGTGCTGATCAAGGAGAACCACATCGCCGCGGCCGGCTCGATCGCGGAGGCGATCGCGCGTGCGCGTGCGGCGGCACCGGGTCTGTTCCTCGAGATCGAAGTCGAATCGCTGGAGGAGCTCGAACAGGCGCTCGCAGCGCGTCCCGACCGGATCCTCCTCGACGACTTCACGCTCGCGGACATGAGCAAGGCGGTCGAGCGCGCGCGCGGCCGCTGCCCGCTCGAAGTGTCGGGCGGCGTCTCGCTCGAGACGATCGGGGCGATCGCGCGGACCGGCGTCGACTACATCTCGATCGGCGCGCTCACGAAGCACGTGCGCGCGATCGATCTATCGATGCGGGTCGTGGGTTGAGAACGCGAGGTCGCGCGTCTCTACCGCGCGACTTCTGCCGCTACGGGATGTAGCCGAGATACCAGAGCGCCCCGGCCGCTGCGGCGGCAACGAGCACGCCGACGGCGACCCAGACGCCCGCCGACGATTTCTTCTCCGGCGGCGGCGGCGGTGCCGCGGCCGGTTTCGCAGCGGCCGTTCCCGCTTCCATCCCCGGCGCGACGAGCAGGAAACGCACGGTGTCGAGACGGAGCTCCTCGGCCGCGCGCAGCATGCCCTGGTGCACGCGCTTGCCCGCGACGAACGTACCGTTCGCGGAGCCCAGGTCCTCGACCGCGACGCCGTCGGGCATGACCTGCAGCTTCGCGTGATGGCGTGAGATCTCTTCGGCCGGGATGCTGATATCGCAGTCGGCGGCGCGGCCGATCGTCATCGTGCCATACAGCGGAAAGGTCTTGCCGAAGGTGCTGCCCGAGACGCCGCGCAGCACGAACTTCGGCAGCGCCATGCGCACGCGTGTCTTGCCGTCGTCCTCGGCTGCGGCGGGCTCCGCGCGTTTCGCGGCGGGTGCCGCCGCGGCGCCGCCGAACGAGACGACGCGCACACCGACCTTCGCGATCAGGAGCAGATCACCGGCCTTGATCGGCGCTTCGCCTGCAACCTGCTTGCCGTTGACGACGACGACGTTGCCCGGCGCCGCAAGCTTCACGATGGCACCGGAGGGCTGCTTCTCGATCGTGCAGTGCTGCGGCGCGATCCCGGGGGCCACGAGGGTCACGTCGACGCCGGCGCCGCTGCCGATCCGCGTCGTGCCGTCCTTGAGCTCGACCGGGCCGTGCTCGCCATTCGGGAAAAGCAGCTTCATGTTGGGTCTCTGCCTCGCTCGCGATCGTTCTGGTTGCCCGCGCCGCGTTCCCGCGCGCGCCGGTGTCGCCGCTCAGTCGAGCTCGCGGACCACGCGAAACCCGACGGTGTTCGACGCGACGTCGTTGCCGAGCGATGCGCGCTGCCCGACGTCGGTCTTGTCCTTTGCACTGAACCACGCCGTGCCGATCGCGCTGTGCTCGCGGCACCCCTGCGCGCAGTCCCCCAGCCACTCGCGTACGTTCCCGACCGCATCGTAGACGCCGGCCGGCGCCGCATCATAGCTCGCGACGGGTCCGGTTTCGGCGTGACCGTCGTCGCATCCGAAGGCATCCTTTTCGTCGTATGCCTTCCGGTAGCGCGCATCCGCGACGTTCGCGCGGCAGTTCGTCGCGCCCGCGGCGCCGCGCGCGAACGCCGACCACTCGGCGCCGGTCGGCAGGCGATAGCGCTTGCCGGTCTGCTCCGAGAGCCAGCGCGCGTAGTCCGCGGCATCGTCCCACGACACGCAGACGACGGGATGACTGGCGGCCTGCGCGAACCCCGGGCTCTCGAACGTGCGGTTCTTCGAGCCGCCGCGGAAGAACGACTCGCGGTCGCGGCACGCCGGTCGGCTACCGCCGCGCGCGCGGCCGCGCGACTGCCAGTAGCGCTTGAACTCCGCGACCGTGATCTCGGTGCGCGCGACCGCGAGCTTGCGCGCTCCCGAGCTCGCGATGACGAGCTCCGGGGCGTTGCCGTCGCGGAACACGTAGCCGGTTTCGCCGATGCGCTTCGCGGTCGCGAGGCCGCGCTGCGCTTCGCGCGAGCCCGGATCGAACGTCAGCGCGCGCTCGTACGCGGCGATCGCGGCGCGCTGCTCCCACTTCGTCGTCGCGGTCTTGCCGGCGGCGATCGCCTCGTCGCGTAAACGCGCGCGGCGATCGCGCACGCGCTGCGCGGGCGCCGCGCCCTGCGGCACCGTCGCAGCGATCGTCTCGGCGCGCGCGAGATAGTCGAGGAACTCGCGCTCGTTGCCTTCGCCGAGGCGCTTCTCGGCGAGCTCGACGTAGCCGCTCGCAACGTCGGCGACGCCCTGGCGCGCGCGATCGAGCTCGCGCTTCGCGCGATGGCGCTCGGCGAGCGTCGCGGCGAGCTGATAGCGCTCGAGCGCGTTGCGACCCGGCGGTTGCGCGTAGCGCTGCGCCGCCAGATCGGACTGGCCGAGCGCGAGCAGCAACGCGATCGGATCGACCGCGGTCGTCGCGAGCGCAGTCTTCAGTGCCTCGGCCTCCTCGGGGTTCGGCGCGATCGCGTCGGGGGCGACGAGCCCGGGTGACAGCGACGGATCGAGGCTCGCGTCGAGTCCCGTCGCCTCGAGTGTTGTCGCGTCGAGTGCTGTCGCATCCGGCGTACCGGCATCGGTCGTGGTCGGCACCGCGGGATCGAGGAGCGCCGCTGCGGTCGGAGGTTCCGCGCCGGACGCCATGATCGGCGCCGCGTCGGTCGATGCGGGCGCCGGTGTCGGTACCGGCGGCGCGGACGGCGACCGGTCGGGTGCGCTTCGCTCGACCGACGCCGCGGCGCGCGACGGCGACGGTGGTCGCGTTAGGCCGTAGAGAACGAGCACGACGAGCGCGAGCGCGAGCGCCCCGACCGCGATCGCGCGCCGCGGCAGCGGCGCGCGCGGCTTCGAGGCGACGCGCGGTTCCGGCCGCGGCGTCGGCTGCGACGCGTGCGCGGGCGCGGGCATCGCCGCGACTGCTGCTGCAGCAGCACCCGCCCCAGCCGGCGGCGGGATCGCACCGAGGAGCTCGGCCGGAATCTTGTTCGCGCGGCTCGCGTCGGCGACCAGCCCGATGAAATCGCTGTCGTCGAGGACGTCCGCCTGGGGCTTCGCCTCGCTCGGCAGCGTGCCGACGCGCGCGAGCTCCTCGATGAACTCGTCGAGATTCGCGAAGCGATCGCCGGCCGACTTCGCGAGCGCGCGATCGACCAGCATCTGCCAGTGCGCGAGCTTCGGTGGCAGCCGCGGAATCGGCTCGAACACGTGCGCGTACGCGATCGCGAAGCCGTCCTCGCCGGTGTACGGCGCCTTGCCGGTCAGTGCCTCGTACGCCACGCAGCCGAGCGAGTAGATGTCCGAGCGCGCGTCGACGTCGGCGCCGCGCGCCTGCTCGGGGCTCATGTAGTGGCTCGTACCGACCGAGACGCCGGCGTTCGTGAGCCGCGACGTCCGCGCGACCGCGCGCGCGATACCGAAGTCGGTGAGCACCGGGTTGCCACTCGCGTCGAACAGCACGTTCGCGGGCGAGACGTCGCGGTGCACGAAGCCGCGCTGGTGTGCGAAACCGAGCGCACGCGCGACGCCCGCGAGCACGCGCACGACCTCGAACTCGGAGACGCCGTCCTTGATCCGGTGCGCGAAGTCGCCGCCCGGCAGGTGCTGCATCGAGAAGTAGTGGAGCTGCGCCTCGGTCACGCCGACGTCGTAGACCGCGACGATGTTCGGATGCGTCAGCGACGCGAGCGTGCGCGCCTCCTGCAGGAACCGGCGCGAGAAGTTCGGATCGTTCGCGAGCGTCGGCTGCATGACCTTCAGCGCGACCTCGCGGTCGAGCGAAGCCTGCACGGCAAGGTAGACGGTCGCCATGCCGCCCTTGCCGATTTCGCGCTTGATCAGATAGCCGGGTACCTGGATCACGCCCTGTCCGCGTCCTGCTGCCCGGACTCCCCTCCGGGGGTCCGGGGATTGTATGCGGCGCCGGCCGGACTCGGCAGTGCGAAATGTGAGGGTCGTGTGACGGGCGTCGCGCAAGCGGTGCGACGCACCGCACGGAACGTCAGATTGGATCTGGATCCCGGATCAACGCACGTCCCTGTGCTGTCCATCCTGGACTCACTTGACGACTCTGAGAGTCGGGCCCTTCTTCGGTGGCTCGGGCTGATCGGGCGGCGTCGCGACCGTCGCGGCCTCCGCGCTCTCGGCCGGGAACATCATGCCCTGGCCGTTCTCCTGCGCGTAGATCGCGAGCACGGCCGACACCGGCACTTCGACCTGGTGGCTCACGCCGGAGAAGCGCGCCATGAACCGGATCGACTGGTTGCCGAGCTCGAGATCGGAAACAGCGCGCACGGCGACGTTGAGAACGACCTGGCCGTCCTTGATCGCGCCCGGCGGCACGCGCACGCCGGGCGAGCGCGCGTCGACGAGCAAGTACGGCGTCAGGCCGTTGTCGCTGATCCAGTCGTACATCGCGCGAACGAGATACGGCCGATTCGACGTGAGTTTCTGCGTGACCGTCATATTGCCGAGAATATCACCGCCCCTGCGCGGGTCCCGGCTCAGGCTGCTTCTGGCCTGAGCAGCTTTTCGTCGTCCGTCATGCCACGAATCCAGGCCGGATTGCGGAAGATCCGCTCGCCGTAGTCGAGGATCAATTGCGCCTCGCGCGGCAGCTGGACATTGAGGCTCGGCAGACGCCACACCAGCGGCGCGAGCGCACAGTCGGCGAGGCTCATCTCGGTGTTGAGGAAGAACTTCGAAGCCTTGAACACCGGCACCGATGCGAGCAACGCTTCGCGCAGGCGCTTGCGCGCCGTTTCCGAGGTGCTCTTCGTGCCGTTCTGGATCGTGTCGACGTAGCCGAACCAGTCGCGCTGCAAACGCACGATGCCGAGCCGCACGCGCGCGCGCGACAGCGGATCGACCGGCATCAGCGGCGGGTGCGGATAGCGCTCGTCGATGTACTCCGAGATGACGTTGACGTCGTAGAGCACGAGATCGCGGTCGACCAGCGTCGGCACGCTCTGGTACGGATTGAGATCGAGCAGATCCTCCGGCGGATCGGCCGGATCGACCATCACGAGGTCGTACGTGACGCCTTTCGCGGCGAGCACGAGGCGCGCGCGATGGCTGTCGAGGTCGTTGCGACCCGAATAGAGCGTCAGGACGGTGCGTGCACGCAGCGTCGCGCTCGGCTTGCGCTTGCCCCAACTGGCGAGCGATGGGCTCAGTGCCATGTCCCCGTATCCCCGAAATATCCGCGCCCTGCGCGCGCGCTGTCCCTGCCCGTGCGGCCTCCGCCGCAACAGTCGCGATCGCCGGAACAGCCTACACCGGCGCAATCGAGCTTGAAAGACGCCATTGCGCGGAAAAACGGGGAGTTGCGCGCGAATCCTCGGGCCAGGCCGCAGCACGGCCGTGCACCCGAAAGCGTGTTCAACTTATTGATTTTACGTATTTATCGACGCCATCAGTGCACGTCGCGCCAGTACTCGTGCTTGAGGAGCCAGAGGAGGAAGGTGAGCGCGGCGAGGAACAGCACGACCCAGACGCCGTATTTCTCGCGCTCGAGCGCCGCCGGCTCGGCCGCGTACTGCATGAAGGTCGTGATGTCGCGGACGACCTCGTCGTATTCGGCCGCGCCGAGCTTTCCGGGCGCGGCGAGCTCGAACGGCGACGCCGGGCCGTGCGCATCCTCGGCCTCCCCCTCCGCGTGGCCTTCGCCGTGATCTGCCAGGCGCTGCACGCCCTGCAGCTCCCAGAGCACGTGCGGCATCGAGGCGCCAGGCAGGATGGTGTTGTTCCAGCCGACCGAGCGCGAGTCGTCGGCGTAGAACGACTTGAGGTACGTGTAGATCCAGTCGACGCCGCGCGAGCGCGCGGTCAGCGTCAGATCGGGCGGCGCCTTGCCGAAGAACGTCTCGCCGCTCGTGGTCGACATCGCAGCACGAATCGGCTCGCCGAACTTCGCGCCGGTCATGTTGAGGTGCTGCATGACCTGCTCCTCGGTGAGCCCGAGGTCCCGCGCGAGCCGCGAGTAGCGCAGGTACTGCATCGAGTGGCACGACGAGCAGTAGTTCATGAACAACGCGGCGCCACGCTGCAGCGACGCCTGGTTGCCGACGTTCGTGTGCGCGGGCTGGAGCGCTGCGCCCGACGCGGCGAGCGCAGGCGCGGCGGCGAACGTGAGCAGCGCGACGAGGACGATTCGCAGGTTCATGGCATCAGTGTCCGTACGTCACGCGGTCCGGCACCGGCTTGAACGGCCCGATGCGCGACCAGAAGGGCATCGCGATGAAGAACGCGAAGTAATAGAACGTGAGGATCTGCGCGAGCAGCGTCTTCCCTTCGGTCGGCGGCACGGCGCCGAGCCAGCCGAGCAGGATGAACGATACGGCGAACAGCGCGAGCATCGCCTTCGCGACGAACGGACGATGCCGCAGCGCGCGAACCGGCGCGCGGTCGAGCCAGGGCACGAGGAACAGGATCAGCACCGCGGCGCCCATGATGACGACGCCGAAGAGCTTGTTCGGAATCGCGCGCAGCATCGCGTAGTACGGCGTGAAGTACCACACAGGCTTGATGTGCTCGGGCGTCACCAGCGGGTTCGCCTCGGTGAAGTTGTCGTGCTCGAGGAACCAGCCGCCGAAGGTCGGCTCGAAGAAGATGATGAACGCGAAGATGATCAGGAAGAAGCCGACGCCGAACGTGTCCTTCACCGTGTAGTACGGGTGGAACGGGATGCCGTCGAGCGGCACCTTGCCCGGGCCCATCTGCTTCTTGATGTCGACGCCGTCGGGGTTGTTCGACCCGACCTCGTGCAGCGCCATGAGATGGAGATACACGAGCAGCAACAGCACCAGCGGCAGCGCGACCACGTGCAGCGCGAAGAAGCGGTTGAGCGTCGCGTCCGAGATGAGGTAATCGCCGCGGATGAACTCGACCAGCGGTTCGCCGACGAACGGGATCGCGCCGAACAGCGAAGTGATGACCTGCGCGCCCCAGTACGACATCTGGCCCCACGGCAGCACGTAGCCGAAGAACGCTTCCGCCATCGAGACGAGGAAGATCAGCATGCCGAGCAGCCACACGAGCTCGCGCGGCTTCTGGTACGAGCCGTAGAGCATCGCGCGGAACATGTGCAGGTAGATCACGACGAAGAACGCCGACGCGCCGGTCGAGTGCAGGTAGCGGATCAGCCACCCCCACTGGACGTCGCGCATGATGTACTCGACCGAGGCGAAGGCTTCCGCCGCGCTCGGCTTGTAGTTCATCGTGAGCCAGATGCCGGTGACGATCTGGTTCACCAGCACGAACATCGCAAGCGAGCCGAAGTAGTACCAGACGTTGAAGTTCTTCGGCGCGTAGTACTGCGCGGCGTGGCGGTTCCACCAGGTCGTGAGCCCGCCGGCGCGGTAGTCGAACCATTCGCCGAGGGCCGCGAAGCGCGAGGTCGGATTCGTCGATGCCATGCGTCAGGCCGCCTGGTCGGGGTTGACGCCGATCACGATCGTCGTGTCGTCGACGAACTTGTACGGCGGGACCTTGAGGTTGTACGGCGCCGGCACGCCCTGGTAGACGCGGCCGGCCATATCGAACTTCGAGCCGTGGCACGGGCAGAAGAAACCGCCCTTCCAGTCGGCGTCGTAGGGCTTGGGCTCGAGCTTGCCCTCGAACAGCGGCGAGCAGCCGAGATGCGTGCAGATCCCGACGAGCACGAGGATCTCGGGCTTGATCGAGCGATGCTCGTTTTGCGCGTAGGCGGGCTGCTGGTCCGGGTGCTTGTCGGAAGCCGGGTCGCGCAGGCGATCGTCCAGCGCCGGCAGTGCCGCGAGCGTCTCGGGCGTGCGGCGGATGATCCAGATCGGCTGGCCGCGCCACTGCGGCACGTTCGAGCCGAGCATCAGGCGCTGACCGGCCTCGAGCTTCGAGATGTCGACCGTGACCGGCGCACCCGCGAGCTCGGCGCGCGCGGACGGCTGCCACGATTTCACGAACGGAACGGCCGCGAAGATCGCGCCGACACCGCCCACGACGGCGGTCGTCGCCGTCAGAAAGCGGCGTCGGCCGCTGTCGACGGTCGACTCGTTGACTACCTGCTCGGCCATCGAGCGCTCCGGAGAACTGCAGAGGAAGGGAATCGGCGCGACGCGCAGGGGCAGCGGCGTCGCGAAAACGCGGCATTCTAACCGCTGGCTAACGCCCCCGACAACGAACCAGGACGTACGGCGCTCGGCAAACCCGCGCGGGACGATTAAGCTCGCGCGTGCCCTCGTCCGATTTCGCGTGGCATGCCATGTCGCGGCCGTTCCGCGCCCTCTCCTTCGTGCTCAAGTTCGCGGTCGTCGGGCTCGCGCTCGCGTTCGTGATCATGCAGGCGTTTCCCGAGCGCTTCGTGCGCGCCGCGCCGGTCGCTCCCGCGTCGAGCGCAGCGCCCCCAGGGCCGCATTCGTACGCGGCCGCGGTCGCACGCGCATCGCCCTGGGTCGTCAGCGTCCACACCGCCAAGATCGTGAGCGAGCCTATCTACGGCACGTTCGGCGATCCGCTCTACAAGAAGTTCGCAGGCGTCACGCTGGTGCCGTCCCGCCAGCGCGTCGCGCAGGGCGTGGGCTCGGGCGTGATCGTGCGCAGCGACGGCTACGTCGTCACGAACAATCACGTGGTCGCGAACGCGCAGGACATCCTGGTCGGCTTCCCCGACGGTCGCACCACCGGCGCGACCGTGGTCGGCACCGACGTCGAGACCGATCTCGCCGTGCTGAAGATCGACGCGGCGAACCTGTCCGCGGCCGAGCTCGGCGACGCGAGCCCGCTCGCGGTGGGTGACGTCGTGCTCGCGATCGGCAATCCGTACGGTATCGGGCAGACGGTGACGCAGGGCATCGTCAGCGCGGTCGGCCGCAACAATGCGAACGTCTCGCGCTTCGAAGACCTGATCCAGACCGACGCGACGATCAACTTCGGCAATTCCGGCGGTGCGCTCGTCAACGCCGACGGCCGCCTCATCGGCATCAACGCCGCGATGTTCGGCGTCGGGCAGGGCATCAACTTCGCGATACCGGCGGGATCGGCGAAGCGCGTGCTCGAGCAGATCGTCGCGCACGGCTACGTGATCCGCGGCTGGATCGGCGCCGAATACATCGACACGCCGCTCAACCAGCGCGCGCAGCTCGCGCGCGCGGGCGTGCAGCTGCAGCTCGTGCTGCCGGGCGGCCCCGCCGACCTCGCCGGCATGCGGCCCGGCGACGTGCTGTTGCGCTTCGACGGCCGCGAGATCGGCGACGAGGGCCAGCTCCGCGCGCTCGAGTCTTCGCTCGCGCCCGGCACAGTCGTGCGGATCGAGGGTTTGCGCGCCGGGGTCCCGTTCGCGACCGACGTGACGCTGATCCAGCGCGGTGGAACGCCGCAGCGCGGCTAGGCGGGCGTTGGCGCGAGAAGCGATCGGGGATTCCGCCCCTCCCACAGTGATTCCGACCGTTCGCGCTTCGTCTCGCCGGCGAGGCGGCCGGCGACGACGTCCAGTCAGGAACCCGATTGGTAGCGCTTGTGCAGGGTGCCGACGCGCTGCACGTAGACGCGCGTCTCTTCGTACGGCGGCACGCCGCCGTACTTCTTCACCGCACCCTCGCCTGCGTTGTACGCGGCCGCGACGAGGCGCACGTCGCCGTTGTATTTCTTGAGGAGACCCGCGAGGTGCTGCACGCCGCCGCGGATGTTCTCGGCTGCGTCGTAGGCGTCGATCACGCCGTACTGCGAGGCCGTGCCCGGCATCAGCTGCATGAGGCCCTGCGCGCCCTTGCGCGAGCGCGCCTGCGGGTTGAACGCGGACTCTGCGTGCACGATCGCGCGCACGAGCGCGGGGTCGACGCCGAAGGTCGCGGCCTGCGCCGCGATCTCGCTCTGGTACGCCGTGAGGTTGAGCTTCGTGCGCACCCAGTCGACCGGCGACTTCGGATCGCACGCGGGACAGTAGAAGCTCACGACCGTGTAGCGCGAGTTCGCGGGCTTGCGGTCGGAATAGTGGACGATGCCGGCGCCGTCGCGGTGCTTGTAGATCGCGCGCTGATGCGTCGCGGTGCCCGGGCTCGTGATGAAGGAGCCGGCGCTCGACGCAGTCGCCTGGTCGTTCGCGACGTTGGTGTAATGAACGACGCCCTGCGCGTCGGTCCACTTGCGAATGCTGCCCGCCGAGGCCGGCAGCACGCTCATGACGAGCGCAGCAGCGAGTGCCGCTTGGAACCCGAACTTGAGTCCCCTGTGACCCATGACGTGCAAGTTTCTGACCCTCGTCGAAAAAAGCAAGCTGCACTGCGACCAAGCTCGACCGGAACGAGTTCCGGAGTGGCTCGAAACGCCCACTAGGAATACACTAGCCGGCCCCGCAAATCGTTGATTTTGTTCGCAGATGGCCGGCAAGCTGTTTCTAAAGACCCACGGTTGCCAAATGAACGAGTACGACTCGGCCAAGATGGCCGACGTGCTCGCCGCCTCGCACGGTCTCGTCCTGACCGAACGCGAGGACGAGGCCGACGTGATCCTCATCAACACCTGCTCGATCCGCGAGAAGGCCCAGGAGAAGGTCTTCTCGCAGCTCGGTCGATGGAAACTGTTGAAGCAGGCCAATCCCTCCCTCGTGATCGGGGTCGGCGGCTGCGTCGCGAGCCAGGAAGGCGAGGCCATCATTACGCGCGCGCCGTTCGTCGATCTCGTGTTCGGTCCGCAGACACTGCACAGGCTGCCGAAGATGATCGATGCGGCGCGCGCGACGCACGCGCCGCAGGTCGACATCTCGTTCCCCGAAGTCGAGAAGTTCGATCACCTGCCCGAGCCGCGCGTCGAAGGCCCGTCGGCGTTCGTCTCGATCATGGAAGGCTGCAGCAAGTACTGCACGTTCTGCGTCGTGCCGTACACGCGCGGCGAGGAAGTGTCGCGCCCGTTCGACGACGTCGTCGCGGAAGTCGCGACGCTCGCGGCCAAGGGCGTGCGCGAGGTGAACCTGCTCGGCCAGAACGTCAACGCCTACCGCGGACCGATGCACGACGGCGAGGTCGCCGATCTCGCGCTGCTGATCGAGACGATCGCGCGCATCGACGGCATCGGCCGCATCCGCTTCACGACTTCGCATCCGAACGAATTCGGCGATCGCCTGATCGAGGCGTACGCCAAGGTGCCGAAGCTCGCGTCGTATCTGCATCTCCCGGTGCAATCGGGCTCGGACCGCATCCTCGCGGCGATGAAGCGCCGTCACACCGCGCTCGAGTACAAGCAGAAGATCCGGCGCCTGCGCGAGGCGCGGCCCGGGATCTCGATCGCGTCGGACTTCATCGTCGGCTTTCCCGGCGAAAGCGACGCCGACTTCGCGCAGACG
>Ga0187892_10002135_pt1 | contig 41309 bp, 37 predicted proteins | sample MA1701073metaG_FD_139345 | JGI IMG/M metagenome (GOLD analysis project Ga0187892, IMG submission 139345) | Bio-ooze microbial communities from a basaltic lava cave in the Kipuka Kanohina Cave System on the Island of Hawaii, USA - MA170107-3 metaG ... | reverse complement strand
CGTGCCCATGCTCTCAACCCTCCAACGCGACAATGATGACGTTCACCGCGCTCATTGTGCCTGACCTCGTCACCGTGATCCCGGAGCTCGAGAACGCGGTGACCGCCCACCCGTGGGACGACGCCCCGTCCTCGAAGTAGATTGCCCAGCCCAGTGTTGCCCCCGCGCCCGTGCCCCAGCTGATCGCCGCTGCCGCCTGGTCAGCTGATCCAGTGCCAGTCGCATAGCCGACCGACAGTTGGATGTCGTTGTCATGAGCGAACACGATGCATGCCGTTGGCGTGAAGCCGATCGAACCTGTGCTGGCGCTCGATCCCACCGTGCCGAGGTCGAAGACGCGCGCGCTGGCCTTGCCGTAGACGACATCCGTGCCGTCGCTCTTGAGCACGCCCTCGCCGAGTGTGAGGGCCTCCGGCGCGCTGGCGCCGCGCCGGATAATCTGGCCGCGTGTGGTGAGGAGCCAGGCGAGCGCCTGCGCGATCGTGACCTCCTCCGTGTCGCCGGCGCCGGCCGTGTTGCGCCCGAGCACGCGCTGGGTCGCGGAGATGTTCTGCATCTTGGCGTAGGTGACGACGTCGTTCGCGATCGTCGTCGCGTTCGACCCCGCCGAGGCCGTCACGTCGCCGGTGAGCGCGGAGCGCCGGATGCCCCCGGAGCCCGTGAACTCGATCCCCCCGCCGACGGTGAGCTCCTCGGCCGCACCAGCGCCTGCCGTGTCGCGTCCGACGAGCCGGTCGGTCGCGCCGAGCTGGATATCGGCTTCGGTGTGCGTGTGCGCGGGCACGTCGCCCGACTGAAGCGTGTCCCAGGCAGGGGTACCGCCCAGCGTCCCCGTGCCCGTCATGCGCAGGAACTTGCGGGTGGTCGTCGTGTTCGGCCCGACCAGCTCGAACGCGCTGCCGGCCGCGTTCATGGCGAGCATGTGTCCGGGAGGCGCGGACGGCGAGAACGAGCCGAGACCCGTGCCGCCGCGCTGCATGGAGAGCGTCCCGCTCGCGATCGCCGCGGCGTCGAGCGTCCCGCCTTGCGCCCCGCTCTGGTGGGTGTGGACGGGAAGATCGCCGGCCGTGAGCGCGCCCACGGTGATCACCGCCCCTGCACTCGACTGCTTCAGGACGTGGCCGGCGCCACCCGTCCCGCTCAAGTCTGCGGCGGTGCCTCCGCGCGCGAGCGGTACGCGCGCGTTGCCGTCCAGCCCGGCGTAGCCGTTGGCCGCGTTCTTCTCGTCACGCGTCTGGAAGGCCGTCGAGTCGAGGCCGTCGAGTGTGTCTGCGTCACCGCCCCCGCCCGTCTCCGGAATCCAGCCGGCGTCCAGCTTGCCGTCCGGCCCCGCCCGCGGCACGGCGTACGCCTCGGGCGTCGCCTTCCCGACCTTCACCTGGGTCCCGTCGTCCTCGACGACCGTGAGCTCGTTCACGACGTCGAGAGGCGCGTTGCGGACGACGAGGCTCTTCGTCCTCCGATCCCAGCCGATCGTCGGCAGGTCGCTCCGGTCCCGCTCCCTGCCGGCGCCGTGGTCGAACCGGATGAGCACGTCCTCGTCGGGATCCCCGAGTCCGATCAAGCGCTCGGCGAGGTGGTCGCCGGCGAGCGGGCGGAGGCGCTTCACGCCGCGGCGGTCGCGGAGGACGACGTGCGGGGCCACGGTCCGCGTCCCGCGCTCCGTCACGACGGCCACGTTAACGATCGTGCCCGGATCGAACTGCTCGACCCGCACGCGCTCGAGCGGCTGGCCGGGGAGCTTGAGCCCCGCCCCCTGAATCGCGTCGGGAGCGAACGGGAAGCGCTCGTTCACGAGCGACGTGAGGCGGTTGATCGTGTCGAAGGCGAGGTTCAGCGCATCGGTCGCGCTGTGGCCGCGGTGGAAGTCCCAGCGATCGATGAGTCGGATGCCCCCTCGCGGGACGAGCGGCGCGCCGCGGAGGTAGGGACCCCCGCCGAGGCGCTGCCGCTGGTCGCCGGCGGGGTTCATGCGCGGCATGCGCGGCTGTAGCCGGGTCGCGCCGGCGAACGCGTCGATACGTGCCCCGCGCGTCCCGGGCGCCGTCGAGACGAGGCCCGGCTCCGCGATCCCGACCACGTGCGGCTCGTCGAGGCCGCTCGGCGGTCGCTCGGGCGGCGTGGGAACGCGCGGCGAGTGCGGGTCCTCGTCGCAGGCTGCGAGCTCGCCGTCGCGCGGCCGCTCCCAGGGGAGTCCGCGCGGCACGAGCTGGCCGCCGACGTTCTCGAGGTCGTCCTCGCCGGCGACGGCCGGGGGCTCGTCGAGCTTTTGCTCGGGCGGCGGCGTCTCATCGTCACCGCCGGCGGGCGGATTCTCGGTCGGCGGCGGCGCCGGCGGGAGGGCGTCGTCGATCGGGCAGACGGGGCGCCACTTGCCCCCGAGCTCGAGGAAGTAGCCGACCCCCCAGCGACGCCCAACCGAGGTCAGGCTCCGCGCGCTCTGCGAGAGCGGCGCGTTGAACGCCAGCGGGTAGGCGATGCCGTTGTACGGCCCGAAGAGCGTCTCGAGGAGGAGGCCGGTCTCGTGCGGTCGACGGGCAATCGCGTCCGCCTGGCCTCGGGCCAGGTCCTCGGCCTCATGCTCCTTTCGCTGCGCGGTGGTGGTGCCGATGGGGAGCCCGCGCCGCCCGTCCTCGACGATATCGAGCGCAAGCTGCAGGCGCTCCTGCTCCTCCGGTCCGAGGTTCCCGGGAGTGAAGCGCTGCGGCCCGAGCTCGGAGATCACACTCGATGGCGGCGCCTGCCCCGTTGCGGAGGAGATGATCCGCGCCGCCTCCCGCCGCGCCCCGTCGACGACGGAGCGGTACTGGGGAGACCCGACCGGGTAGACGATCCCCGTGATGCTGGCACGCAGCACGCGCCCGCCCTGGGGAAGTCCGACCGGGATGCCGAGCTCGCCGCCGGGGAGCACGTTGTACTCGATCCCGCCCCCGAACCCGAGCGTCACCGTCCCCGGGCGCGTGTTCCCGAGGAAGACGCCCCGACCGGTTGACGGGTCGCGGATGAAGACATCGCCGTTCTCGGCCTCGCGGATGTCGGCGAACGACCCGCTGAACCGGCTGCCGTCGATCGTGATCAGCGTGTACCGACCGAAGCCGTTGCGCTCGACCGCAACGACCGTGCGCGGGATGCCGTCGGCGTCGCGGATCAGGACCGGCCGCTCGAGGCTCGCGGTCGTGAACGTCTCGTCGCGCACCGCCTCGACGCCGGTGATCCGCCCCGGGTCTCGGATGCCGAGCGTGATCGTGCCGTCCGGGTTCAGGAACCCGTCGTACAGCGAGCCGGTCCCGTGGTAGCCGGGGAGGCCGACGTTGATCACCTGCGTTACGAATCCGCGGCGCCCCGAGCCCGGGTCGAACCAGCGCGTCGTGCCGTGGCGGTCGCGGTAGATGAACAGCCCCTCGATCGGCCGGCCCGATTGGTCGTACGCGCGGATGTCGCCCGTCTGGTCGCGGGCGAAGCGGACGCTGGGGAGATCCTGGGCGGTGGGTGCGGGCGCAAACGAGGCGCCGCCGGTCACGAACGCGTCGATCTTGCCGGCGCGCCGCTGGTTCTGCGCGCCCGGCACGGACTCGCTCGAGAACACGCGATCGAGGTTCGCCGCCCCTGCCTCCTCGAACGGCGTCCCGAAGCCGCGCTTCATCGGCCCGGCCGCGTCCCCGAGACGCGTGACGATGTCGGCGACCGAGCCCGGGAGCGTCCGGGCCCACGCGAGGTAGCCGCCCGCCGGCGCGAGGCCCTTCGCCGCCTCGGCGGGGGTCCGCTCGCGCGCGTCGTTGCCGACGAGGCACGCGCGGCCGGCAACGACGTGCACGAGGTGCGTGGTCGGCGCCTGGTCGGCGGGGAACGGCACGTCGCTCGCGACGGCGACAGGTGCGGGCGGCTGGGCCTGTGGCGCGACGCGCGGCGTCGTCCCGACCTCGACCGGCGCACCCTCCGGCGGGGTGCCGGCACCGGCGTCCTCGAGCCGCTCGGTCGATGTGACGAGCGAGGAGTGGCCGCGCTCGGCGGTCGGGTTCGCGAGGTCGCCCTGGACGTCGACGGCGCTCCCGGGCTCGGCGCAGAGCGTCCGCGCCATGTACGCCTTCTCGCCGGCGTGCTCGACCGGCAGGTGGTCGTACGGCGATGGGCGGGCGTCGATCGTCTTCGTCGGGACCTTCGTTATCGGGTCCGTCTCGAGGACGATCACCTCTCGGGTCGTGCGATCCTCGCCCGAGAGGTCGGCGATCTGCCGGAGGCCATCGTCGAAGGTCGTCGGCTCGCCCATGGGTTTCACCCCATGCGGCGAACGTTGAACCGTAGGTTACCCCGCGTTGCGTTCTGCAGGCTCCAACGCGTCTCGGTCTTCCCGGCGGCGGCCTCCCAGCTCACCTGCGAGATGACGCTCGACGTCTCGATCGGGAAGAAGCCGAACGCTACGCCCTCCTCGCCGCCCACCTCCTCGGGGCCTGCGAGGAGCTGGCGCGCGATCTCGCGGGCGCGCTCGTCGAGCGCGACCTTCGGCACGTCGTGGGTGCGGCCGTCGAGCCCGAGCACGAGCCGGAAGCTCTCGTCGTGGATCACGAGCGGGAAGAGCTTCTCCGCGCCGGCGGGGTCGACGAGGCGCGGGTTCAGGTGCTGGAGCCCGCCGTCCTTCCCGAGCCCGGCGAGGAAGCTGAAGTGGTACTGCGTCTCGCCGGGGCCGCTCGCAGGATCCGCAAGCCCTTCGCCCCGCCCGAGCCTCTTCAGCGACGCCCGCGCGGCCGACGAGTCCTCGTAGCTGAAGGTGATCCGGACCCTCGGCGCGAACGCGAGCCGCGCCTGCGCCTTCGCGTCGAAGTCGCGGACTCTCTTCGACCTCGACCCGCGGGCGATGTCGTTCGCGCGCTCCTGGGCCCGGGCTGCCGTGTTCAGGTCCTCGACGCCGACGATGTGCCCGACCGGCTGGCGGAACCGCACGAGGCCGCGCTCGAGGTCGATGTCGGCCTCGACCGGGTGCAGCTCGCGGTTGACGAACATCGTCACGGTACGCGCGTCCGAGAGCTTCCGCAGCCGTTCGAGCGTCACCGTCAAGCGCCCAGTCGCCGCCGCCAGGCCGATGCCGCGGACGGCCTCGCGGATCTGGCCGGGGACGGCCGCGTTCGCCAGCTCGCGCACCTCGTCGAAAGTCTCCGCGTCCACCTCCGGCTTCTCGACGCCCTTCTCGTCGAGGATCGGGAGCAGCCCGCGCGCGTCTTCGGGTAGCGCGAAGAGGCGGAACGCCCACCTCTCGACCTCCGCGACGGCCGCCTCTTCGATCTCGCGGCCCGCAAGCTGGTCCCCGGCGGGTCCCGGCGGCTGGGGGCCCAGGAGCGGAACGGCGCCGCCGAGGGCCGGATCGGCGACGAACCGCCCGAGGAGACGAGCCTTGTCCTTGTCCGAGAGGAGAACGAAGTTGGCGAGCTCGTCCATCGAGAGACCGTAGCTCGCGGGCCGCCTCTTCCCACGACACGAGCTTCTCCTCGCTGGCGCGCCCAAGCTGGGCGTCGAACGCGAATCCCACCGGGCGGAGGCCGTCGATCTGCACGCGCCGCACGACCCGGCGCCCGAGGACACGCACGGCCTGCGGCCGGTGCCGGAACGCGCGCCGGCGGAGCCGCGCCCAGACACCCTCCGGGAGGGACGCGCCGCCGATCGTGCGTACCGCGCCCGAGCGAGACTCCGGGGGCGGCTGCTCGTTCTTATCCGTGAAGATGGCGCTCGAGTCGAGCCCGAGCGAGAACGTCAGGCGGTACGTCTCGCAGAGGCGGTCGAGCTCGCTCCTGGGCAAGATGCCGTCCCAGCGGAGGTCGGGCGGGACGATCCTGTCGATCGCGCCGGGCGCCTTCGCGAGCCGCGGGCGGCCTGGGAGCGCCTCGAGGATCTTCAGCAGGACCTCGCGCAGGGTCAGGCGTGTCGCCTGCTCGAAGCTCCCATCCGGCCGCCGCACGTTGTACGTGCCCCACAGCTCGCCGCGCCGGGCCCAAAAGTAGCGCACGTCGACGAGGACAATCCGGACGACGTTCTCGCCGTCCTCGTCGTCGGCGAAGTACTTGATCTCCGGGCCGTCGTCCCGAAGGTAGAGGTCGCGGAAGACGACGGGCGGGTTCTCGCTGTCGTTGAGGACGAGGTCCCCGCGGATCTGGAGCGAGCCTTGGAGAACGCCGGCAGCCCCGCCGGCCGGAGCCCTCGGTTCGCTCGAGCTCTCCCCGCGGCCGGCGAGGTCGGCGTAGAGGTTCTCGGGCCGCTCGAACTTGAGCGACCGGAAGTCGCGGACGGTCAGCTCGACCTCGGCCGTGTCGGCGTCGGTCCCCGGCGTGCGCGTCAGTGTCGCCGAGATGAGGCGCACGCCCTGGTAGGTCCAGAACGGCTCGTTCCGGGGCGCCGCCATGCGCTACTGCCCCTTCTTCAGGTCGGTGACGATCGCGTCGAGGTCGACGTTCGCCGAGAGGAACGTGTACGACGCCTCCGCGCGCCAGAGGTCCGCGTCCCGCGTCAGGCCGGCCTCCTCGAGCACCGGCGGCGTCGTGCGCGTCCGGCCCGGCTGGTAGCGGAAGTCGGCCTTGCCGCGCAGGCGCGAGTCGAGGCCGAAGTCCGTGAAGCCCTCCCACGTCCCGCGGACGCGCGCGACCACGCGCTCGACCACCGTCGAGACGCCGCGCGGCAGCCGCGTGAAGTGTGGCTCGAAGCCCGGGACGAGGTCGACCAAGTTATCACGGTCTTCCTGGCGATCGGACCAGTCGCCCTCGACCTCGTACTCGTAGCGCCGGAAGACGATCCTCGAGCTGCCGGTGCGGTTCGCGCTCGCCGCGCTCGGGCGCCGCTGGACGTAGGTCGCCGCCCACTCGAGGCCGGCCTTGTCCTCGACCTCCTGGGCGCCGCCGAGGGCGGTCGCCGGCTTCCTTGCCCTGACGGCAGTCTTGAGCTGGTTCGACGTCGGCCCCTTCGCCCGGACCGTCGTCGTGACGATCTCGCCCTCGGGCGTGTCGACGGTCTCGACCGAGAGCGAGTACTCGTTCACGCCGGCAGGCAGGCTCAGGCCGTGCTCGCGCCACGTGCTCTCGAAGCTCGCGCTCGTGTCCTCGGGGTCGAGGACGGCGACGTTCGGCTCGTCGCTCGGGCCGGCCGTCTGGTGCCCGAAGGCCGCGCCGGGCGAGGCGAGCGCCTGCGCGCGCGCCTTCGCCTCGGCCGACGTGCCCGGGATCGTGGTGAGCGTCGCGCGCTGCGTGACCGTCGCAAGCCCGCTCGAGTCGTAGGTGTACGCGACCTCCTTCGAGAGCTTCACGATCCCGTCGCCATCGGCGAAGAGCCGGCGCCCGAAGACCACGAGGTTCCCGCGCCAGTGCGTCGCCCAGAGGCCGGACTCGCTGTCCGACGGGTCGAACTCGCGGACGAACACGCCTCCCTTGTGCGTGGCGAGGGAGAGCTCGCGGACGATTGCCGCGTCGCGCTTGAACTTCGCCGACGTGATCGAGGCCCGCTTGCCGATGAGCGCGCGCAGCGTCTCGACGTCGTCCGTGATCGCCGCCTGGCTCGCGCTCATGAACACGGCGCCTCGGAGCAGCCACGTCTCGATCTCGGCGACGACCGTGGGCGGCGTGCGGCCCTCGTCGAGCTCGTAGTCGAAGCGCGGCTTGTAGAGCGGCTGGACCTGGAACGTGTAGGTCGACGAGCCGTCGGTGAGCTCGAGCGTGTACGCCATGGCCGCGGCCTACCCCCTGAACCGGTTGAACTGCGCGTCGAAGCCGAGCCGCATGGTCCGCCAGAAGGCCGAGCGGGCCTCGCGGCCCGCCGCCTCGCCGGCCTCGCGGCCGAGGCGCTCGGCCTCGGCGGCGCCGAGCGGGACGGTCACGTTGATCTTCGTGCCGGAGGCATCGGCTGCGGCGGCAGTCGACGGCTTGGCGAAGGCCGTGGGGCTCGGTGGCGTCCCGATCCCGAGCGCTCCGGCGCCGGGGAAGATCGCGCCGAAGATCGCCGACCCCGTCTTGGTCTCGAGGAGTCCGGCCGGGCCGGCGGCGGCTTGCCCCGCGAACCGGCTGAGCTTGCCGCCGGTCTTCTTGTCGAGGGCGTCGAACTTCTCGAGCACCGCCGAGATCGCCTTCACGATCGGCGTGACGGCGTCGAGGAACGCGGTCGCCGCTCTCGCCAGCGCCTCGAACCCCCGCACCAGCCCCGGCTGCTGACTGAGCATCAGCGAGAAGCCGTCAAGCAGGTTGCGCATCTCGGCTGCGGTCTTCGCCGTCGCCGTCGCCGTCTCCAGCTCCGCGCCCGCGAACTGGGCGGTGTTCTCACGCGCCTGGGCGAGGACGTAGTTCGCGATGAGCGCCCGCTTCGTCTTCGTGTTGATCTCGTCGGCGGCTATCCCGTTCGCTTCGGCGTACTTCTTCACCGCTTCCGTCGCGCTCAACGTCAGGCCGAGCTCGTCGACGAGCTCCGTCTCCGCCTTGGCCACACCCAGGGCCACGCGCCGGATGGCGTCCGAGAGGTCGATGCCTTGCACGCGGGCGAGGACGATCGAGGCCCGGAAGAGCTCCTCCATCTTCTCGGTCGTGACGTCGATGCCGGGGGTGAGCAGACGGTTCGCCGCGAGCATGAGCTCGAGGTCCGACACGGCGCCGCCGGTCGCGCGCCTGAGCCTGTCGAGCGTCGACGCCGCGCCACCGGTCGAAGCCGTGAGGCGCTCGAACCCGCGGCGCGCACTGTCGAACTTCTCCCCGCGTTGCAGCAGCGAGAACAACCCCGCGCCGGCCGCCGCCGCGCTGGCCATGGCCGCGGCGGCCTGCCCGAGCGCGCCCGTGAGCGCGCCGAGTCCGCCCACGGCCGCACCGGCCCCCGCCCCGAGACCGGCGAATGCCCCTTGCGAGGCCGCGCCCGCGCGCTGCGCGCTCCGCGCGACGTGCCCGAACGACTGGCTCACGAGCACGTTCGCGGCCCGCGTCCGCGCCGTGACCGTCCCGAGCATTTGGGCGTACGCCGTCCCCGTCGTGCGGGCCGAGATGCCCGCCAGGTTTCCCATCTGGGCGAGGCGGCGCCCGAGGTCGAAGGTGGCGTTGTGGGCGAGCTTGAGCGCGACGGAGAGGCGAACCGCTTCCTGGGTCGCCTCGCGAAACCCGGTCGCCCGGAGCGACAGGATTGCGGACTTGGTCAGCGCCACCTATCGCTCCTTCAGCCCCGTCCGCTCGGCCCGCGCCCGGGCGTTCGCGACGAGCGCGTCGATCGACTCGAAGAGAGCCACCGTGCCCGCGTCCTGTTCCTCGAGCGCGCCGGCCCGTGGCCAGCACCGGCGCTCGCGTCCCCCGCAGAGCGCCCAGGTTCGCGCGATCGCCGCGGCCTCCGGGTCGACCGGGAAGCCGGCCTCGGCCGCGCACTCCTCGCCCGCACACCCGTAGTCGCAAGGGTTCGGCGCCGGCTCGCCGGGAAGACGTTCTCGGAGGATCTCGCCTTCCACGATGATGTGCCGCCGGCACTGCCGCTCCCCGCCCCCGGGCGCCGGCAGCCCGAGGACGGCGGCTATTTTCCCGCGGGCTTGACGAGCGCCTGGTAGAGCTGGGCGGCGGCGAGGAAGCCGCGCGTGATCGAGGCCTCCTCGCCGTGCTCCTTGGGATCGAGAAGGGCGGCGGCGCGCGACTCGGCGATCCGCGCGAGGGCGCGGCGGACGACGTCGCGGACCCGCGCAGCGGCGTCGCCGGCGAGCTTCACGTACGACGCGACCTTGTCGAGCGCGTCCTCGCCGTCGGGGTTCCGCTCGACCGCGGCGATCTTCTCCTGGTAAGTGAAGAAGATCGCCGAGAGCCGGCCGAGCGTCCCGAGGTCGAGCTCGCCGTGCGTCGGCCGCCGGCAGGTGAACGTCTCGCCCGCGACATCGATGATGAAGTTGTCGGGCTCCATCAGCTTTCCTCCCAGGTCCGGGCGCTGATCCCGCAGCGGAAGCGCCCGTCGCCCATGGGCCGAACGGCGGACTCGTGGCCCTTGGGGCAACGCCTTCGCGGCGGCCGTCGGACGTCGGCGTCGCGGTCCTCGAGATCGCCGCGCGTGTCGACCCCGCACGGGCAGACCGATTGGGGCACGCCGTGCACGGGACATGGAGGGTTCACCCACTTCCCCATGGCTCGCGCTCCCTTCTCGAACTTGCCTCCTATGGAGTCCCGTCGATGAACCGGCCGTTCTTGTCGATCAGCGTGTCGGCGAACGTGGGCGACGAGCCCTGATGCAGCTTCCAGGCGTGGAACTCGCGCGCCGCGTCCTGGATGCGGCCCTTCGCCGTGCGGCTGATCGTGAAAGTGAACTGGTCGGGCGGCGTCGTGCTGTTCCCCTTCTTCACGGGGTTCATGTCGAAGTCGCCCGTCGAACCATTCGTCGGCGCCGAGCCCGCCTTCCACGAGATCGTGAGCCCCGAGCGGTTCTGCTGCGTGGCCGTGAACGCCGCGCCCGCGGCGACGGCCGGCGACTTCGCCACGAGCTTCGTCCGGTTGCTGTCCGAGTAGAACTCGTAGATCCAGTTGGAGCCCGACTGGACGACCCTCCCGTACCACTTCCCGTCGTCGCTGTTGTCCCGCGTCGCGCCCGTCACGCCGGCGAGGTCGCCGATCGGCGCGATCTGCGTGTCGGCCCAGTTCTTCGTGAAGGCGTTCGTCACGGTGAGCTGGATCGGGATGTCCGGGTCGTCCCAGACCTTCCCGACGGTGAGCCGGTTGCGCCCGATGATCGGACCCGTGCCGTCGTCGGGCGTGAACGTGATCTCGTAGCGCTGGTTCGGCAGCTCGTTCTCGACGACGACCGCCTGGACGCGTCCGGGCTCGATGTTCTCGCCGATCGTCCCGACCACGACCACGACGTCGCCGCCGCTCGGGTTCGCCTCCGTCACCGCGCTCGGCGAGAGCGTCGTCTCCGGCACCTTCTGGACGGTCGTGTTGTCCTTCCAGTTCTGGCGCAGGCGTTCGAACGCCCCGTCGACGAGGACCGAGACAACGTCGTCGTCGACCGACGTCCGCTTGTCCAGGAAGCCGACGTTGTGCGGGATCTGCCAGATCCGCGCCATCTGCTTCAGGTGCGCCGACCCCTGGTTGAGCTGGTTGAGCGAGCGGAGGAGACCCTCGAGGGCCCGCACGATCGCGGCATTGACGGACTGGTGCCCGGCGAGGATCTCGCCGTCCTCCGCCTGCGTCCCGTCGAGCAGCTGCCGGTCCGCCTCGTTCCACCCGAGGTAGCACTGGATCGCGTACGTGTCGGCCGCGATCGCCGCCGGCGATGCGCCGAGCTTCGCCGTCCCGCCGATCCCGGAGCTGTTCGCCGCGACCAGCGTGAACGTCGCGCCGGCGGCGACGTTGAGCGCCTCAGCGACCTTGTCGCCAGCCTGCGCCGTCTTCGCCTTGTAAAGGAGGATGTCCCAATTCCCGCCGTTCGCCGCGATCCTGGTCCAGAGCCGCCCGTCGGCGTCGGTGTTGCGCCCGCTCTCCGAGAGCTTGATCCCGGTGACGTTCCACTCCGTGATCTGGCGGACGCCGGTCGAGGTCAGGCCGCCGTCCTGCCGGACGTAGACCTTCGACGTCCGGTAGAGCTCGAGGACATCGAGGAGCTGTAGCGCCTTCCGGTCGGCCTGGAGCCAGCGGTCGAGGTGGGCGGTCGCCGTGGCCTGCGAGACGGCGGCGTTCGGCATAGGATCTCGTCTCCTCCGCTACAGCGCGAGCGTGACCGTGAGGGGCGCGGCCGGCGACCCGGCGGTTTCCTCCACGCCCTGGAACCGGTGGTCGATCTCGTCCCACCCGTCCTCCCCCGTCTTCGGGAAGGCCGGCTCGACGCTCTTCACCTTGTCCCAGATGAACGTCGCGTTCCGCGCGCCGAACGAGTCGACGATCCGGATCGACTCGTACGTGTCGCTGAGCCCGCGGACGGCTATCACCTGGGCCTCGGCCGTGAGCTTCTGTGTGATGGTGATGGGGTAGGCCTTCACGCCGCGCTTGTAGATGACCGACGCCGTCGCCGCGTTCGCGAGTACGACCTCGAGGTCGTTCTCGATGCCCATGTCCAGCTTGAGGACGTGCTGAGCGACGTTCCCGCCGTCGACGTCCGAGTTGAAGGTCATCGTCCCGTGGACTTGGTACTCCTTGTCGGCCGCGACCAGCCCGGGGACGAAGGTCCCACCCGCCCCCGTGTCGAAGAGGTAGTCGGCGCCGACGACGTCGAGCTTGTACCGGACGACGCCGGCTTGGTCGCTCGAGCGCATCAGCTTCTCGATCGCGCAGCCCTGAAGCCGCTCGAGGCCCGCGCCCGGCCCGTGGTCACGCCAGAGCGTGAAGAACCGCGAGAGGACGCCCGACTCCTGCGGCCGCACCTGTAGGATCGTGAGCTCGATCCCGTTGTTGGAGGCCGTGGGGGCGCCCAAGTCGACCGTCCCCGAGAGCCCGCTGCTGTTCTGCTCGGCGAGCGTGATCGGGTTGTTGTTCGCCGCCGAACCCTGGGCGATCAGCTGCGTCCGAGCGGCGTCCTTGTAAAGCGAGACGCGCGCCTGCCCCGCCCCCGGGACCTCGTCGTCGAGCGTCCCGTAGATCTTGTTCAGCGCGTCGGTGTTGAACCCGGGGCGGATGCCGTTGAGGACCCAGTTGGAGAGGACCCCTGCGGGCTCACCGCTTTCGCTGAGGTCGCCGTTCGCCAGCGTCGCCAGCGGCTGCCCCGCCAGCGCGTACTCCCAGATGAACGGGAGCACCCTCGGCGACGTGAGCACCTCGAGCGTCGCCTTCGGGCGCTTCGCCACGCGCGTGTGCGTGTCCTTGGGGCGGAAGGAACCGGTCGTGCCGGCCGGGTGGATGTACTCGAACCCAGGCTCGACCTCGCTCGAGACGACCTGCCACTTCTGGACCGTCGTCGTGGTGGCCGGCGTGCCAAACGCCGACTGGTGCGCCACGGCGATGACGAGGTCCTTGTTGACCCGGAAGGCGGTCGGGGTCGGCATGTGAGAGCCTCCTCACTTACTCCATGCGGCGAGCGTCGGCTCGTCCCCCGCTCTGTTCAATCCAGGAGCATCTTGCTCGAGCGACACGCCGGACGTTACACTCAACCGTCGATGATTTGCGAGGCACTTGGGTTGGGCTTTTTACTGATTACGGTCTGGAAGGTGATCAGTCATCCAGCCCGCGACAGACCCGTCGACGAGCCCGAGCAACCTCACCAACCGCCTCGCTTGCCCTCACCGCTCTCCCAGATCTCGACGTGCTCACGGACGGAGGACGCATCCGCGTTCCCGACGCACGCATCAGCACCACAAGCATCAGCACAGCACGCATCAGCGCCTGCATGTACGCAGCCAGAGGCCGTCTTCCCTGGCGGGGAGTTGCCGGACGACCTGAAGCCCGAACGAGTCCGCGAGCGACTCTTCGGCAAGGACACGAAGCCACTCCGGACAGAAACCGGGCGTAGGAGCACTCCCCGAGGCTCGGTCCCACCGAGCCAACCCAGATCGACCCCGCCTGCGAGGGTGTCCGACGAACTGAAGCCCGAACGAGCCAGCGAGCAATGCTCCGGCAAGGACAATAGGGCAGTCCGGACAGAAGTGGAGGTTAGGACCACGCCGCGAGGATCGGTCGCGTCCAGACGGGACAGATCGGAAACTCCCGGGCACGGTTCAGGGTCGGGTAAGAGAGTCAGGGCAAGGCGCCGAGCGACGCCCCCCGAGTATCTCTATCACTTAACTCATGTGGACAACTTGCCTTCGATCCTCGCGGATGGCCTGGTTTCTCTCAACCAGCTTGATCGGCACAGCCAGCAGCACACCAGCATTGCGCTGGAAACGGCTCAGGAACGCAGAAGGAATCGGTCTCTTCGGGGAGATCGTAGCGTTCACGACTTCGTGCCGTTTTACCTCACACCCCTCACGCCGATGCTCTATAGTTGGCGCCACCTGCAAGACGAACTGGCGCTCGTGCTCGTAACAGGCAGGGCCGTTTACTGGAGAGGAGTGCTAGCAACGGATGGCAACTTGGCCTCACCGCGAGCGCAAGTCTTCACTTCTTGGAGGGAGGCGTTCAGAGCAATACGCTGGGATATCGTGAAAGCGAGGTTCTGGAAGGAGTTTGACGAGGGGAGTTTTTACAGGGCTGCAGAAGTGCTGATTGCCGGGCGCGTTCACTCGAAGCACATTGAGCGGGTTGTAGTTAGAACTGACACTGCGCGCGCATCCCTCATGTCTTGCTGCCAACGAGCACGAGATGTGATCATCGTAGACCCCAACTGTTTCTTCCCGTGAGGCTGCTGGGAGGTTAACGTGCCGCTGGAGTTCCATCCGCGCGAAGACCTGTTCTCCACGAGCGCAGACGCCATAGTCATTACAGTCAATACCGTTGGCTTCATGGGAAAAGGCATAGCGCTCGAATGCAGGCGCCGGTGGCCGCACATTGACTCTGTGTATCGAGAGTCATGCCATTCCGGCAGGATCAGCGTTGGGAAACTGCTCTGGGTTCCCACCAATAGCGTGCAGAAACCAAATGTCGCTGTTCTCTTTCCAACAAAGAAGCACTACCGAAACCCGTCGCAGATTGCCTACATTACAGCGGGTCTGAGGTTCTTTGTTGATCACGTCGATGCGCTTCCATACAGAAACTATGCCTTTCCGCCGCTTGGCTGTGGTCATGGCGGTCTAGACTGGGCCGTTGTTAGGGAGCACCTGGTCAGGTTCCTACACGGGGTGGCAGTAGATATCCATGTTCACGCTGATGCGCCGCCGGGATGGTCTGCACGTTCCGTGGGTCTTCGGAGACAACTCGCTCTGTTCGAAACTGGGGCCACCGAGTTCATCGACAGCCTTCCGGGCGACGTCGAAATGCTGCGGGAGCAACTACGGTCACGCCGATCGGACGAACTGCTCCATTATGCCATAGCATATGGGCTTGTGGCGGCTAAGCGCGCTTCGAAGCGGGAGCTGGTTGGGAAGCTTGCGGAGTACCGCCTATCTCGCCTGCAATAGTTGGCCGAATTGCAAAGTGGTTCACTTGCCGCGCCAGACCCCGACGTGCACGATCGCCCGTGCCCGTAAGTCTTCCAGATACCCCTCCGGGCCGCTGACTGACTGAGCATCCTTCGAGGCGACTTCGACGGTGGTCTCTTCAAGCCCTGGGACTCCGGGGAAGTCGAGGGCGTGCCGCTCGTGCAGCGCCGCCCTCAACCGCTCCTGCCACTTCTCGATCTCGGTCTTCTGCAGCCCGCCGTGGTCGTCCGTAAGCGTCACCCTGATCTCGACCTCGATGGGGTAGATGATCCGCTCGACGTTGTTCGCTCGCCGGTCGACGCGCTCCTGGAGTGTTCGGAGGATGGCAATCACGTCGGCGTAGTTCGGCTCGGGCTGCCGGCCGATGTAGATTCTGCCGGCCGGGAGCCCCTGGCCCTGGAGGGCCGCCGAGATCGTCGCCGTGAGCGTGTCCCAGGGCGACTCGGCTGGTGTGACGATCCCGTGCGTGCCGTCGTGTACCGTCGCGCCGATCTCTTCGATCGCCCGCCATTCGAGGGAGGTGCCGGTCGCGAGGCCGGCCGCCGACACGACGTCGCCCACCGCCGGCGCCACCTTCGTCACCTGGGTCGTCCAGTCGACCGCGCTGCCGAGCGCCCGGGTCTGGAGCTTCGCGATCGTCCCGGGGACGCCGGTCACGCCAGTGAGCGTGACCGAGAAGCCGGTCGCCGTGAGCGCGGTGACGCGTGCCGCTGGCCCGCTCATCGGTCGAAGCCCCAAGTCTTGGCCATGGTGTCAAGGAGGTCCCCGCCGGCCGCCTCGACGTCTCGCTCGTCGATCCCGAAGAAGTCGCGGCCGGGAACCGGCGCCCCACGGTATTTCCAGGCCTTCCGCTTTCCCGAGGGCGTCTGCGTCGACTGCCAGTGTTCCTCGGCCGGCTTGCCCTTGATGAAGATGTTGAGCTCCTTATCCGTGCTGCCGGGGCCCCCGAAGACCTCGGCGACGGCCTCGTCGCCGCCGACGCGCAGGTTGACCGCGCCAGGCGACGTCAGCCCCGCCGCCATCTCGCCGGAGTCGAAGCCCACCCGATCGTGCCCCTTCCGCTTGGCCGTGGCCGGCTTGTTGGGCGCCAGCGGCCGGCCGCCGGGCCCCTGCGCGCGCTGGAGCGACTCGAGGTTCCGCCGCTGCGTCGCCTCGGCCCAGCGGCGCATCGCCGGCTCCTCGTCGATCGGCTTCTGGAGGTCGCGGGCGACGGCCTCGAGGTCGCTCATGTGCGGCCCTACCTCCGAGCGATCAGGCTCTCGGCGCGCTGGCAGTCGGGGCACGGGCGCGCCGCGGGGTAGGGCCGCCGCCGCTTGAACTCGCCCTCGGTCCCGCAGAGGGCGACCCCGCGCCACGCGTACTGGCCGGGCGGCCCGTCCACGCGGTGGTACCAGTGGACGCGGAAGGTTACGCCGAACTCGGCGGGCGGCTCCGGGAGGTCGGTCTCGCGGCACAAGACCGCGTCGTGGATGCCGCTCGGCCAGAGATCGACTCCGGTCATGCGTCACCTCCCCTCGATCACGAGGTCGTCGAAGCCGTTGATGGCATCGGCGGCGATCGGCCGCGGGCGCTCGCCGCCGGAGCCAAGCGCCGGGAACATGGACCCCTCGTCGACGTTCACGCACACGGGAAGGCCTCGCCTGTGCTGCACAGTCGTGTTGCCCGGATCGATCGCGACCTTGGCGATGCTCTCCCGGTACTGGCCGAGGTAGAACGCGGCCTTCCCGAGGGCCGCGTCGCGCTCGCCGGGGTTCCGGCCGCCCTGGCCGCTGAAGATCCGCGAGAGGACCCAGTAGACGAGCGCCGGCTTGAAGTCGTCGGAGTTCCCGATCGCCGCGAGCTTCGCCGCCGTGTTGAACCCCTTCGGCCGGAGGTGCTCGGCGATGAGCGTGTTGACGGCGCCCTTGTGGAGCTCCGCGTAGGTGTTGCCCGCGCGGAGCAGGTTCGCGATCTGCTGCTCGAACGCGTACTTGAGGAGGTCCGCGTCCGTCGTGAGCGGCGTGTCGATCGCGAACCCCAAGGGCGCCTCCCCTCCGCTTCCTTACGCCGTGACGTTGTCGGCGTACCCGATCGCGACCGGGAGCTTCACGAGCGGGATGCCGTACCAGCCCGCGAAGACCTTGATCCCGGGCGGGTCGCCGTCGGCGATCGGCGTGATGTACTCGAAGAGCCCGGGTGCCGAGGCCTTGATCGCACCCGCGATGCCGGCGCGGTCGCCGACCCCGAAGGCCTGCGCCGGGATCTCGCCGAAGCCCTGGACGAGCGTGCAGCGTGCCCCGTTCGCCGGCGGGAGCGCGAAGACCTCGTTGTCGGCGACGAACGGCGTCGCCACGCCGCCCTCGGGGATGTAGAAGCCCTCGTACTCCTCCCAGTTCGGGATGCCGCCCGCCGACCCGAGGAGCGCCGTCTCGAAGACCTGGACGCCCTTGTTGTACGTCCGCGCGATCCAGTTCTGGATCTCGGTGTTGGCGAGCAGGTAGCCCGTCACGGAGCGGTTGAAGATGAGCCGCTCGATCGGGAAGCCGGACTTCTGCCGCTGGTCGCGGCGCCAGTCCTGGACGTCATCGGAGAGGATCTTCGTCGCCGCGTTCGCCCAGGACGCCGACTCGGCCGTGAGCGCCGTGACCGCGCCCGCGAAGCCGGCCCCCTCGATCTCCGTGTCGGGGAACTGCGTCTTGTTGATGACGAGGTTCCCGCGGAGCGCCATCGCGCACAGCCGCTCGACGGTGAGCTTGATCCGGTTCCGGAGCGACTCGCGCGTCTTCATGACGAGCGCGACGGCGTTGTCGGACATCTCGCCCGGCGCGCGCTGCGTGAAGAGGTCGGCGCTGTAGAGCTTCTTGTGGACGCGGATGTGGAGCAGCGACACGAACTTCGCGTCCTTGTCCTGGGTCTTGACCTCCTTCGACGTCGCCGTCCGGCCCGTGATCGGCGCGAGGGCCATCTCGTAGTCCTCGCGGTCGTAACGGTAGACGTCCGCGTAGCACTCCTCGGGCTCGAAGAGGGCCGTGAGCCGCGTGTTGAACGAGACGTCCTTGAACAGCTCGACGCTCCGGCCCATGGACTCGAGGCCGAAGAGCGCATCGGGCGTCGGGGGCATGGCTTCTCTCCTCCGGTCTGGGCCCCCGCCCCGGCGGGGGCGCTCTTCTTAGCTCTCGAACCGCGACCCGCGCCGGAGCAGCACGCGCTTCGCGTCGGCCGTCAGGTTGATCAGGTTCGACTCGTCGAAGTGGCCGCGCCCGACGACGTGGACCTTCGCGTCGGCCGAGACGCCGACCGGGTTCAGCTGGTTCGCGAACTCGACGGTGACCACGAAGTCGCCGTCGGTGCCACGCGCCTCGGTGCCCGCCGCGCCGCCGAAAACGTCGGCGTGGTCACCGGTGAGCTTCATGTGGACCTCGGCACCGACCCGGAGAGACGTCACCCGCACCGTCGCGCCGGCCGGGTTGCTCGCGATCGCGTGCGCCCGGAACGTGGCGTTGGCGTTCAGGGCCGTGACGATCTCGGCCGCCGTGTCGTCGCCCGCGGCGAGCGTCACCGCGATGATCGTCTGCCCATCGATGATCAGCGTGACGACCTTCGAGGCCCAGTTCGCGGTCGCGGTGCCGTCGACGACCGCTGGCGTGCTCGCGTCCCCGCCCACGGCGTCGTCGAAGTACTTCCCGGTCGCGGCGTCGTAAAGGAGCACGTTCCCGGGCCGGAGCAGCGTGTTCGGCGTCGAGCCGCCGTCGACGTTCGTCTTCTCGGAGACGACCGTGCGGTGCCACCCGTCGCTCAGGTTCGGCGTGATCAGGATCCGCCGGTCCGCGAGCTTCACCGAGGCAAGGCCCACGAACTCGCTCATTCCGCTCATCGCTGTCTTCCCTTTCCCGGCTGCGCGCCGTCTTAGCCGACCAGGACGACCTCGCGCTTCTCGCCCGGCTTCCAGGCGATGAGCCTTCCGTTCTCCTCGCGGGTGTTCCATCCCATGGCGCGCGCCTCGCGCTTCGCCGTCTCGATCGCGTTCTGCCTCGCGAGGGCGGTCGCCTCCTTGTCGGCGGGCCGGACGATCGCCGCCCCCTCGACCTTGGCGCCGGCGGTCGCGAGCTCACGCGCGAGCGCCAGCGTCTGTCGCGCCGCCTCGGGATCCTTGAGCCAGCGCTCCCGGACGTACTTCTCGCGGGCGGCGTCGAAGGCCTCCGGGCGCCCGCTCTTCGCGGCCAGCTCCTTGACCGACGTGATCTGGCGGTCGCAGTCGGCGAGCTCCCGGGCCTCGATGCTCTTCTGGAGATGGTCAACCTTGGCGGTGAGCGCCGTCGCCTCGGACTTGGCGGTCGCGATCTCCGCTTCCTTCTTGGCGGCGAGCGCCTGGGCTTCGCCCGCCCTCGCCGCTGCGGCCACGGCCTCCTTCGCCTTCGCCTCGACGGCCGCGGGCCGCGAACGCCTCGAACGCTCCGGGCGGGGACGCCCCGACGGACGCGACCACGGGGGCGTTCCCCCTCGTCAACCCGACCGGAGGTGACACCCAGCACCTCGTCCGCGCCGACACGCTCGCGACGGTCGCTGGCAACACGCTGCTTCTCTACGACCGGATCTTCCAGGTCAACAAGACCATGTCCTCGACCGCGACCGAGGCCGTCACCGGTGTTCCGTCGCGGTACCAGAACACGACTGGCGGGGCCGTGGACTCGGCCGAGGGCAACTTCCTGTTCGTGGAGTGCGGGGCGGCGCTCGGGGCGACCGCGCACAACTGGACGACCTGTCTCTACACCGACCAGGGCGGCACCACGGGCGTCACGCTGCCGTCTCTCACCGGCAACTCGTCTTGCATCGTCAACCGCCTCGACCACCCAACGGGGCAGTGGTTCGCGCCGCTCGCCTCGGGCGACACCGGGATCAAGGCCCTCACCCAGATGCAGTGCAGCGCGTCGGTCACGGGCACCATCAACTTCGTGATCGGTCACCCCATCGCCTTCTTCCCCTGTCCGATCGCGAACCTGATCTGGGTGTACGACGGCATCAACTCGGCGTTCAACCTGACGCGCATCTTCGATGATGCCTGCCTCGCGTTCCTCGAGATCACGAAGCCCGCCACGGGCGCGACCACCTATACGGGCACGTTCGATACGGTCTCGGGGTAGGCCGTGAACCGGCTCTCGGCTGGAAAGCTGTACCTGCCCGCGCAGGCGCAGTGGCAGCCGACGCTCAACGTCCACGACCCGAACCCGCCCATCGTGCTCGAAGATCCGGCCGGCGGCGGGACGACTCACGAGGGCGCGGCGGCGTTTGCCGGCGTCGGGACGCTCGTGGTCGCCGCCGACGTCACCCACCACGCGCAGGCCGGCCTCGCGGCCGTCGGGTCGCTGGCCGCGGCGTCGATCGTCGACCATGCCGCGGCCATCGGACTTGCGGGTGACGGCACGCTGACGGCAGCCGCCGCCGCAGATCACGACGCGACGGCGGCAATCGCGAGCTCCGGCACGGTCTCGGCGACCGCGGAGGCAGAGTTCCGCGCGACCGCGGTCTTGTTCGGGATCGGGACGCTCGAGCCGGCAGACGATGTGGATCATCGCGCGGTGGTCACCCTTGCGGGCGCCGGCCTTGCCTTCCTCGTCGCGGAGATAGAGAGGGGCGGTTTGGCCTCTCTCGCCGGCGCAGCCGCCCTAACCATCGCGGCTGAGGTGGAGCGTCGCGCTTCGGTCGTGCTTGCGGGCTTCGGGATGGTGGCGGCCTCGGGGGAGGTCGAGAGCGGAGAGCCGCCACCCCGCGTGGACGACGGCGGGCCGCGCCCCCGCCTGTTCGCCTCGGTCGACGACGACGACGAGGAGGCGTTGGTCGTCCTCGAGGTTGTCTGACCCGTCCGCGCCAAGGGAGCGTCGCTCCTTGGGTCGACAGCCGCCGCATGGGACGATGAGCACGCTGACCATCGCCCAGGCACTGGCCCGACACGGCGCGATCGCCCTGGCGAGCTCGTCCCTTTCGCGGGCCCTCGGCGGCCGGCTCTTCGTCAAGGAAGTGGCTTCGGTTGGCGAGTGGGTCCACCCCGAGACCGGAGATCGCGTGGCGTTCTCGCGCGATGACATCGCCGAGATCGCCGCGAACACGAACCGGTTCATCGGCGTCCAGGGCCCGATCCCGTTCCCGGACGGCCACACGTTCCTCTCGGCGAAGAACCTCGGCTACTGGCCGCGGGTGACCGAGGACGGTGGCCGCCTGCTCGGGATCGTCGAGGCGGGCACGCCCGAGATCGCCGCCAAGCTCGGCACGACGATCCGCGGCGTGAGCATGTACCTCGAGGCGAAGGTCCGCGACTCCAAGGGTGGCGAGCACACGCGGGTGATGACGCACATCGCGGCGACCGAGTACCCCGTGGTGACGGGGCAGGACAACTTCATCGCGCTGTCGCGGGACGGCAAGGAAACGCGGGCGCCGGTCTACCGGCCCGCCGAGGAGGGAGGCAAGTCCATGCACAAGGCCATCGCGGCGCTCGCGGCGGCGCTCGGCGTGTCGATCGAAGGGCTCGACGAGGAGAAGGCGGCCGCGGGCGGCTGGTTGCCGACGCGCCAGAGGCTGTTCGTCGCCGCCACGACGCCCGTCGTGCCGACCTTCTGGTACGCGAACGTCCGCTTCTTGCCGCCCGCGGTCGCTTCGCTGATCAGGTCCGACAGCGACGAGAACCCGGCGTTGAGCGTGGAGCGTTGCCGATGGGCGACGTTCCTGAAGATCCGTCGCAGGCGGTGCGCGGCGAAGTCTGCGAGGCTCGCGAAGTACCCGCCCCGGATCGGCCCGCAGAAGTCGCCGCCGCGGCAGGCGAAGACACGACCCGGGACGTTGGCGATGGCGATCGGCGGGCCGTGCCAGTTCCGCATCGACGCCGAGATGCTCTCGGCCTGATCGGTACCGAGCCAGCGCTCCAGCCTCGCCGCGTGCGTACTCGACATGGGGCTCTTACGCCAAGCTGATGTCGACGGCGCCGGCGGCGAAACGGAAGACGTCGTTCGTGCCGATCGTCTTCGCTTCCGCGAGGGCCGCGTGCATCAGCAAGTTCCCGCCGCTTGCCGCGTCGAAGATCCCGACGTGCGTGACGGTGCCCCAGGGCGCCGTCGCCGTCGGGAACGTGATCGCGTTCACGTTGTCGATGAGTCCGCTTGCGCCTGGGGCGTTCCACTGCGCGTCCGCCTGCGTCACCTGCACGCGCGCGTACGACCCGCCCGACACCTCGGTCCCACCACCCGCGTCCGACGGTGCCGCCGTAAAGAGGGCGAAGTAGATCGCGGCCGGCTTCGCAAACGTGGCCGTGCGGAAGAGGTGGTTCAGGACTGCGGCTTCGAGGTAGTCTGAAAGGGCCGCCATCTCAGCTCTCCTCTCTCGGCCTCTCGCGGCTGACGGTGTGGCTGATCTGCCCCTTCGCGTCGCGGTCGATCCACGTCTCCCGGACCAGCGGGCTCGGATTGAGCTTGGCCTCGATCGTGGGGGTGACCTGGATCGGGGTCGGCGGCGCCGGCAGAATCTGGACTGGCGTGGGCGGCGCGGGCAGAACCTCGATCGCCGAAGGCGCCGGCAAGACCTGAATCGGCGTCGGCGGCGCCGGCAGGACCTGGACCGGTGTCGGCGGCGCGGGGAGCACCTGGACGGGCGTCGGGGACACGCTCACGACCGCGGGGGGCACGTTCACGACCGCCGGCGGCTTTTCGCCGATCGTCTTCGCTGCCGCCGCTACTGCCTTCAGACCCTCGAGCAGCGCGGTCGCGACCTCCCCCTGCCCTTCGCGCGCAAGGGCCTGCGCGTGACCCGCGGACTCCTTCGCCCGGCCGACTTCCAGCTGCCGCTCCTCGCGACGTCGGTTCCACTCGGCCCGCTTCGCCCCGATCAGCGCGATGATCGCGAGGGCGCTGGGCCCCCTCGGGATGGGCACGTACATTTCCTGCGATCCGAAGGTCAAGCCGAGGTTCCGCCAGCTCGTGCCCGGCCGCGCCTCGTCGACCACGATGCGGCGGTACAAGGCGTCGAGGTCCGCTGTGGTCTTGACCGTGTACAGATGATCCGCAACCTGGCCCCTGGGGAACCGCTCGAGGACAGTCGCCTCGGAAGACGGGCCGGCGAGCACGGCCCAGGCATCGGCCTCCGCCTGGGCGCCCGAGTGCGTCAGCGTCGCGCGCGCGGTCGCGCGCACGTGGTCGACGGTCGAGGCCTTGTAGTCGCGCTCCCGGAGCTCGTAGCGGTCGGCCGCGGCCTCGGCGTCGGCGGCGGGCGCCTCGGCCATGATCATCCGGTCGAGCTCCTCGCTCACGCGGCGGGTCTCGCGCGTGACGACGCCGCGGCCGTTGCTCTTCGCGTCGCGAATGACGTCCTTCACGATGCGGACGCCAGCCGCCCGCCCCGGCGTCGGCGCGCCGGCCGCCTCGAGGGTGCCCCCCGCCGCCTCGAACGCCTTCCCGTGCTGCGCCGCGAGCGGGGTCCTTGGCCCGCGCGCGAGCCCGAGCGCGCCGGGCGTGATCTCGCTCTCGTCCAGGAGGTCGCCGAACATGCTCTGCTCGAGCATGCTCTCGACCTGCCGGCCGAGCTCCGCGGCGAGTGTGCGGTTGCGCGCGTCGAGGCGTCCGTCGCTCGTCCGGGCACGCGCAACCGCCTTCGCGTAGAGGTTGCGGATCTCCGCTTCGATGCTCACCCGCTCGCGCTCGACGAGACGCTCGGTCGCCGCGACGGCGTCGTCGATGCGCCCGAAGCCTGCGAGCACGCCGTCCAGCCAGTCGCCCGCGGTCTGAGGAGCGGACGCAAGGGCGGTCACAACAGCACCGCGGAGGGGGATGGCGACGCGTTCCGGAGGCCCCTCGCCGTCGCTCACCCAGACCTCGACATTGGAAACCTGCCACGAGGCGGCCGGCCTCGGTCCCCCGTACTGCTCGCCCGCCGGCACGTACCCGAGCGTCGCATGCGGCTTGAACGGGCCATCATGGTGCGCGACCGCGAAGCCGGCGTCCTCGAGGAATCGACGCAGCGACCCGTGGAGCGCCGCGATCTCGTCGCCATTCGTGCGAGGGATCATGTGTGCGATAGTCGCCCCGTCGTCGTTCTTGAACTCGCCGTAGTCGGTCATCTCGACCTCGAACGGCGACGCCCAGCGGGTCGCGACGCGGACCATGCGGGCGAGCGCCGAGCGGTCCTCCGGGGCGATCTCGCCGACGTACAGGACGGTGATGTGCGGCGGGCTCGGGTCCTCGGGCTTGGCCGGGAACTGCGAGGCGGCGGGCTCGGGCACCGGGATGAAGACGCCGGCCGTGATCTTCCCGGTCGTGCGCGCGAACGGCAGCGCCCGCGTCAGTCCAGGTCGGCTGGGCGCGTTCGCGCGGTCCCTCTCCCGCGCGATCCGCGGCGGCCGGCCGGCCGTCGGGAAGCCGCCGGTCTCCATGTCCGGCGCGTCCGGGATCAGCGACGCGTCGACCCTCGGGAGGTTGAGCGTCCGCAGCCCCTTCGCCCAGTCGATCATCTGGGCGATCCGGACGGCGCGCCCGTCGGGCGCGATTGTCTCGAGATTGAGGGCGGCGCGCAGCAACTCGGCGAACACCTCGCGCGCGTTCTCGGCCATGCTGCCGGCCGCGAGCCGCGGGTAGGCGGAAGCCGGCACGTCGCCGAAGTTGTACCGGACGAGCTTCGGGATCACGTGCTTGTTCAACGGGTCCAGGATCAGCCGCTGGAGCCGCCGATCGAACATCCGATGCAGCAGCTGCTGGCTCACCTTGTCCGACGCGAACGACGCCCCAGTCCCGAGCGAACCCGGGATCAGCCAGGCCAGCTTCTTGTTGTGCTCGTAGCGGTCGATCGTGCTCAGAAACTCGGGCGCCCGCTCCGCGACCTCGAGCGCGCGCACCGCGTAGAGCGGCTGCTTCGAGTCCGGGTCGAACTCCTGCGGGAAGACATAGGCCCCGCCCGACTTCAAGTTGGCGAGGCCGGTCGCCGTCACGTGAACGGGATCCTGGCTGTTTCCACGCGCGTCGGCGACCTCTTCCCCGGGCGCGAAGCCGATGAGTGGCGGGTCGCCCTTGCGCTCCAGGTAGCGGTTCAGTCCGAGGTAGGCGAGGTTCGCCCACCACCACGGGTTGTAGGCGCGGACATTGAGCGAGCGGCCGAGAAGTCCGCCGAACTCGGGCTCGTTCGTGACCAGGAGCGTCTTCCGCCCGGGGACCACGATGCCCTCGTAACGAAGGCCGGCGTAGTCGCCGGTCTTCTCGTCGGCGAGGATCTCCACGGCCTCGGGGTCCAGGTCGCGCAGCTCCCCGAGGACGTAAGCGCCCGGAAGCGTCGCCTCCCGCGCGGCAGCCTCGCCGGGCCGATCGGCCTCGGCGTATGTGTACGCGACGTCCTCGGCGGACCACACGAGCTCGCAGGCCTGCCGGCCGTAATCCAGCGCCCGCAGCATGACCTCGATCCACTGCCAGCGATGCCGCTCGACGCACTGCTCAACAAACGCGGCGATCTTGGCTGTTCCACCCTCGACGCGGTAGTCGACGGCGTGGAAGGCGCTCAACCAGATCTCGCGCGCGAAGCCGATCGACCAATCGGTGCTCATGATCTTGAGCACCGAGTCGGGGATCACGCGCGGGTTGAAGGGGCCGAACCACTTCTCGGCCTGACGCTGGACGTAGAGCCAGTCGCTGGCGGAAACGCCGTGGACGCGCCGGGTGAGCGGACCGAGGCCAGGTACGTCGCGGTGGTTAGAGGCGAGAGTCGTCCCGCGACCACGGCGTCGATACAAGCTGAGGACGCGCGCGAACGGGCCCACATCATGTGCGGTGGACGTCGACTACGAAAAATGAGGACAAGCAGGCTCCGGTCTTGTCGCCTTGTCCCCTAACGCACGCGAAGTTGCATTGCGGTTGACGACGGTAGGCTTGTTAGTTAAGACAGCAGTCACTCGAAAGGAACGATACCTCTGACCCGCAAGGTTCTCGATCGGAAACGCGTCGTGCGAGACAGGGGACACAGGGATGCCTAGACTCGGCAACGTTCCCAAGTCATCGGAACATCCTTTATACCTCTACGCATGCATTCGGCAATTGGAGGACATGTTTCCACAAGAAACGCTCGCATCCGAGGACGCCGGGAAGCTCCGGCCCACCTGGGGGAAGGTTGATGATGACGATCAGCGCTGTGTTACGTGGGAATCCTGTGCTTGGGTTAGTGAGTTTGCTCGCTATTGCGCACGTCTGGAGCCCTCGCTCCATTGGCAGAGCGAGAGCAAACGTTCCTATTGGTTGGAGGGGGTAACCCGGCTCTATCTGGCCGTTGGGGCATGGCGGGACGGTGACCGCTCACTCATTATACCTCTGAACTGGTTCTCTCGACTGGTCAAACTGGCGCTGCCCCGCTGGCAAGGTGTGCACCGCTCCACTCTTAGTGCTTTAGAGTCACTTGCGTTGCGACAAGGAGACCTTTGCCAAGCTCTTCTTGCCTCCAAGACCATGCAGTCGGATGCCGCCTGCTTGGGCCTGGGAATGCCAATGGTGAACACCTGGTTCGTACGTGGGACAGGATTACAAGGGCCTCCTGTCAATGCAATCGGGCTTGACGCTTCCCGATTGCTCGACGTTACCTACCTAAAGCGGTATGTGGTGGTCGACTCAGATCAGCTGGGACCCTCTCCGTGTCAACTCATCTCTGAGCGCGAGTTCCGTGCGGAGCTGCAACGCGGCAACCGGCATCTGCGCGTGCAAACAGGCGCACCTGGTGTAGAAGTGTTGCTCGCGCGAGCGCGAGCTTCTCACTGCCCCGAGCACCCGGAACAGTGTGACGCCACTCCTATCGTCCTTCGGCGAATCCCACTCTTGCTGCCTCCGCAGATCAAGGCCATGCAGAGAAAAATCTCCGCTGGCTGGACAGTCGATGACATCAGTGCGCAGGTCAATCGTGTTTACATCTGCAATTCTCGTCTGGAAGATCTTTCAAATATCGGAGTTCCAACGTTCGTTCTGCGCGAAGAGCAATATGTCTTGCAGGCGGCCATCGATAGGTATCTTGCTCTGTTGTTTGGACTCATGCCGTTGGAGGAGGCCCAGGCTCGAATTAGGAGGAGCTTGATAAGCATCTCACTCCGACCCGACAGCGTTCAGCCGTTCGAAGGATTAGAAGACGCATTGCTATACGGAGAAGATGAGCAGGCAGGAACGGAAGACGAGGAGGTCGAAGACGTTGACGAGGAGGACGAGGAGGACGAGGAGGTGGAGGAGGTCGGGGAGGACGAGGAAGTCGGGCAAGGGGCCATCGAGGAAGGTAGCGGGGAAGACGAAGGCGACCGTAGCTGTTGTTCAGGTCCAGCCAGTACCGGCGGCACTGACGATGTCGCAATAGTGCAGTCAATGCATGCTCGAATCGGCGTCACGTCAGTTGCTGTGTTCTGGTTTGTCCTGCTGGCAAGGGTCGGTGGGTGGACTCCCGAAGACGCGGATCGGCGGAGGGAGACGCTGGAGCGCTCACGCTGCATTCTTCTAAACAGGGAGGAGTCGAGTCACATCGCGGCTTGTACTCGGACCGGAATCGAGCAACTTGCGAAAGCCATGAAACAGCACAGGCCGATCGCCACCGGATGGCGTAATGCAGTTGAACTGATTAGGTCAGGAGTCGGGGATCGCATGCTTGAGATGGCCGAGGACGGACCGTTGGCAATCGAGTTCCACGGACCTGCCGAGCGAGATCCAAGTTTTGGACGTGTCTTCGGAACCATGTTGTTTCACGGGAACGTTCTTCTCTAGCTAGGTCCCATCGGCTTAAGCGCGGTCCCCGCAACATGAAACGGACTCTGTTAGGCGTGGTTTCCTTTTCTTGTTAGGTCCAAATGGCCCCGTTCTCGATGTACGCAGGCCCTCCACGAGGGTGACGCCCGCTCGACGGAGTCTGACTGTTTCGGGGAGGCCAGTCTTGGGCGAAGGTGACTGGCCATGCCCGGTGCCGCTACGTTAGGACGGGCTCGGGCCGGCGAGACAACCTCTTCGGTCGGCCGTGTGCGCGTTCAGTTCGCGGCGCCCGCGAGGACGGCGCGCAGCTTGTTCGAAAGGGTCCCCTGCTTGTTCCCGACGACCTCCCTCGGCCCGACGTGCCGCTCCGTGTAGGTCCCCGCGATCTTGTTCGGCGACGCGCGCACCGTCTCGACGGGGATCTTCTCCTCGGTCTCGGGCTTGCCCTTCAGGGCGATGCGGACGGTCTCGCCCTGGATCTCGACCTCGAAGCTCACCCGCTCCGAGACGTTCGCGCCCCGACCGCCGCCCTCGAACTCGCACTCCCGCCCCTGGGCCTTGCAGGCGTCGCGGTAGGGCGCGAGGGCCGCGCGGTAGCGCTCCTTCGTCTTCGCGATCGCGGCGTGGGCCTCGTTCTCGATCTTCCTCGCCTCCGCCTCGGCGGCCTCGAGCGCGGCCTTGGCGTCGACGACCTCGGCGCGCAGGGCGGCGAGGTCAGGGTTGTCCGGCCGCTCGGCGGGGGCGGGCGGGGCGTCCCCCCGGTCGTTGGGGACGATCGTGATCGGCCCCTCGTAGGGCTTGATCACCGCGATCTCGCCCTTCCTGGCCACCGGCTCGGCACCGGGCCGCCGGAACCACCCCGCCCGCGCCAGCACGTCGGCCGCCTCTGCCCGGTCGCGCTCGGTCTTGGCGTCGCGCCAGGTCTCGGCCGCGCATCGGAGGACCCCGGGCCGCACCTCCTGGACCACCTCGCCCGTGCGGTCGAACCCGAGCTCGCCCAGGAGGGCGGCCGTCGAGTCCTGCGCCTCGAGCTGCGCGCCGGCCGCCGCCATGGCCTTGTCGATCGCCGCGTACGTCGTGGCGCTGACGGGCGCAGGGTCGGGTGGCGGCGTGGCCGGCTCGCTCTGCACCGGGCGCGCGTCCACGATCCGCCCCGTGGGGCCGAGGGCGCAGAGGACGCCGCCGTCCCAGTCCGCGGGCGGCGCCGCCGCGGCGGCCGCCGGCTCCGCCGGGGCGGTCTCCCCCTCGCTGACCGTCTCGGCGCTCTCGTTCGCGATATCGGCCGCGACCGGCTCGGTCGCCTCGGCCTGGGCCTCGGCGGGCTGCTCCCGGACCTCGACCTGCTCGGCCGGGCTCTTCGCCGCCCGGGCCTTCCGCTTCTCGCTCTTCGTCTCCTTGGCCTTGGGGGCGCTCTTCGCGCTCGTCGCCTTCTTCGCCTGCTTCATCTCCGTGCCTCCTTCCTGTTCGGTCTCGACCAGCTCGCGGAGCCGCCGTTCCTGCCACGCGAGCACCTCGCCGACGTTCTCGGTGGTGACCTCCGGGTAGCGCTCCGCGCGCTCGACGGGCAGCCGCTCCTCCGCGCGCTTCCGCGCCTTGCGCTCGGCGATCGCCTCGGGGGTGTCCGCGGGCGGGCTCACCCGAAGGTAGTGCCCGCGGCTATAGAACCTGCGGCTCACCGCCTACCTCGCGATCTCGTAGCCCGCCCGCTCGAGCTTGGCCGCGTCCGCCGGGCACACGACCCAGACGACCGCGGCGCCCGTGTCCTCGATGTCCCCGAGGACGACCCACATGGGCTTCTCGCACCGCGCGGCATACGACCTGGCCCGCTCGAGCGAGCCGAAGGCGATGGGTTCGTGCCGGAGGTCGAGGGTCCGCTGCAGGTCCTTCGTCGTTGCCATCATGTTTCGCCTCCTCGGTTTGCGGCGCTCCCGCGCGCCGCGCTCGAGCACATGAAGGCATGACGCGCGCTGCAAATCAAGCTCATTACTTGATTTAGCGCATGCTCGCGGGACACGGGAGCTTCGGGCGCCCACGCGAACTACTCGAGGGCGCCCGGCCCGGGCTCGACGCCGGCCGAGAGGGCGAACTTCGTCCAGCGACGGCGGATCACGTCGCAGAAGGCGGGCTCGATCTCGATGGCGCGGGACCGCCGGCCCTCCTTGGCGGCGGCGACGAGCTGGGACCCCGACCCGCAGAAGGGCTCGAAGCAGATGTCGCCGGGCTTCGTGTGCTTTCGGATCGGGCGCGCGAAAAGCTCGACTGGTTTTGAAGTTGGGTGCTCCGTGGCGACGCGCGCCTTGCCCTCCCAGTCGACCTCCCAGACGGAGTCGTGATCGTGGCGCCCGTCGTGCGGCGGCTTCGAGCCCTTCTTCCAGCCCATGAGGCACGGCTCGTGCCGGAAGTGCCAGAAGACGCGGCCGAAGACCCGCGTCGGCTTGACCCAGATGATCTGCTGGTGGTCGAGGATGCCGAGCTCGCGCCAGACCGAGACGATCTCGGCGTACCGTTTGTGGGCGTGCCAGCAGTAGATCGCGGCGTGGGGCGCGAGCACGGCGAGAACGTTCGTGAACAGCTTCCGGAAGAACTCGCCCGCATCGGCGATGTCCACCTCGTGGTAGACCGGCGTCCAGTCCTTCCCCGAGTCGTTCGGTCGCTCGCCGGTGTAGTCCACGAGGTAGGGCGGGTCTGTCGCGCAGAGCGCCGCCTTCTCGCCGCCCATGACGCGGAGGACGTCCTGGAGGTCCGTCGAGTCGCCGCAGAGGAGCCGGTGCGGGCCCAGCTCGTAAAGCTCGCCGCGCTTGGATACGGGGTTGACGGGAGCCGCCGTCGGGCCGGGGTCCTCGCCGTCCTCGCCCGCGTCGTCTTGGGTGTCCTCGAGGAGCCGCTCGAGCTCGTCCTCGTCGAAGCCGGCGACCTCGAGGTCCAGGTCCTCGGCCTGCAGCTCGCGCAGGACGTCGCGAAGCCCGTCCTCGTCCCACTCGGCGAGCTCGGTCAGCTTGTTGTCGGCGAGCGCCAAGAGATGCGCGTCGGCCGGGTCGAGGTCCAGATAGCGGACCGGCACGCGGTCGAGGCCGAGCTTCCGCGCGGCCTTGAGGCGCGTATGTCCAGCTATCAGCTCTCCATCGGCCTTCCGCGCCAAGAGCGGCGCGCCGAAGCCGAACCGCCTGATCGACTCGGCTACGCGATCGACTGCGTGGTCGTTGACCCGCGGGTTCTTCTCCCATGGCTTCAGACGGTCGATCGGGACCCAGACGGCGGCGACCTCGTCGGCTTCGCCGATGATCGTGGTGCGCGGCTCAGGCATGCGTGTCCTCCCGCCTGGTGCGGCGGGTGACGGCCGCCTGCTTTCACTGACCGCGCGGCGGAACCGCTCGGGCCGTATGGAAGCCCGTCGTCCCGGGCTGCACGATCCTGGCGGACATGCCACCGAGCAGGCTCGGACGCACGAGGCGCCGGTCCGTGTCGGCCGAGGGCGCGAGGACGCCGCCGCCGCCGGCCTGAGCCTGGCGGACGTGCGCGGCGAGAGAGCGCATCGTCCGCTCGCCCATGAGGAACGCGCCGGCGATGGAGTCGATGTCGTCGTCGGGCACGCCCTTCGTGGGGAAGAGGTCGAAATTCTCCCTGAGGTCCGGGTACTGCTCGAAGATCGCGGGGTTCCAGCGCACGCGGTCGTGGAGGATCGCGAGCGCCAACGGCTCGGCGTGCGCGACCTTGTTCTTCTGCGGGTTCACGAACTCGACGGCGACGGGCATCGCATCCCGGATGCGCCGGTAGAAGTCGGGCGCCTGGGTCAGGAGGAGGCCCGTTCGCTCGACGCGGTACCGCCGCAGGCCGAGCGGCTTCCAGCGGAGCGCGATGTCGCGAGCCTTCTCGATCCCCTCCTTGTCGGAGAGGTGCCCGCGGAAGTGCTCGAGGATGTAGCAGCGCCCAGTCGCGAAGTCGCGGCCGGCGACGGTGATCGCCGTGAAGTCTGGCCGGCGGTCGCGACTCGTCCGCTTCGCCGCTTCCTCCCTCGACGTCCACGCCGGGTCATGACGCATGACGAGCCGGAGCGTCGTCGCGTCGGGCGCCTGGTCCCAGGCCTTGAAGAGCGAGACGTTGAAGACCGTGCCGCGCTCGCCCTCCTTGGGCTTCCGGCAGATCTGCTGGTACTGGCGCTCGAAGGCGCGCTCGTTCTCGGCCCGGATCGTGACCAGGCCCTTGAACACGCTGCCGTCGGGCAGCACGCGGTCATGCAGCGGGAACCGGCTCTCCCAGAGCGACGAGCCGTCGCGGAGGATGGCGCCGACCTTGAGCACGCGCCACTTGGCGTTCGGAAGCGGCCCGCCGCCCAGGCGGAGATTCTCCGCGTCGAAGATGTTCTCCTCGCCCGCCCGCTCCTCGATCCGGCCGCGTAGGTCGTCCCAGGCGTAGCACGTCGCCCGGACGGAGACCGTGCCGCCGGGAAGAACGGTGGGCATGAGGACTTCGTCCAGCCACCGGGCGTCACGCTCCGAGAACTCTTCCGACTCCGCCCGGTCGAGGTCGTGGAGGTCGTCGAGGAAAATGTGGTTCCAGTGCGTGCGGGTGACCTGCCCGCCGAGGCCCCTCGCCTCGACGGTCCCCTCGGCGAAGATCGCTTTCCGCTGGGCGACCTGGAGCTTGTCGTCGCGCCAGACCGCCGTCCCGACGAAATGGCCGAAGCACGCCTTGAGGAGAGCATTCGTCTCGAGGATGCCCCGGATCTGGTTCACGAACGCCTTCGCCGCGTCGTCGGTCTTCGAGACGATCAGGATGCGCGTGTCGAAGTCCCGGAGGATCCACCAGATCGCCATGATGACGGTCGCGATGTAGCTCTTCCCGAAGCCGCGCGGCCCCTCGATCATCGAGAAGGGATGGCGGACGGTCCACTCGAGCCAGAGCCTATGGAACCACTCGAGCTCAAGATGGGGATCGAGGGCAAGCGCGAGGTTGGCGGGGTCGGCGAGAAGCCGTGCCCGAGTCTCTCGCAACCAGGCCTGGGAGTAGGCCACGCGCGGTCTCCTACTGGAGCTCTGCCTTCTTCCACAGGCGGTCGAGCCGCTCCATCTCGGCCTTCTCCTCGGGCGTCGGCTCGGGCTCGACGACACTCGCCGTCCGCGACGTCGGCCGGCCCTGGAGGAGCTCGACGAGCCGGCGGAGCTCCGTGATGGTCGTCCGAACCTCGCGGATCTCGCGCGGCCCCACGTACGGTGACCCCTCTTCGCCGCGCGCCTTCCGGGCGAGGTCGGCGAGGAGCCCGTTCAGGAGCGTGGCGGCGTTGTCGACGATGCCGTTGATCTTGAGCGCGAGCTCGCCCGCCTCGGCCTCGATCGCCTCGGGCGGCCCGACAGCGAGCGTCGGATCCTCGGCGAAGTAGGTCTTGAGGGACGAGCGGCTGCACCCGAGCGTCCGCTCGATCTCGCGCATCGAGGCCCCGGCCCGGCGCATCGCCTTCGCCTTCTCCACGACCTCCGGGTCGAGCTTGTAGGGGGCGCGCTTCACGCTCATGGCGGTCCTCCGATCCCCTGCTCATCCGCGCCGGGTGGGCGAGTGAGCTTCCCGCTTACAGGCTCCTGACTTGCGTTATCCGCCGCCCGCATTCGCCCGGGCGGGCGGGAGACACTCCCCCGGCGGCTCAATGCGCAACGCTACGGGGTAGGTTAGCTGCGCGAAAGTCCAGAAATGGCACGCGTCCTGCACACACCCTTCGACCTATGCGGCAGGCGTCGAAGGCATCGCCAATCCACGCCCCGCCTGCGTCTCTCGACTTTCCCCTACGCTTTCCCCTACGGCGACCGGAGCCCGTTCGTTCGCGCTGCTGACGCTGGCCCTCTGCGAGAAGTTGCGGCCGGAAACCTGCTCTGCGCCTGCAACGGCTGACTTTCCCATACGCTCACCCCTACGCGCCGCGCGACGCGCCCGACGCCGGCGCTGCTCCTCGGCTGCCCTGCAACGCTCGGAGCAGAACACTGCCGGCCGGCCCCTACCCATCCGCATGACTATGCTCGGGCATGTCGGCCGCGCGCACATCACCGCGACCGAGCCTACGTGGCGGAACTTGGCCTTCGCCTCGGCCTTGATCTCGGCGAGCTTCTCGCTCGCCCATGAGTGGGACCGCTTGCCGAAGGCATGGGCGATGCCGCTCTCGTCTACACCGTCGCCCTGGTAGCGCATCTGCAGGATCTCGATCTGCGCCGCGATCCGCTTCCGCTCGGCGGCATTCGCATGCTTCTGGTGGTCGATGGCGCGAAGCCGCTCCTCGAGCATCGTGAGGTACTCGCGCATCTCTTGGGCGTTCTCGCGCTTCTGCTCGAGGACGCGGAGCTGCTCGGTCGTCACGTAGCTGTCGCCGAGGAGCCGGCCCGTGTCGCGCTCGCTCGGGAGGTCGTGGCCCGCTGCCCGGGCCCAATCGTTCGCCTGCTTCTCGAGCGCGCGCATTTTTCGCTCGCACGAGCACGGCGAGGACCCGCAGATGTCGCATCGGCCCCTGCGCAGCGGCACGGTCAGCCTCCGATCGAGGGCACCGAGGCCCCGGTGCGGACGCGGCTGTGCTTCTTGAACCACTTCGTGAGCAGCTTGAGCACGGTCGCTGCGGCAAGCGGCCTCGAGCCGGAGAAGAGGACTGGCAGCCGGTACTCGACCGACCAGGCGAGGAGCGACCCCACCGCCGCCTTCGGGCTCACGGCCGACCGGGGCACACCGGCGAGGACGTCGGCGAGCGTCGCCTCGATCACGATCGCGCCGTAGTCGAGGGCGGCGAGGCGAACGAGCTCGCGCTCGAAGCGGGCGCGCTCCCGGCCGACGCAGGCGTACGCGTCGGGAAGGCTCTTTCGCTCGATCGCGACCTCGTCCTCGCACCCCTCAATCGAGTAGTCGCCGGTCTTGAGCCCCGCCCGGACGACGGGCCAGTCGCCAAACGTAAGCGGCGTCTGCTCGCGCGTGTCGACGACGATGCGGAACGGCCACTCCTTCATTGCGTCCTCTCGAAATGGGGGTCAATGACGGAATCGGCTTCCAGTTCAGAGTCAGCCCTCGCGAGGCCGGCCTCGTACTCGAGGATCGCGGCTCGCTCCTCGATCAGCTCCTGCTTGGCCTTGGGGCAGGCCTCCCGATCGGCGACCTTGGCCTCGGCCCTGCCGTCGAACAGCGTCGCCTCGCGGGACGTGCGGGACGTTGTGCGGGACGTTGACTCATCAGGTCCCGCCTCGGAACAGCGCTCGCCGCATGCGTCTTCGGTCCCTTGCGGGACGTGCGGGACCTTTTCCGTACCCCCCGCACATGTGCGCGCGCACGCGCACGCGCGCACATCCGTTAAGGATGGAAAGAAGGTCCCGCAGGTCCCGCCATCGCCCGCCGGCCCTTGCACGATCTGCGTCTCAAGCGCGGGACCTTCGTCGGCAAGGTCCCGCACGGGTCCCGCAGGTCCCGCAGGCCCTCCGGACGACTCGGCGGTGGCATCACGACTGAGCTGCCAAAGAGCCCGATGGTCATGGGCATCGACCATCCGCACGATGCGCCAGCCGACGAAGACACGTCCCTCTCGAGCGGCGAGCGCCATGCCGAGCCGGGTTGCGAGGCCACGCTGGGTCTGACCGCGCCCCGTCGCGAACACGCGGTCGAGCAGCTGCTCGCGCTCGCAGAAGGCCGCCAGCTCGCCCGACGACTTCGGCCCGGGTGGGAGCCGCTCGGCCCAGGCCGTGACGAACGCACGCCACTCGGCGCCCTCGGCATCGGCCCGTTCGAACAGCTCGTTTCGGTCGTCGAGGAAGCCCGGGATGCCGGCGAACTCGAGGATCCCTCCCAGGACATCGGACCAGTGCTCGAACGAGCCGAGCCGCGCCCGTCCGCGCGGCGCCCCGGCGGCGAGCCAGCCGAGAGCGAGCGTCAGGATCGCGGCGACGATGCGGCCGCGGTTCTCCTCGACGTAGCCCCGGATGTCGGCGTGCCGGAACCCGCTCCGCTCCCACGGCCGTTCGAGCCGCGGGTCGATCCGAATGCGCACGCACCGCCTGGCGATCTCGGTCGTGAGCTTCGGGTTGTTCGCCGTGACGAGCCAGACCGTGCGGTTCGGGAGCACGAGCTCCTGCGAGCGGCCGAGCAGTCGGTCTGTCCACGGGTCGGCCGTGATCGCCGCCGCGAGCGTCCCGAAGCAGAGCGAGGTCACGTTGTCGAAGCAGACGATCGGCCTCGAGGCGAGGAGCTGCGCCGTGATCTTCTTCCGGACCTCGTCCTCGTCCTGGGGCATCGTCGCCGCGGCGATCGCCTCTCCCGTGGCGACGCGCGAGATGAGGTCGGCGAGCAGCGACTTGCCGGTGCCGGGAACCGGCGCTTCGATGTCGTGAACGGGGGCCGGCCCACGGATCGCCCGCCGCACAAACGGTAGGACGAACGCGGCGATGGCGTGCGCCCGGTCGCTCGGCTTCACGAAGGGAAAGTCGTGGACGATGTCCTCGAGCGTCGCCACGGCCGCGCCGACCTCGTCGGCGGTCGGCCGCTCGGAGACGGCCGGCACTTCGAGGCCATCGAGGTGCAGGTACAGCCCCGAGGTCTGGTGGAAGCCGGGCGTCGCGACGAGCCGCCACCCGTCGTCGAACACGGGCGTGCTCACGACCGCCTCGATCCTGGGGAGGTCCTCGTGGGGACGCGAGAGGAGGTCGCGCGCGACGTCCTTCGGCGGATGCGCGGGCTTGAGCGCACCATCCTTCATGCGCCGGCACCAGGCCCCGGCCCGGAACACGAGCCCGTGGGCGTCGTCGACCGTCAGCGGCTCGAGGTGCGGCGATCCGCCGGGCGGGAACCGGATGTGCACGAGCTGCCCACCACGCACGAAGAGCGTCGGCGGGTCGTTCGCGCGAAGCATCGGCACCCACACGGCAGGCACGAGGTCGCGCAGCTCGTCCGAAGCGACGAGCGTGTCGACAGGGCCGTCGCCCGCACCCACGGGCGGCGCGACGTCGCCGAACGGCGTCGGCGGGGACCCTCGCTTCTGCGCTCCGTTGTGGGGCTCGAGCAGCGCCCGCAGGTCCTTCCACTTCTTGCTCTCGCACGAGGCGTGGAGGCAGCCCGCCGCCACCGCCCCCGATGAGAACTGGAGGATGTAGGCCGAGCGGTCGGTGTGCTCGGGGTTCCACGGACACACGCTCAGGATCCAGCGCCGCCCGCCGTTCCAATCGCCCGTGCGCGCGACCTCGAGCCCGTGCCTCGCGATGAAGCCCTCGACGTCGATCGGCTCGCGCCCGCCGGCGGGCGACCGGCCCGGGGGCGCGGCGCGGGGCACCGCGTCGGCGACGCGCTCGAGCAGCCCGCGGGCGACGGCACGCAGCTCGGCGGGCACGTCTAGCAGCCGTGCTCGCCGGTGCGGCCTCCCGTGGCCTGGAAGATCGTCGCCCTTCCCCGCGACCGTGCCGTAGAGCTTCGAGATCCGCGCCGGGTTGAAGACGGCCTGGTCGACGGTGACGCCCTCGTCGTCGAAACGGAACGCGATCGCCTTGAGGACACGCTCGACCAGGCGGCCGTCCTTCGACGGGAGGTCGATCCGGTACAGGAGGTGCCCGCCGTTCCCCGAGTCTGCGAGGATCGGGTCGGGCCAGCCCTCGCGCCGGAGTGCATCCCGGACATCGCGCGCCTTCTCGATCGACTGCGCATGCTCCTCGTCCGAGCTCGAGATGCCCGCGGGCCGACTCGGGTCGAGGTCGACGAGGAGCCAGCGCCGGGCGTTGACCTCCGCGTCGCTCGTCGTGTGGTCGGCGTAGTCCTTGACCCGGTTGCATGCTCGCGCGAGGAGCCGCGGGTCGGGCGGGTTCAAGAGCACGTAAACGGTCGGGACGCGCCCGTCGAGCTTGGCCGCCGCTGCGACGAGCGCGTCCACGTTGTCGAAGTAGCCCGAGATCGTCCGCCGCTTGTGGACGAGCGCACGCAGCTCGACGACGCGTCCGGCCTCGTCGAAGAGGACGCCGAGGAACCGGCGCGCGTCCGCGTCGCCGTCCCACACGGCCGGCTTGCTCGTCACGCTGCTGCTCACCGTCAATCCTGCGATGCGCTCCGCCGCTTCTTCTTCCGCCGACGCGCCGACCCGTCGCCGCGCACCGCGCGGGCGAACGCGCCGAACTCGTCGTCGGCCGCCTCGCGCGCGTCTCGTGCGGCCAGGCGGAACTCCTCGATCGGGACGAGGTCCCGGCGTGGCTCCATGTCCCGGCTGATCTCGATCTCCACTTCCACGGCTCGTATCATGGCTCGCAACGCGCCGGCCGCGTGGGCCGGGCACGCTCCTCCGCTCGTTGCAGGACGTTCACGAGATCCCTTCCGACGACGGGCCGCCCGAGCGGCGCGCCGTTCCACCCGGCGGGTCGGACGAGCGCGATCCAGGTGCCTGCCCCCGGCGTCGCGCAGAACGAGCTGTGAAGGCAGACGGCCGTGCCGGCGCGCTCGGCCGCCTCGAGGCGCGCGAGGGCGAGCCCGAGGCGGATCACGCGTACGACAAGAACGAATGCTCGAATCATGGGCGGTTCCCCTGGGCGGGATCGCCCGCCGCCTCGACGGCGACAGGCGGCCCCGCGTATTGGAAGAGGCACCGCTTCCGGTGCCGGAAGGCGGCGGGCCCGCGGATCACTCGACCGCACGGGCACCGCCACAACCGGTCGCACGCGCGCGGGCGGCGCTCCGCAGCCGTCGCCGGCTCAGAAGGGACACTCATCGTCCACCGGCGAGCCGGCGCCGCTCGGCGAGAACGACTCCGGCTTCGCGGCCGGCGGCGCCTGGATCGAGGCGGCGACCTGTTTCATCCGCGCCGCGAACGCGCGCGCTCGCTCCGGCGCGATCGGCGCCACCATCGGGCCGCCGAGCCGATTCACCCACTTCACGCGGCCGCTCACGCGGCCGTTCCACTCGTGGTGCTCGACCTCGATCTCGACGTCGTTGTCGTTGACACCCGAGAGGTCGCTCAGGTCATCCCCACGCCACCCGCAGGCGCGCAGGCCCTCGAGGATGCGGCGCGACATCTTCTCGGTCGCGAAGACCGCGAACCACAGGACGGTCTGCCCCTCGTACCCCTCGTTCTGGATCTCGAAGCGGACGACGACCTGTTCCTTGCCGGTCTTCGTCTCGCCGAGCACGGCCTCGAGGGCCCGCGCCCGGTACTTGCCCGCGGGGATGAGGTCCATGATCAGCTCCCCTTCTGCGCGAGCTTCGCGCTCAGGCGGTCCTTGATCTGAGCGAGCTTGGCGGCATCGTTCGTCGCGGCGGCGAGGGCCTTCTCGAACGCAGGCCGGTCGAAGAGCTCGGGCGGGGCGCCCTCGAGGGCGGCGACGAGCGAGGCGATCTCCTCGCGGAGCTTCCCGGGGTCGCCAGGCTCGCGGGCCGCGACCGCCTTCGCGAAGTCCTCCCAGTTCAGCGGGAGCGTCTCGGGGAGGTCGTACCGGTTCTTCGCGTCCCAGGCGGCCGTGCGCACGGTGTGAAGGACCCGTGCGCCCGTCGAGACGCCCTTCGCGCGCCCGCTGTCGTCGCGGACGAACTCCTCGTGACGGGCGAAGAGGACGACGTCGTGCCACTCCTTGGCGAGGCCCGCCGCTCTCTCGTGGAGCTTCAGGGAGTAGCGGTCGTAGTCGGCGCCGGCGGGGTTCTTGAACGGACGGACCTGGGCGTGGGCGATCGTGATGATGATCATGCCCCGGTCGCGGCGCAGCGTCTCGAGCTCGGCGAAGTAGCGCTGCCACTCGCCGAAGGCCGCGATGTAACCCTTGCCGTACCCGAAGTCCTCGATATCCCGCTTCCCGGCGGCGTGGGCGACGTGCGCCCAGCAGTGGGGCTCCAGCGAGTCGAGGGTGTCGATGACGAGCGTCTTGTACTCGTGCGGCTCGGTGCGCAGGACGCGGATCGCCTCGAGGACGTCGGCCCAGCTCTCGACCTTGGGGAACCGCGCCACGTCGAGATGGTTCGTGCCTTCCTCGCCGCAGAGGAAGATGGCGCCCGGCGCGCCGGCTCCGAACGTGGTCTTCCCCACGCCCTCCGTGCCGTACATGAGCAGGCGCAGGGGGGCGATGATCTTGCCGCGCAGGACGGCGGTGAGCAGCATGCGGTTCGCCTTGGGGGTGGCCACCGTGCCGTTTGCGGGCCGGGTCTGGAGGTTGGTCTGCATTGGAGGTCCTCCTTCTGCAGGTTGCGGTTGAAGTCGTTCGACCGGCCGTTTAGGCGGTCGGCGCTGAGAGCTCGGCGTGGACGTGTTCGATGCGGCGGTAGCGCGACGGGTCGTCGAGCGACGCCTCGGAGCTACAGACGGGGAAGAATTCGCAGGTGCGGCCCCAGCGAACGCAGGCCTCGGGATTCCGGGGCCAGCGATCCGCGAGCTCCGCCTCGCGGATCTGGCGACCGAGCGCCCACGCGTCGGCGGCGTAGTCGCGGAGGTCCTGCTCGAGGCGGACGACCTCGCCGCGCGCGAAGTACCGGTCGGGGGCACCCGCGATGTCGGCCGCGGTGCGCGCCTCGTACTCCTCGGGCGTCTCGTCGCGCTCTCGCTGCTGCGCGTAGAGCCGGCCGTCCTTCGTGTACTTGCGCGATTCGGGCGGCGTGGCCTTCAGCGGTCGAAGGCCGGGCTTCCCGATGACGTCGTAAATGCAGCCTCCGACGTCGAACCCGAGGACCTTCGGGCCGACGAAGTAGGCGCCGACCTGCGCGTCGAGACGCAGCCGCTTCCAGTAGTCGGACCCCGAGGAGATGTCCTCGCTGGAGGTCTTGTGCTCGACGATCCGCACGCGCCCGTCGCGCAGGTCGCGGACGATCGCGTCGATCTTGCCGCTGAGCACCCAGGTCCGGGACGCTGCGCCGGTGACCGGGTTCACGAGCGGCGCCGTGAACTCGACCTCGACCGCGACCACCTCAAGCGGCTCGTCCGACCAGCGCGCGTCGTAGCCGCGGAGCAGCGCGCGGGCCTTGGCGAGGTCGAACGGGTCCATTCCTTCGACCGCGCCGAACGCGGCGAGCGTGGTCAGCGCGGCGTCGAGCCGGACGCCCGGGGCCTTCCACCACGCCTCCAGCGCACGGTGGACGAGCGTGCCGAAGCGCACGGCGTCCGCCTCGACCAGCGGCCGGTAGCCGAGCTCGTAGGCGAAGACGTGCTCGCGCGGGCAGCGCCGGTAGCACTTAAGGCGCGACGCCGTGAGCGTCTGCGGAACGACCGGCAGCCGCTTCAAGGGGGTCGCAACGAGCGCGGTCACGGCTTCCCTCCCTTCCGGAGGGTGCGCCGCCGGTCGTCGGCCGCTTCGGCGTACTGCTCGATCTCCTCCCACGTCTCACGGAGCGCGATGAGCTTGCGGATCTGCTCGTAACCGGCCTGCGACTTGGGGCCGTCCATCAGCACCCGTTGGGCGATGGCGACCTCGAGCCGGTCGCCGAACTCGCCCGCCACCTCACGCAGGTGGCGACTCGTGCGGCTCAAGCGTTTCATGCGTGCCTCCTCGTGTGCGCCCCGAGGCGGGGTCGCGGTTCACAAGGAGGGCGCCACATTTCGCGTGGCCGTGGTCCGGCGTAAAGCTCAACCCGTCTTCGGGCCGATGAACATGGCGGAGGCCCGCCATGAAGAGACCGGTCGGCACGAAGCCCGCGCGCAAGATCGTCGTCACGGCTGTCGAGACGCG
>Ga0187892_10002134_pt1 | contig 41348 bp, 35 predicted proteins | sample MA1701073metaG_FD_139345 | JGI IMG/M metagenome (GOLD analysis project Ga0187892, IMG submission 139345) | Bio-ooze microbial communities from a basaltic lava cave in the Kipuka Kanohina Cave System on the Island of Hawaii, USA - MA170107-3 metaG ... | reverse complement strand
TCCGCAAGGTGAACGACGGGATCTTCCAGCGGATCAAGGCCGTCGCCGAAAAGGACGCCGACCTGAACGCGCTGATCGTGCTCCACAGCTTCGGGAGCATCATGACGATGGCGATGTCGAGAGATCTGTCGAGGATCGAGCCGCTCTTCTTCCGCGCGGGCTGACCTCGATCAGGACTCGTCGCGGACCTGCTGCCCGGCCGCGCTGATCTCGGCCTGCACCCCCTCCGCCCCCGGGAACTGTCGGCCGGCGCGCCGGTACCAGTAGCGGGCGTTCTCCAGGTCACCTTCCAGCGTGTGCACGATCCCGTGGAGCCACGCGGCGAGCACGCTCTCGTCCTTCTGCACGATCTCGTGCGCCTGCTGCCACGCACCCGTGGCGAGTAGCTCGACCGCGCGCGCCAGGGTGCGCCCGCTCGCTCCGGAGCTGTCCACGTCTTCGATCATAGCCTCCGGTTTGCTGCCGGGCCAGATCCTCGCGCGAGTGCTCCGGGCGCGGGAGGTGGGACTACCGGAGGGCCCGACCATCGCGTATACTTGCGTCGAACCAACCAACACCTCCGCCAACCGTCGAGCGACAAAGGAGCCGACCATGAGAGATGCTGTCGTCGTCGCCAGCTCCCGCACCCCTCTCGCCAAGTCGTTCCGTGGCTCCTTCAACCTGACCCGACCGGACGACCTCGCCGCCCACTGCATCAAGGACGTGCTGGGCAAGGCTCCGCAGCTCGATCCCGCCGAGATCGAGGACGTGATCCTCGGGTGCGCGCAGCCGAACGGGCCGCAGGGCACCAACGTGGCCCGCGTCGCGCTGATCCGGGCCGGCGTGCCCGTCAGCACGGCCGGCACCACGGTGAACCGCTTCTGCTCCTCCGGGCTCCAGGCCATCGCCATGGCCGCCCACCAGGTGATCGTGGGCGGGGCCGAGGCCGCCATCGGCGGCGGGGTCGAGAGCATCACGATGATGAAGCGCGACAACGACCCGAACCCCTGGGTGCTCGAGCACAAGCCGGGCATCTACATGGTGATGGGCGACACGGCCGAGGTGGTGGCGAAGCGCTACAAGATCAGCCGGCAGGCGCAGGACGAGTACTCGTTGCTCTCCCAGCAGCGCATCGCGCGCGCGCAGCAGGACGGCTTCTTGAAGGAAGAGCTCGCGCCCATGCAGGTCGTGCGCGGCATCGTCGACAAGAAGACCGGGGAGATCAGGGGCAAGGAGGACTACTACGTCGACAAGGACGAGTGCAACCGTCCCGACACCACGCTCGAAGGCCTGCTGAGCCTGCCGCCGCATTTCGACAAGACCAGCGGGCAGGGATCGGTGACGGCCGGCAACTCCTCGCAGCTCTCCGACGGCGCCTCGGCCACGCTGGTGATGTCGATGGACCGCGCCCAGGCCCTCGGCATCCGCCCCAAGCTGATCTTCCGCGGCTTCGCGGTCGCGGGCTGCGAGCCCGACGAGATGGGCATCGGCCCCGTGTTCGCGGTGCCGAAGCTCCTGAAGCGGACCGGGCTCAAGGTCAGCGACATCGACGTGTGGGAGCTCAACGAGGCGTTCGCCTCGCAGGTGGTGTACTGCCGCGATCGGCTCGGCCTCGACCCGGAGAAGCTGAACCCGAACGGCGGCTCCATCTCGATCGGGCACCCGTTCGGGATGACCGGCTCGCGCATGGTCGGCACGATCGCCAACGAGATGCTGCGCCGAAAGGCGCGCTACGGCGTGGTCACGATGTGCATCGGCGGCGGGCAGGGCGCGGCCGGCCTGTTCGAAGCCTGTCTCTAGCCGGGACTATCCATGAAAATGACCCAGCGTCGTGGAGTCACTCGTCGGCAGTTCCTGAAGTCCGCGGTGGCCGGAGCGACCGGCGCCGCCATCGCCGCGCCCGCCGTGCTCCGCGCGCAGGGCAAGACCGGCACCGTGCGGGTGTGGGGCGAGCCCGGCCCCTACGGCGGCGTCGCGGTGGACGGCATGAACGAGTGGGCGCAGAAGAACGCGCCGGGACTCAAGTTCGCGATCGAGACGATCCCGTGGTCGGACGTGTACCCGAAGCTGATGACGGATCTCGCGGCCGGACGTCCCGCCCACTGCATCAGCGTGGAGTCGCCGATCGCCTTCCAGCTCATGGCCGAGGGGTTGCTCGAGCCGGTCGACGACCTCGTGGACAGGATCGGCCGCAACCGGCTCATCCCCGGCATCAAGTGGGACTACTGGGGCGCCTGGAAGGGCAAGCAGTACGTGATCCCGGCGCACCACCAGTCGCATCTGCTGGTCGTGCGTACCGACCTGCTGAAGGAGGCCGGCGTCACCAAGAGTCCCGCCGAGTGGAACTGGAACGACCAGCTCGCCGCGGCCAAGGCGGTCAAGGCGAAGACGAAGCAGTTCGGGTTCTGCATCGCGCTCGGCCGCACTATCGCGACCGACTACTACGTGATCAGCATGCTGCACTCGGCCGGGGGGCGGATGTTCGATGCCGGGAACAAGTCCGAGGTGGTGTTCGACAGCCCGGCCGCGGTCGAGACCTTCGAGTACATCGCCGAACTGTTCCCCACGATGCCGCCCGGCGCGGTGGGCTATACCTTCCTCGACGTGGTGGACTCCATGGCCAAGGGGCAGTCGGGCATCGTCTTCTACTGGGGCCGCGTCTTCGGGCGCGCCGCCGAGGTGGATCAGCAGGTCTTCGCGAACATGGAGGCCTATCAGCACGCCGCGCACCCGAAGACCGGCAAGCGGTACAACTGGAACGATTTCCAGGGCTGGCTGATTCCCAAGGACAACAATCCCTACGTCAACGAGGTGAAGCAGGCGCTGATCCACATCCAGACGAGCAAGGACTGGCAGATCCGCTACGCCCAGTCGCTGGTGCCGAACGTCTCGCCGGTGTTCCAGGACGTGGCGACCGATCCGCGGCTCACCCAGCATCCGTTCTTCCAGACGAAGCGCCGCACCATCTTCGAGTACTACACCGAGGCGTTGAAGAACGCCAGCAACTCGGGCAACGAGCTGTTGCAGGGCATCAGCCCGCTCGCGGGCATCGCCCACGGCCGCGCCATCATCGCGCAGGGCATCCAGCGCGTGATCATCGACAGGCAGCCGCCGAAGGACGCCGTGAAGTGGACCCACCAGCAGCTCGAGCAGGTGCGGCGCGAGCACATCCGGCTCGTGCTCTGATCCGCCCGACCGCTCCGCGGTGAGTGTCCGCGCCAGCGACACCGGCCCTGCCCGCGTGGGCAGGGCCGCGTGGTGTCCGCGCCGCCGCTGGGAGCTCTCCGACCGCCAGGTCGGGGTACTGTTCCTGCTGCCCTTCGCGGTGGTGGCGCTCGTGTTCGTCATCTACCCGGCGCTGGACGCGATCCGCCTGGCCTTCCACTCGAAGCTGCCCTTCCGCAACGCGTTCACCTTCGTCGGCCTGGACAACTTCCGCTACGTCCTGAGCGATCCGGTCTTCTGGGCGGCCAGCCGGCAAGCCGTCCTGTGGACCGTCGCCTCCATCGTGCTCCAGACCGTGCTCGGCGTCGCGCTGGCCCTCCTCCTGAACGAGGCGGTCCGCGGCATCAACGTCTTTCGCGGGCTGCTGCTGTTCCCGTACATGGTGCCGACCGTGGTGATCGCGCTGATCTGGCGCTGGATGTTCAATCCGGAGCTCGGCATCGTGAACGCCGGGCTCCGTCGCTCGGGTCTGGTGGCCGGCGATATCTACTGGTTGTCGGATCCGACCTGGGCGATGGTGTCGACGATCTTGCTGAACGTCTGGAAGTTCACGCCGTTCGTCGTGATCTGCGTGCTCGCGCGCCTCCAGTCGATCCCGCAGGAGATCGACGAGGCGGCGCAGGTGGATGGGGCCGGAGCCTGGCCACGATTCCTCCACGTCACGCTCCCGCAGCTCAAAGCCGTGCTCGCCGTCGTCGTGGTCTTCCGGACCATCTGGACGTTCAACAAGTTCGAGGAGATCTACCTGTTGACCCGCGGCGGCCCGGGCACGTCGACCTTCAACCTGGCCGTCTACGCCTTCGAGCAGGCCACGGCCAACCTCAAGCTCGGCGTGGCTGCCGCGACCGGCGTGATCATGCTGGCCTTCCTGTTCGCGAGCAGCGCGCTGTACCTGCGGCTCATGCGCCGGGAGGAAGCCTGATGGCGCTACGCCGCTCCACCCGCCGGCGACTCCGGGCGACGGCCGTGTATGCCGCGCTGCTCGTGATCACGCTCGTGACGTGCTTCCCGCTGATCTGGGCCGGCCTGACCTCCATCCGCCCGAACGAGGAGATGCTGAAGACCGAGCTGCTCCCGGGCCGGGTGACCGCCGCGCACTACCGCGCGCTCCTCGCCGGCCGCAGCATGTACTTCGAGGCCGGCGGCGGCGCGTACCGGGCGAGCACTGCGCCGTCCCAGCACTTCCTCGCCTGGTTCGCCAACAGCATCGCGGTGAGTGTCGCCACCACCGTGCTCAGCGTGGCCGTGAGCACGCTGGCGGCGTACAGCCTCACGCGCTTTCGCTTCCCGGGGCAGTCGGTGGTCCCGTACTTCAGCCTGCTCGGCTACATGACGCCCTCGATCATCTACGTGTTCCCGCTGTTCCTGCTGATCGTCCGGCTCGGGCTCGCCGACCAGCTGCCGAGCTTGATCCTCGGCTATCTGTCGATCACGCTGCCGTTCTGCATGTGGCTGATGTGGGCGTTTCTGAAGTCGGTACCCATCGAGGTCGAGGAGGCGGGGCTGATCGACGGGGCCACGCGGCTGCAGGTGTTCCGGCTCATCGTCCTCCCGCTGGCCGTCCCGGGCATCGTGGCCACCTCCATCTTCTCGTTCATCGTGGCGTGGAACGACTATCTGATCGCCCGGATCTTCATCAACACGGTCACCCGGCTCCCGCTCACCGTGGGGGTCATGCACTTCTTCGAAGGCGTTCACGTCGACTGGGGCCTGATGATGGCGGCCTCCGTCCTGATGACGCTGCCCCTCGCCATCCTTTTCATGTTCGTCCAGCGCCAGCTCGTCGTCGGCTTCGGGGCCGGCGCCGTCAAAGGCTAGGAGGCCATGGCGTACGACTTCGACGAGGTCATCGATCGGCGGCGCGGCGACAGCAACAAGTGGCAGAAGTACGGGCCGGACGTGCTGCCGCTGTGGGTGGCGGACATGGACTTCCGCTCCCCGGAACCGGTGATCCGGGCCCTGCACGAGCGCGTCGCGCACGGCCTCTTCGGGTATTCCGTCGAGCAGCCCGAGTTCTACGACGTGGTGCTGGATCGGCTCCGGAAGCGGTACGGGTGGAGCGTGGCGCGCGAGGCGGTCGTGCATCTGCCCGGCGTCATTCCGGGCTTCAACCTCGCGTGCCGCGCCCTCACCTCGCCCGGGGACGGGCTGCTCCTGCAGACGCCGGCCTACCCGCCGATCCTGAGAATCCCGGCCAACGTGGGGCTCCGCTGCGACGAGGTCGCGCTCGAGCGCCGGCCGGATGGGCGCTACGTGGTTGACTTCAGCGCGCTGGAGGCGGCGATCAGGCCGGACACGCGAGTGTTCCTCCTGTGCAACCCGCACAACCCGGTGGGCCGCGCGTTCGACCGCGACGAGCTCCGCCGCCTGGCCGAGATCTCGCGGCGACACGGGCTGGTCATCTGCTCCGACGAGATTCATTGTGACCTGCTGTACGAGGGGCACCAGCACGTGCCGATCGCCGCGCTCGACCCCGAGGTGGAGCAGCGGACGATCACGTTGATGGCGCCGAGCAAGACGTTCAACCTGCCCGGGCTCAAATCCTCGCTGGCGATCATCCCGAACCCGTCACTGCGCGAGCGCTTCGTGGCGGCGCAGGTCGACCTCGTCAAGCCCGTCAACGTGCTCGGCTACGTCGCCACGCTCGCCGCCTACCGCGACGGCCAGCCATGGCTGGATGAGCTCCTCCGCTACCTGCAGACCAACCGTGATCATCTCGTCGACTTCGCGCGACGCGAGCTACCGGGCGTACAGGTCTTCCCGCCGGACGCGACCTATCTGGCCTGGCTCGACTGCCGCGAAGCGGGCCTGCCCGGCGACGACCCGTACACGTTCTTCCTCGAGCGGGCCCGCGTCGCGCTGAACGACGGCGCCACCTTCGGGCGTGGCGGCCGAGGCTTCGTGCGGCTCAACTTCGCCTGCCCGCGCTCGATTCTCGACGAAGCGCTGGAGCGGATGCGCCGCGCGTTGCGCTGATCGAGCCGCCGAAGTGGGGGAACGACCGCTCCTCCTCCCCACCAGCGATACGCCTGGCCGGGGAGGATTCGATTCCGCGAGGAGGGAACACAGGGGTCGATCGGTCTAGGTCTCCACGGCGACGGTGAAGTCGGTGTTTTCCCAGCGGGCGGCGTCGGGCCAGTAGAAGGTGAAGACGACCGCGGCGCCGCGGGGGAGTTGGCTGGTCGGGAGGTCGGCCCAGTGGACGCCGAGGCCGCTGTCCTGCGTGTGGGCGTCGGTGGTGGTGGTCCAGGCGTCGGCGCTCCAGTGGATCATGGCGGGGGCGAGGGTCTCCACCCGGAGGGTCTGGCCGCGGAACAGGCTGCGCGTCTTGTGGTTGAAGCGCCAGGTGCGGTGCAAGGACGTGGTCCGGTCGACCACGTAGCGCTGGACCGGCTGCGGCGGCGTGTCGAAGACACGGCCGTCGCGCAGCGAGCGCCGGAGCTTCACGTACTCGGCGTGCGCCCACACGAGCGGCATCGCCGAGCCCGTCGGCTTGCCGAAGAAGAGCTCCCGGTCCGGAAGGTCCGCGGCGTCCCACACCTGCTCCGGAATCATGCCGCCCTCGTTGGTGAACGCCTCGATGGCGCGTAGCAGCTGCTCGGCCCGCTCCTTGTCGCCCGCCGCCAGCGCGTAGTGCGCGCGCTCGCCGGTGAGGAGCGGCCACGCCCGGCCGACGCCGGTCCCGTCGAACGGACGGCCATCCTCGTGCTCCCCGTACCCATCCTGGTTGTAGCGGTGCCAGACCGGTCCGCCCGGGGTGTCCACCTTCAGCAGCGCGTCGATCACGCGCACGGTGTCCACGATGCGCGGATCGTCGGGCGCGCGCAGTCCGAAGCGCACGAGCGCGAGCGCGTCGGGACTCACGACCTGCGCGGCCGGCCCCATGGCCTGATCGGGCGGCCGGTTCTTGATCGGCACGAAGCCCTGCGCCGGTGACGCCGCCCCGACCGCATCGACCGGCGCGATCCGCACGTAGTAGCCGGCCACGCCGACCTGTCGGGCCAGCGCGGTATCGGTCACGTACGTCCAGCGCTCCAGGCTGGCGTTCCAGGCATCCGCGGTTTCGCGCAGATAGCCGGCGATCGTGGGCTCGCGGTTCGACTCGGCGAGCTCGGCGGCGGCGAGCAGCGCGGCGATCTCCGTCGCGAGCGTGAACGGCGAGTAGCCGGCATCCTCCTCCCAGCGATCTTGAGGCGACACCGGGCCGTTGCGTACGAGGTAGCCGGCCGCGCGACGCACCATCGGCCAGAGCTCGGCGACCCCGGCCGCGTCGAGCGCGCGCTCGCGGCGGGCCAGATCCACGAGCAGGATGGGCAGCGCGGTCTCGTCCATCTGCACGCCGCCCCAGTACGCGGTGCCGTCGAGCCACATGTTCTGAGGCCAGCGCCCGTCGGCCTCCTGCGTCACGCGGAGATAGCGGATCACTCGGCCGGCGTCGGCCTGGGCGCCGGCGGCGAGAAGGCCGCCCGCGGACTCGACCAGGTCGCGCGGCCACACGAGGTGATACCCGCCCAGGTCGTCGCCGCTCCTGGCGAAACCCCACGGGATCGACAGGCTCGCGATGAGACCGCCCTGGAAGCGCTTGGCATCGTGGGTGCGTATCACGGCCGCGCTGATGCGATACAGATCGTGCTCGGCGCTCTCCGCGCGCCAGAGCGGGAGCAAGCTCCGCTGCCACACCTCCCAGGCGCTCACGTACTCGGCCCGGGCGCCGTCGAACCCGTCGAGGATCGCCGCCAGCGCGTAGTGCCCCGCCTCCGCGCTGCTGCGACCGAATCCGACAGCGAGGACGAACTCCCCTTGGCCGGCGCCGAGCTCGACCTCGGCCGTGAGCGCGACGTTGCCATCGTCGGCGCGCTGGTAGCTCCACAGCATCCGTTTGTGGCGCGACAGATCCTGCCAGCCATCCGAGACGCCCACGAACCCGACCGAGCGGCTGACCCAGGGCTTTGAGCAGGCGAGCGCCAGCGCATGTTCCCCACGCTCGACGAACAGCATCGGCACGCCCTTGTGCTCCCCCAGCCAGGCGGTGTTGCCGTATCCGCGGTTGGCCAGGTGCGGGGCCAGCAACGCGTGCAGCCGGTAGTCCGCGAGCGCGCCCTGCAGCGGCACGAAGCGCGTCCGCTGCAGCAGCACGTCGCCGCTCGGGTACGTCACGATCTCCTTCTCGATCCGATAGCGTCCCTGCCGGCAGGTATTCGTCAGGCGATAGCCCGGCACGCCGGGGGCCAGGCAGGCGATCTCGGAGTCGGTGTCACGTTTTTCCTCCGAGAAGAACGCGCGACCGTCGGTGACGATGAGCCCGAAGTCGCGCGTGCACGCGGCATCGACACGCGGGTAGTAGATCTCGTTGACGATGCCGTGGCTCAGCGTGAACCAGACGCGGCTGCCCGGACCGAGCGCGGTGCCCACCCCGCTCTTGGCGCTGGAGGTCCAGCGTGGAGTGGTACCCGGCCTGCCGGGGGCTTGATCCGCCATTCGGGGGTCCGTCGGCCCCCCATTCTAGCGGGGCGAGGCGGGGAATGACCGGAAGTTTTCTCATGTCCCTCTCATCGTGCTCTCATCCGCCTTTGCTAGCCTGAGCACGAACCTTCAACCAAGGGAGGCTGACATGACGCAGCCGAAACGACATGTCTATCGCGAGCAATCCTTCCCCAACATGACGGCGCTCGATGGCATCTCGGATGCTCAAGTGGGCGAGCATCTGGCGCTCTACACCGGATACGTCAAGCAGGTCAACGCGCTGAACAAGGAGCTGCAGGAGCTGCGGAGCGAAGGCCGCGCCTCCGGCAAGGATCTGGAGTTCGCCGAGCTGACCCGGCGGCTCGGGTTCGAGTACAACGGCATGATCCTGCACGAGTTCTACTTTTCCAATCTCCGGGCCGGCGGGCCGCGGCAGCCCGCGGCCGGCTCGAGCCTGGCCCAGGCGCTCACGGACTCGTTCGGCACCTTCGAGCAATGGCTCGCCGACTTCAAGGCGATCGGCGGCATGCGGGGCATCGGCTGGGTGGTTCTGTGCGAGGACCCGGTGCTCCGTCGCCTCAGCAATCACTGGATCACCCTGCACCAGGACGGATACCCGGCGAGCTTCAAGCCGCTGCTGGTGATGGACGTGTGGGAGCACGCCTTCATGCGCGACTACAAGGCCACCGAGAAGGACCGCTATCTGGACGCTTTCTTCAAGAACGTTGACTGGCAGACGGTGGAACGACGGCTGCAGGAGCCGATGGCCATCCGCCCGGCCGCGGCCGCCTGACCAGGAGGGCGCGCGTGGGCGAACAACCGAATGCGACTCAAGAGGCCATGAGGGATGAGCGCGAATACGCATGGCTCAGCGAGGCGGAGCGCGCCATGCTGGCGTGTATCGCGGAACGAGGCGCGGTGACGCCGGCCGAGATCAGCTCGCGCCTGGACATGTCCGAAGGCGAGGCGACGGCGTTGCTGACCAAGCTGGCCCGCGAGAACCGGATCAGGGTCCGCCAGATCGAGGTAGGCGGCGACTACAAGATCACCGTGAACCTCCGCCCGATCAAGGCACAGGGTCAGGCTTTGACTTCTTAACAATTGGAGGCGGGCAGGCAGTTGTTAAGAAGTAAAAGCCTGACCCCGGGGTCAGGCGAGAGGTAGGCGGATGGTGAAGCGGCTGCCGACGCCCGGCTGACTTTCCACCGTCAGCGTCCCGCCATGTACGAGCACGATCGCCCGCGCGATCGAGAGTCCGAGACCGGTCCCCCCCGTCTCACGAGAGCGCGCATCGTCCAGCCGCACGAACGGCTCGAAGATGCGGGTTGTCTGCTCCAGCGCGATGCCGATACCCGTATCGGCCACCGTCACCAACGCCTGCTTGTCCGCGGTCCGCAGCGAGAGCTCGACCTTGCCACCCGCCGGCGTGTACTTGATGGCGTTCTCGAGGAGGTTGAGCAGCGCCCGCCGTAACGCCAGCGGATCGCCCGGCACCACACAGGGCACGGTATCGTTGATCCGCAGGCTCACGCCCGTGTCGTGCGCCAGCCGGACGCCGATATCGAGCACGTCCAGCAGCAGCGGCTCGAGCTCCACCGGCTGGCGTGGCTGCTCCGGACCCGCCGTGGCGCGCGAGAGCAGCAGCAGGTCCTCGGCGAGCCGCACGAGTCGATCCACCTCCTCCAGGCTCGAGACGAGCACGGCGCGGTACTCCTCCGGTGAGCGCACGCTGCGCAGCGCGACCTCGATGCCCCCCTTGAGGGCCGTGAGAGGCGTTCGCAGCTCGTGCGCCGCGTCCGCCGCGAACCGGCGCATGGTGGCGAACGTCCGATCCAGGCGCGCCAGCATGTCGTTCAGCGTGTCGGCCAGCCGGTCGAGCTCGTCTCCGGTACCCCGCCGGGCCACGCGCTGCCCGAGATCCTCCGCGGTGATCCGCCGCGCCGTCCGGGCCATCTCGTCCACCGGCCGCAACGCGGCCCTGGCGATCAGCGCGCCGCCGACGGCGGCCAGCGCGACCCCGAGCGGGATCAGGATCACCAGCGTCTCGATGTAGCGCCGCATCGCCGCGCGCGCGCGATTGAGCGAGATGCCCACCTGGACGATCTCGGCCACACGGCCGTCGCGCCGGACCACGGGGAAGGTCAGGAGTCGCACCGCGTCGTCGTTCAGCTCGATGGTCTCGAGCGTGCGGACGCCCTTGGCCGCGTTGGCCCGGGCCGCCGGCGAGAGGCGCAGCGCCTCGTCGCGGCGGCGAAGAAACCGTCCGGTGGGGCGCCCGGCCGGATCGAGGAGCTGGAAGAACTTCTCGTAGAACTCCTCCCCCAGCAGCTCGCGCAGCACCGCTTCGGCCTCCGGATCGATGACGCCACTCGGGTCCGGGCGCACCGTGTCGCGGATGATCTGGGCGACGGCGACCAGGGAGGCGTCCACGTCCTGGAGGAGACTCCAGCGCAGCACCGAATACGACAGCGCGCCGACGACGGCCAGGATGGCCAGCAAGATGCCGCTGTACCAGAGCGTGAGTCGCGTGCGGATGGAGAGCGGCGGCCGGAGACTCAGCTTCATTCCTCGTCGCTCAGCGTGTACCCGGCGCCGCGGATCGTGTGCAGCAGCCGCCGGTCGCCCGGCCCGTCGATCTTCCTGCGGAGATATCCCACGTAGACGTCGATCAGGTTGCTCTCGGTGTCGAACGCGAGCCCCCAGACGTGCTGCGCGATCATCGGCCGCGTGAGCACGCGGCCCGCGTTGCGGAGGAAGTACTCGAGCAGGGCATACTCGCGCGAGGTCAGCGTGATCCGGCGGCCGTTGCGCGTCACGCTGCGGCTCGCGGGATCGAGCGTGAGGTCCGCCAGCCGGAGCAGCGGGGCATGCTGGCCGGCGCTCCGGCGCAGGAGCGCCCGCACCCGGGCCAGGAGCTCGTCGAACGCGAACGGCTTGGTCAGGTAGTCGTCGGCGCCGAGATCGAGGCCGGCGACCTTGTCGGCCACCGCGTCGCGCGCGGTGAGGACCAGGACAGGTGTCTGGATCCGCCGCTGGCGCATGGTCTTGAGGACCTCGAAGCCGTCGCGCTTCGGCAGCATCAGATCGAGGACGATCAGGTCGTAGGTCGGGCCCTCCAGCAGCAGCTCGAGAGCCGCCTCGCCGTCCGCCGCCACCTCGACGGCGTGTCCCTCTTCCTGCAGCCCCTGTCGGATGAAGCTCGCGACCTTGCGCTCGTCTTCGGCCACCAAAATACGCATCGTCAAGGAGTAGAATCTCATCCGGGCCCGAACGCCGCAAGGCCGCTGACCACACGAGCCTCGCGTGCTCGCGACGAGGGCCCGCCACCGGAGCCTGTCGGAGAATGGTCGCCCGTTCAGGTCGAGCGCCGCGCACTTCGGTGTTCCGCTTCGAGCGCCGGCGTCGCCGGCGCAATCCAGTCGTTGGGGGAGGCTCGGAGGGGGCCGTCGAGGCCCCCTCGACTGACTAGGAGTCCGCCATGATCTCGCCCGAGCAGCTGGCCGCGCTGATGCACACCGGCGCCGAGGCGCCCCACGCCGTGCTGGATCTGCGCGAGCGCGCCGCGTTCGAACGCGGTCACATCTTCCGGGCCACCCCGCTGCCGCGGCGCTTGCTCGAGTTCCGGCTGGCCCCTCTGATCACGGCGCGCGCGACACCCATCGTTGTCTACGACGAGCAGGGTCGCCTCTCAGCTCTCGCGCGGCCGACGCTTCGCTCGATCGGCTACGACGACGTGCGGATCCTCACGGGTGGCCTCGCGGCGTGGCGCGCGGCCGGGCAACCGGTGGTCCAGGGCCTCAACGTCCCGAGCAAGGTGTTCGGCGAGCGCGTGCTGCACGAGCTCGGGACCCCCTCGATCACCCCCGACGAGCTTCGCGCGCGCATGGCGGTGGGCGCCGACATGATCATCGTCGATGCGCGAACCCCGGAAGAGTACGTCCGCGGCTGCATCCCCGGAGCGTGGAGCGTGCCGGGAGGCGAGCTCGTCCGGCGCATCACGGAGCTGGCGCCGCGCCCGGACACCACGATCGTCGTGCACTGCGGCGGCCGGACGCGATCGTACATCGGCGCCGAGTCCCTGCGGCGGATGGGGCTGACCAACCCGGTGGTGGCGCTCGAGAACGGGACGATGGGATGGGAGCTGGCGGGCCTCGAGCTGGAGCGCGGGGCCGGGCGATGGGCCCCGGCGCCGTCCGCCGCCAGCCGGCGCCTGGCGGCCCGGGTCGCGGAGCGCATCGCCGCCGAGGACCGGGTCGCGCTGGTCTCCGCCGACGAGTTGCGCGACCTCTGGGCCCAGCGCGAGCGCGAGAACGTCACGATCCTGGACGTGCGCAGCGCCGAGGAATACGCGCAGGGCCACCTGGCCGGCGCCATCTGGGCGCCGGGCGGCCAGGCCATCCAGGCCACCGACGAGTACATCGCGGTGCGCGCGGCGCGCATCGTCGTCACCTGCGACGACGCCGCGCGCTCGACCGTCACCGCCGCGTGGCTCATGCGCATGGGCTGGCCGCGCGTCGCGGTGCTCGCGGGCGGCCTCGGCCGGTGGGCCGAGCGCGATGGCGCCATCGAGACCGGCCGCCCCTCGGCGCCGCCGTGGGGCTACGACAGGGCGCAGGCGGCCGTGTCGCGGGTGCCCCCGGGACGACTGGGGAGCGCGGTGATCCTCAACGTCGACCCGAGCGACGTGTACCGGCGCGGTCACGTGCCCGGGGCCGCCTGGCTCTGCCGGAGCCGGCTCGAGCTGCTGATCACGCGCGTGCTGGACGGGCCGGCCGTGCCCGCGATCCTCACCTGCGACGACGGCGCGCATTCCACGCTGGCGGCGGCGACGCTCGGTGCGCTGGGGTACTGCGCCGTGCAGGTGCTCGAGGGCGGGACGCAAGCGTGGCGAGCGGCCGGCCTGCCCGTGGAGAGCGGGCCCACGCGGCTGGTGGACGAGCCGGACGATGTCGTACTGAAGCCGTACGAGCGCGGGCGCCCGGCCATGCAAGCCTATCTGCGCTGGGAGGAAGCGCTGGATACGGAGGGGCGCAGCCCACACGCGCTGCTGCCGCCTCGAGAGGATCGACGATGACCAGGGCGACGACGTGCTCGCTCGAACGCTTCATCGTGAGCCACACCGCCCGACCCGCGGCGTGAAGTCGGGCGAGGCCGAGTTCCTGTATCTCACGACCACCGGCCGTCGCAGCGGCCAGCCCCGCGAGATCGAGATCTGGTTCACCCAGCGCGACGGTCGCTACTACGTGATCGCCGAGCATCTCGACGACGCCCACTGGGTCCAGAATCTGGTGGCCGACGCCCGGGTCGGCGTGCGAGTCGGGGACCGCGCCTTCAGCGCGCGGGCGCGCGTGATCCGGGAGGCCGAAGCGTCGGACCTCCACTGGGCGATCCGTGAGCTGTCGGAGCAGAAGTACGGCTGGGGAGACGGACTCGTCGTCGAGCTGACGCCGGAACCCGGCTGACCCGGCGACGCCGAAGCTCAGGACAGCGCGGCGCGCGACGCCGCGAGCGCTTCCGCGGCCACTTCTTCGGGGGCGCGGGCCCAGGCGGCCGGGTTGGGGGCCTCGTAGCTCAGATAGCCCGTATAGCCCTTGGCCGCGATCGCGCGGAAGAACTCCTTGAACGGCACCACGCCCCGTCCGGGCGGCAATCGATCGAGCGCCTTGCCCGGCTCGAGCCCCTGCGCCGGCACGTCGCTGTACTGCACATACGCGATCTCCTCAGGCCTGACGTCCTCGAGATCGCGCGGGCTCCCGCCGCTTCGCTGCAAATGATAGCTGTCGATCAGGAGCCCGCAGGCTGGGTGCCCGGCCAGCGCCACGACCTCGCGCATCCGCTCGAGCGCGTTGAACTGCTCGGCCTGGGAATTGAACTCGACGGCGAGCCGCACGTGGTGCTCCGCGGCGATGTCGCCGACCTCGCGGAGGCTGGCGGCCGCCTCCCGGAGCTCGCCGCGCCCCCGATCGGATGGGCTCATCACCGTGGCGCAGCCGAGGGCGCGCGCCCGCTCACACTGCTCGCCGAAGATCCGGACCAGCCGGGCGCGATCGGCCCCGGTGGCGAACATCCACCCGAGCTCCACGCCCACGCAGGCCACCCGGAGCCCGGCCGCCCTCACCTGCTCGAGCACGCTCTCGGCGGACCCGCCCGCCTCGAGCGCCCGGCCGAAGTCCAGACGGCGCAGCTCGACCGCATCCCACCCGGTCTGCTTCGCGCTGCGCAAGACGTCCCCGAGCGGCGTGGTGTCGAGCGTCCACGTATGAAGCGCGAGTCGGTTCGCCATGGCTCACGACAGTAGTAAGGCCGGCCGCGCTTGTCAACGCGATGCGGGCCAGACACGGATTGTGCAGGCGACGCGCGCCGACGGCCTGGCCGCGCGGTGGCGGCCGGCTGCGTGTCATCTCCACCGCGCCGGACGCAGTCGCGCGTGTCAGGTCAGGGCGCGGATCCGGGCCGAAGCTGACGGGCCCCCCGTCAATGCTGGCTACGCCCCGCTGTCAACGGTCCGCCTCGTCCCCACCGAAGCCGTGCTCACGCATGGCGCGCCGGTACGCCACCGCTACGGCATCGAAGGTTAGATGGAGCTCGGCGGCGAGATCGAAGGGCACGCGGTCAGGCCGCTGCGACTCCACCACTCGCTGGTCCTGGCCGAAGATCGTCCGCTCGAAGGCCTGGACCACCGCGTCGGGTTGCTCCCGGTTGTAGTTGCGGGCCACCAGACAGTAGCCGACGCAGCGGTCGTCCGCGACGGGCTGGGACACGAAGAAGTAGATCAGGCGGTCGGCGCTCCCCCAGTCGATGTGCTCGACGATCGTGTACGGCAGGTGCAGCGCGTAGCGCGTGCGGCGGGTCGACTCCTTGCGCTCCTCGGCGGCGAATACCGGGAACGTGTCGGTGTTCGGCGCGTCCGGCCGCCCGTACGCGTAGCGCAGGACGTGGCCCTCGACGCCCACCTGGTGAGGGGCCACCACGGCGTTGCCTGGATCCCCCAGGAGCCCGGTGTGGACGAACGCGAAGTGGCCGAAGTCGGTGAAGTTCTCGACCTGTCGAGAGGCGTCACACGCCCAGGCGAACGGCCCCGTGCGCACGGTTCGCCACCCCGGGTCGTCGAGCTCCGGGACGTCCGGGATCGGCCAGCGGGGCGGCTCGAGCGCGACCCACACGAGCCCGTAGCGCTCCTGGGCCGGATAGATGAACGCGCGCGCCCGCGCCGGCACGCGCGCGGGGTCGGCGAGCTGAGGAATCGCCACGCATGCACCATCGCCCCGGTAGCGCCAGCCGTGATAGGCGCAGACGAGCTCGTCGCCTTCCACGCAGCCGAGGGACAGCGCCGTGCCGCGGTGGACACACACGTCGCGAAACGCGTGCGGCACGCCGCGCGTGTCGCGCCAGAGGACCAGCGGCTCACCGAGGAGCGTCGCGGCGTACGGGATGGCCGCGACATCGGCGGCGTACGCGACCGGATGCCAGCAGGCGCGGAGCGCGGCAGCGGTGGACACGGCGATTGGTACAGTACAACGATCGACGACCTTCTGGCGGATCACATCAAGTCCACCCGCTGCGCGGAGTCGTGAGCGCTATCTCCGACGCTCGTTGGCAGAGGGAAGCGTGAAGGGCGGCTTCAGGGCCGCGTTCATCGGATCACGAAGCGCAGATGGCGGTGCGCGTCACGGAGGGCGGACTCGGCCTCGGCCGGACTCTCCGCGCGCGAGAAGATGAAGCCGAGGTAGCGTGAGCCCTCGGGCAGCGGCACCACCTCCTGCCCCTTGTGCATCGAGATCGTCACGTCCTCGATGAGCGGGACGGCGCGCGCCTCGTCGAGCCCCTGAACCTCCTCCAGGATGCCGCCGCGCGGAATCGGGATCATCATGACGCCGGCGGCGCGGCGCTCGCGCTCGAGCGAGGCGATCGGCCATCCCAGCGCGTGGCGGAGGATGATCTCCTCGAGCGACATGCCGGTGCCGAACCGCAGCGTGCGCGAGCAGAGCCCGCCGATGGACCGCGCGGCGATCTCCAGCATGACCGGGAGCGGTCGAGCCGCGGTCGGCGTGAGCCTGAGCTCCGCGTGCACCGGTCCGTCCGTGAGCCCGAGCGCGCGGGCCGCGCGCGCCGCGCAGTCGCGGACGGCGGCCTGCGTGGCCTCCGGCAGGCGCGACGGCGTCACGTAAATCGTCTCCTCGAAGAAGGGGCCGTCCAGCGGATCCGGCTTGTCGAACACCGCCAGCGTCTCGAGCCCCCCGTCTCGAAGCAGCCCTTCCAGCGCCACCTCGATGCCCGGCACGAAGCCCTCCACGAGGATCCCGTCGGTCCCCTCGCCCAGCTCGCGCACGTCCGGGGAGGCCAGGATGGCCCCGATCCGCTGGAACGCCGCCACGAACTCCGCCTCGTCATTGGCGCGGATCACCCCGCGGCTAGCCGAGAGCACGAGCGGCTTCAGCACGCAGGGATACGTCATGCGCCTCGCGGCTGCCCGAGAATCCTCGTCGAGCCCCACCGACTGGAACGGCGGCGACGCCACATCCGCCCGAACGAGCAACTCGCGCATCGCGAGCTTGTTGCGCGTGGCCTTCACCGCCGGCAGCGGGTTGGCACGGAGTCCGAGCGCCTCGGCGATCGCGGCGCCGACCACGGTGGTGACGTCGTCCACCGGGACCACCGCATCGAGCGGCCGGCTGCCCGCGTACTCGCGCATGGTCCGCACGGCCGCCGCGGGGTTCGCGAACGGCAGCGTGATCAGATGATCGGGAAACTCGCCGCTCATCACGTTCGGGCGGTCGGAGGCGATGACCAGGTCGACCTCGAGCGCGCGCGCCGCCTCGACGAAGTCCTCGGTGCGGTACGTCGTGGTCGGAATCAGCAGCAGCAGTCGCTTTGACATCGGGGCTGGACGGCGAACTACGGGCTCGGTCGGGAGTGCGGGCTCGGGCCAGCAACATGATCCGTCAAGCGCATCGAGGGAAGGTTATCACACGCCGGCGGCGCCCCTCGGCTACTGTACGGCTCCGGGATGCTGTATAGATGAAGGCCGGCAGCGGGGCGCGGCCTGCGCGCCGGAAAGGAGCGGCGACCATGCGCGTCGGGATCATGATCGAAGGACAGGAAGGACTCACCTGGGAGCGCTGGCTGCGGCTCATCCACGCGGCCGAGGACATGGGATACGAATCGCTCTGTCGATCGGACCATCTCACCGGCCTCACCGGGGAGGCGCGCCGCCCATCGCTCGAGACCTGGACCTCGCTCACGGTGCTCGCGTCGAGGACACAGCGCATCCGCTTCGGCCCCATGGTGTCGCCCATCACGTTCCATCACCCCGTGCTGCTCACCAAGATGGCGACCGCGCTCGACACGCTCTCGCACGGGCGGATCGACCTCGGGCTGGGCGGGGGCTGGAACGAGTACGAGCACACGATGTTCGGAATTCCGATGCCGGCGGTCAAGGAGCGGCTGGACCGGCTCGAGGGCGCGGCCCGCGTCGTGCGCGCGCTCGGCGCCGGCCGGCCGGTGACGCTCGCGCAACCCTACTATCCGCTCCACAACGCCGAGAGTCACCCCCCGCCCACCCACGGCCGGCTGCGGATGGTGATCGGCGGCCGCGGCGCGAAGCGGACCCTGCGGATCGCGGCGGAGTTCGCGGACGAGTGGAACGTCACGCGCGTCGACGTGGCGGGCTTCCGGCGACTGCGCGAGGTGCTGGCCGAGCACTGCCGAAGCTTCAAGCGCGATCCGGACACCGTCACCCGATCGCTGATGGTCCCGCTGGCCATCGGGCGCGATCGGGCCGAGGTGGCCGAGCGCATCGCCGCCGCGCGGGCGATCTTCCCGGTGCTCCCGGAGGACGAGTCCGGGTGGCGGCAGGCGGGCTTTCTCGTCGGCGGGCCCGAGCAGATCGCGCAGCAGCTGAATGAGTGGGGCGAGGCCGGTGTGCAGCGCGTGCTGTTGCAGATGCTCGATCAGGAAGACATCGCCGCGCTGGACAGCTTTGCGCGCTTCGTGCTGCCCCGCCTGTCCTGAGCGGAACCGTCCGGCGAGATCAGCGACGGCCGGCGCCGAGCGCGAGCCGCTCGGGCGGGACGTCGGTGACCGGCAGGCCGTCGCGGTAGACCACGACATGCGTGCGGAGCGCGGGCACCCGCGGGCCCGGGGTGAGGATGCCGACCAGGTTCAGGGGGTCCACGGCGGCCACGCGCACGATCTCATCGGTGCGCTCACGCCGGCGGGTCTGACGCAAGGCCTCGACCGCCTCGGGCAGCGCGTACTGCTCGCCCACGAAGCCCGTGACGAAGCGGCCGCCGCGCGCGAGCCCTCGCGCTTCCAGGCGGCGGAGCGCCCACAGGATCTCGCGCCACGGCACGATCAGGCTCTCGCGCGCCACGATGTCCCGGAACACGACGCCGTAGCGCGCCAGGAGCCGGCCGGCCACGGCCTCGGCCAGCGTCTCCGCGTCGAGACCCGCACCGGCTCCCGCGAGCTCCGCGGGCTCGGGCAGGAGCGACCAGCGCCCCTCCACGCCCACGTGGCCGCGGGCGGGCCGGCGCAGCCGCAGGCGCGAGGCCGACCCCGGACCCGGCGCCCAGCGCTCGCGCGCGGTCAGGAGCGCGCGCACGCTGCCGAACCCGTCGGCGGTCACGAGACCGCGCGCCACCAGATCCCAGAGTCCCTCCTCGACCTCGATGCGGAGCCGCCCGGCGACGGACACCAGCTCGCGGTAGAAGAGCGCGCCCCGTCGCCGCAGTGACTCCAGCACGTCGCGCGCCGGACCGTCCCCGGGCAGCACGGGACGCGCCTCGCCCCGCGCGGCGGTCAGCAGCAGCGGCAGACGCTCGCGCAGCATGAAGCTGATCGGCGTCGCGCGCGACGGCACGATCCCCCCGCGACCGGCCTCGGCGGCCTCGTCGGCGTCGGTCGCCGCCGCGGCCCGGAGACTCAGCCGGCCCCACACCACTTCGCCGGACAGGCAGAGATCGTCGAGCCACTCGGGCCGGTACGCCGCGACGCGGGGGGGGAAGATCGACTCCTCCCACGATCCCGCCGCGAGCTCGAAGCCCTGGAGCTGCTCCACGGTGGCCAGCAGCCCGCGGCGGCCCTCGAGCTGCGTGCTGGGCGCGACGCGCTGCCAGCGGAGCAGGAAGCGCAAGAGATCCTGCGCGGTGACCGGCTCGATCTCGCGGCGGAGCCGCTCGGTCGTGTAGCGATGGATCCGGGCCAGGAGCCGCCGCTCGCAGAACTCGATCGGCGCCTCGGCGCCCGGCCGGCCCGGGTCGAAGCGGCCCCGGAGGGCGAACCCCTCGGCCTCGAGCCGCGCGAGCGCGGCCTCGACGGAGGCCACCGACACCGCCACCCGCGCCGCGAGCTCCGCCGGCGTGCACGGCCCGAGCGTGGCTAGATGACCGCGCACCGTCGCCACGGTGGCGGCCTCGCCATCCGGTGGCTCCGCGGGCCCGACCCCGTGATCCGGCAGGCGGACGTCGGGCCGGATCGGCCGGCCGGGGAACAGCGCCTCGACGTGAGCGCGGCGCTCCGTCGCCAGCCAGAGCGTACCGTCGCCGCTCTCCACCGTCGCCGCCCGTCGATCGCGCACCAGCGCGTCGAACCAGTCCACCCAGTCCGGCTCGGGGCGCATCACCACCAGGCTCAGCAGCGTGTCGTGGAGCTCCTCGGCGTCGCGCGGATCGGGCCGCGCCTCGTCGCGCACGCGGGCTGCCGCGTCCGGATCGAGGCGGCCGAGATCACGCGCCGTCTCCGGCAGCCCGCGCCGGAGCGCGACGGCGCGCGTGCGCCGCTCCTCGAGCGGCGCGTCGTCGAGATAGGTGTAGGGCCGGCCGTTCAGGATCTCGTGGGCGAGCGGCGAGGGCTCGGTGAGATCCCGGAAATGCGGCTGCACGGCGCCCGCCTCCAGGCCCTGCAGCAGCGCGACCAGTCCGTCCACGTCGGTCGCCTCGTGCAGGCAGTCGTGGATCGTCTGCCGGACGAGGGGATGATCCGGGATGTCGATGGGGCCGGCGGCGGCGTTCTCCTGGCAGGCGGTCAGCGTCGGGAACACCGCGACCATCAGGTCGTCGGATTCCATGCGCTGGATCGGCGGCGGGTTGCGGCGGCCGCCGCGCTGGCGGAGCACGATGAGGGACCGGTTCAGGTTCCAGCGCCAGCGCACCTGGAACATCGGCGAGGCCAGCAGCGCCTGCGTCAGCGTCTCCGCGGCGTGGCGCGAGGACAGGAATCCGGGCACCTCGTCGAGCGGGACGCTCTGCTGCGGGCCCAGCGAGAGCACCACGGCATCGTCGCTGGCCGCCGCCTGGAGCTCGAAGTCGAAGCGGCGGCAGAAGCGCTTGCGGAGCGCCAGGCCGAGCGCGCGGTTGATGCGGCCGCCGAACGGCGCGTGGATGACGAGCTGCATGCCGCCCGATTCGTCGAAGAAGCGCTCGAACACGACGTCGCGCTGGGTCGGCAGCACGCCCAGCGCGGTGTGAGCCGCGCCGAGATAGCTCACGATCTGCACGCACGCGGCCGGCCCGATCCCGGCCTCGCGTTCGAGCCAGGACCGCGCCCCTTCGGCATCGTCGGCCGCGAGGGACTCCGCCACCTTCGCGCGGAGCTCCGAGACCTCCGCGGACAGCTCGGCGGTGCGAGCCGGCGCTTCGCCGAGCCAGAACGGCACCGAGGGCGGCGCGCCCTGGGCGTCCACGACGCGGACCGTCCCCGCCTCGACGCGCCGGATGCGCCACGACGTGCTGCCCAGCAGGAAGACGTCCCCCGCCATGCTCTCGATCGCCCAGTCCTCGTTGACGGTGCCGACCACCGTGTCGTCCGGATCGGCGACCACCTTGTAGTCCGCGGTCTCGGGGATCGCGCCCCCCGAGGTGATCGCGGCGATCCGCGCGCCGCGGCGGGCCCGAATCACCCCGTTCACGCGGTCACGGTGCAGATACGCGCCCCGGCGGCCGCGGCCGGTCTGGATGCCGTCGGCCAGCATCGTGACGACCGCGTCGAAATCCGCGCGCGCCAGCTCGGCATACGGGGTGGCCCGGCGCACCAGCGCGAACAGCTCGTCCTCACGCCAGGGCTCGGCCGCGCAGGCGGCCACGATCTGCTGGGCGAGGATGTCGAGCGGCGCCACCGGCGGCTGAACGCGGTCGAGCTTCCCCGCGCGCACGCCCCGGAGCAGCGCCGCGCTCTCCACCAGCTCGTCCCGGGTGGTCGGGTACAATCGCCCGCGGGGGACCGCGCCGCGGGCGTGGCCCGAGCGGCCGACCCGCTGGAGGAAGGTCGCCAGGCTCCGCGGCGAGCCGATCTGGCACACCAGCTCCACCGGCCCGATGTCGATGCCGAGCTCCAGCGAGGCGGTGGCGACCAGCGCCTTCAGATCGCCCGCCCGGAGCCGCGACTCGAGGCGAAGCCGCCGCTCTTTCGAGAGGCTGCCGTGATGGGCCGCGACCTTGTCCTCGCCGACCCGCTCGGCCAGCAGATGCGCCAGGCGCTCGGCCAGGCGCCGCGTGTTCACGAACACGAGGGTCGTGCGGTGATGGTCCACGTGCGCCGCGATCCGGTCGAGGATCTCGCCGATCTGCTCGTGCGAGGCGACCGCCTCGAGCTCGCTGTTCGGCAGCTCCAGCGCGAGATCGAGCTGGCGACGGTGGCCGAGGTCGACGATGCGGCAGACGGGCTGAGTCCCAGCCCGCGTCCGGCGCTCCGGGGCGGCGCCGGTCAGCAGCCGGGCGATGGTCTGGATCGGCCGCTGGGTGGCCGAGAGCCCGATCCGCTGAGGCGGACGATCGCAGAGCTGCTCGAGCCGCTCGAGCGTCAGGGCCAGATGGCTGCCGCGCTTGTCGCGAGCCACCGCGTGGATCTCGTCCACGATCACGGTCCGGACACCGCGCAGCCGCTCGCGGCTCCTGGCCGCCGTCAGCAGGAGGTAGAGCGACTCCGGCGTCGTCACCAGCAGGTGCGGGGGCCGCTTCACCATGGCCGCGCGCGCGGCCGCCGGGGTGTCGCCGGTGCGGAGCAGGACCCGGATCTCCGGGGCCGAGAGGCCGAGCTCCCGCGCCACGGTCCGGGTCTCGGCCAGCGGGGTCTGGAGGTTCTGCTCGATATCGCTCGCCAGCGCCTTGAGCGGCGACACGTAGACGACCTCGATCCGGTCCTCGAGCGCGGCCGCGCCCGCGGCCTCGCGGAAGAGCCGGTCGATGCAGACCAGGAAGGCCGCGAGCGTCTTGCCGGAGCCGGTGGGCGCCGCGATCAGCGTGTCCTCGCCGCGCGCGATCCAGGGCCACCCCTCCGCCTGGGGCTCCGTGGGGCCGGCCGGGAAGCGCCGCTCGAACCAGGTGCGGACGGCGGGATGAAACATCGAGAGAACGTCCATGGATCTTTTAGTCTATCAGAGGGGGCGCCGGGACCCGGGGCCGGGTCGCCGTCGCGCCAGGTGCCGAAACCGGTCCGCTTCGAGGAGGCCAGGGTGACGACAGCGAAGGACATCGGACAGCAGGTACGGCGGACGCTCGAGGCGCTCGCCCTCCCGTACGAGATCGTCGAGATCGACCCCGACTTCGCGGATACCGCGGCGTTCTGCGAGCGCTATGGCTTTCCGATGGAGCAGTCGGCCAACACGATCATCGTCGGCTCCAAGAAGGAGCCGCGGCAGTACTCGGCGTGCGTCGTGATGGCGACCACCCGGCTCGACGTGAACCACGTGGTCCGAAAGCTGATGGGCGTCTCGCGCCTGTCGTTCGCCACGGCGGAGGAGACGATGGCCCTCACCGGCATGATGATCGGCGGCGTCACCGTCTTCGCGCTGCCGGCCGACGTGCCCATCTACGTCGACGACGCGCTGGTGGGGCTGGACTACGTGATCCTCGGCGGCGGCAACCGCTCCACCAAGGTCAAGATCTCCCCCGACGTCTTCACCCGCCTCCCCGGCACCCAGATCATCAAGGGCCTCGCCAACTAGAAAGACGGGGCACCCTCTACACGCTCGCCGGTTTGTGCACCGATGCCGGCATGTGGATGTAGAGCTCCGCCTTTCTCGGCTTCGCGATCGCGCGCGGCCCCGGCGGCCGCATCTCGTAGCTCACGGGCTTGAAGTGATCGGCGTACTGCCGGTCGGCGTTGTACACGTCGCGGAAGTTCCACAGCATGCGGAGGAAGTTGGTCTGGCCTCGCAGCAGGAGCCGGGCGGCTTCGGTGGCGCACTTGCGGACGGCGTTCCACCCGAGATGCTTGCGGTTGATCACGGCCTGCGTGCGCACCAGCTCCCGGTAGAAGCGCTCGAGCGGCAGGCGCGTGGGCAAGACGGCGTGCTGCACGTCGAACAGCCGGTAGTCGCGCGTCGTGAGCTTGCGCGACTCGGTCAGCCACGTCTCGGTACCGGGATAGGGCGTGGCCACGGTGACGTGCACGACCTCCGGCACGCCGAGCGCCCACTCGCGGACCATCTCGAACCGGCGCTCGTCCCAGTCCGGGTCGGCGATGATGTTGATCGCCACCGTGAGGGCGAGCTTCCGCGCGATCTCGAGCGCCTTGAAGTTCTCGTTCGGCGTCGCCCGCTTGCGATGGAGCTTGAGCCCCTCCTCGTCGAGCGCCTCCACCCCGAGGAACATGTAGTGCAGCCCCAGCCGCTTCCAGTAGGCGAAGAGCTCCTCGTTCCTGATCAGCACGTCGCAGCGGGTCTCGAGGTAGTACTCCTTGCGGATCCCGCGGCGCTCGATCTCCTTGCCGATCGCGAAGCCGTGCTCGGCCTGGATGAAGGCCACGTCGTCCACCAGGAAGACGTTGGGCTCCGTGATCCGCGCGAGGTCCTCGGCGGCGGCCTCCGGCGAGGCCTTGCGGTAGCTCCGTCCGTAGAAGGTCCACGCGCTGCAGAAGGAGCAGTCCCACGGACAGCCGCGGGTGAACTCGGCCGACGCGCACGGATCCAGCACGCCGATGAAGTACTTGTGACGGCGGCGCGCGAGCTCGCGGGCGGGCGGGTACCGGTCGAGGTCGTCGATCAGCGTCGGGGCCGGCCCCACGCCGTGCGCCGTCACCACGCCGGGCAGCGTCTCGAGCCGATGGTCGCCCTTGGCCTCCAGCACGCGCGGGGCCATCACCTCGCCCTCGCCCCGTATCACGCAGTCGATGGCGGGACCGGCATGGTCCAGGAACTCGGGCGCGATGAAGGAAGCGCTGTGGCCCCCCACGAACACGAGGCACCCGGGCAGCCGGCGCCGGGTCAGCTTCGCGAGATCGATGACCTCGGGGACGTTGGCCAGATAGTTCACCGAGAAACCGACGGCGTCCGGCTTGAACGCTTCGAGCTCACGCAGGTAGTCGGGATGGGCGAACACCTGCAGATCGAGCAGGCGGACGTCGTGGCCGGCCGCGCGCACCGCCGCCGCCACGCGCTCGAGGCCGAGGGGTTCCAGGCGCAGGTACAGCTCGGAGTACATGAGGGGACTCGGGTGCACCAGCAGGACTCGCATGACTCGTCTCCTAGCGGCCGGGATGCCGGTCAGGTCGAGGACGCGACCAGGTACCAGCGCTCTTCTCGTCCATCATAGGAAAGCGCGCGCTCCCGCGCCACAGGGGCGGCATCAGGACAACGGTTTCGCCGATCTCTCGGCCCGGAGAGAGCGGCACTCGTTCCCTCTCCCCAGGCCCCCTCCGATTGGCTAGCACGCGGGCCGGCGCAGCACGACCGGATCGATGCGGCGAGGCACCAGCCGGCCATCGCCCGGCTCGCCGAGGAGCCGGCCGCCCTCCACGATCACCTTGCCGCGCAGCACGGTCATGACCGGCCAGCCGCGGATCTCCCATCCTTCCCACGGGCTGTAGTCGCTCACGTGAAAGTCCTCGCGCGTCAGCGTCTTGCTGATCGTGGGATCCATCAGGACCAGATCGGCGTCGCTGCCGGGCGCGATCACACCCTTGCGCGGGTAGAGGCCGAGAATGCGGGCGGCGTTGGTCGCGGTCACGTCCGCGAAGCGCTGGAGCGGCATGCCGCGCTTGACCACGCCCTCGGTGAAGACGATGCCCATCCGCGCCTCGGCGCCGAGATTGCCGCCGGTCACGTCCTCGATGGTGCGGCCCCGGAGCTTGAGCTCGAGCGAGGTCGGGAACTCATCGGTGGCGGTCGTCGACACGCTGTCCCGCAGGAGGCCATCCCAGAGCGCCCTCTGGTCGTCCGGGAACTTGAGCGAGGGATAGGTGTGATAGCAGAAGCCGCGCGGCGTCTTGTAGTCGTCCGCGCTGAAGCACGCGTAGTGGTGCAGCGTCTCCGCGTAGACCGGCAGGCCGTCGGCGCGCGCTTCCGCGACGGACTCCACGCCTTCGCGCGCGGAGGTGTGGACGAAGTAGATGCCGGCGCCGGTCGCCGCGGCGAGCTGGATCGTCCGGCGGAACGACAGCAGCTCCGAGAGCTTGGTGTGCACGAGCGGCAGGTTCCAGCCGTCCATGCGCCCTTCCTCCCGGAAGCGCTCGTAGTTGAACTGGACGAGGTCGTGGTCCTCGGCGTGGACCGCCATGATGCCGCCGTGGTGAGCCACCTTCTCCATCGCCAGCTGGATACGGCCGAAGTCCAGCCGGTAGGGCGGCCGCTTGGGATGCGGCGGCAGCACCTCGGTCGTGAAGACCTTGAAGCTCGTGAAACCCTGCTGGATCGCCTCCGGGATCTGATCGAACAGCTTGATCGGCAACGCTCCCCCGAGCGCGATGTGGAACGAGTAGTCGACGTACGCGTTACCCTTCCAGCGCGCCGCGCGGCGCTCGATGGCGGTCGGCAGGTCGGTGCCGGGGCGGATCCAGCAGAAGTCGACATGCGTCGTGGTCCCGCCGAAGGCCATGCCGCGGGTGTCGTCCTCCGGCCCCAGCGTGTACAGGTTCTCGTCGGGATGCATGGCGATGAAGTGGGCCAGATGCGTGTGCGGCTCGATGCCGCCCGGCACCACGATCTTGCCCGTCGCATCGATCACGCGTCCGGCCTCGACCGCCTCGTCCTCGAGGCCCACGGTGGCGATGCGCTCGCCCTTGATTCCGATCGTCCACTTCCCCACCCCTTGCGGGGTCACGACGTCCCCGCCCCGGATCACCAGATCGAGCATGATGCCCTCCTTGGTCGCTCCCTCATCGGGACGATTTCTCGTTGCCGTCCTCGCCGTCCTCGTCGTCGGGTTCGGGGTCGGCCTCCTTCGGGCCGTGCCCCACCACCGCCAGCACGAACACCAGCACCAGTACGGCCGAGACGACGAGAAACACCACCAGACCGAGGCGGCAGCCCGGATCCTCCCACGTCTTGCTCATCAGCCAGCCGAACACGAAGCCGGCGCCTGCCAGCCACACGTCGCGCACGGGCGTCACCCGCCGGACATCATGGCACGTTTCGACGCGCTCGGCGCCGCCGCCGGTGACACGGGAGCATCAGATGCGTGAGATTCGGCTTGACGTCGCTGCCGGGCTGAGGCAGCCTCGCGCTACTCACACGCCTGAGGAGGGACACGATGGCGCTCCCGCCCGCCGACTTCGCGCGAAGCCTTCTCGAGGAGGCGCGCGCCACCCATCCGTTTCTCCACCACCGACTGTTCCAGCTGATCTACCGGGGGGAGCTCGACCGGGCCCCGGTGCAGGAGGTGATCCGCCAGCAGGGCTGCTTCTTCCTCGACACGCTCCGCCACGCGGCCTGGAAGATCATCTCGGTCGGGGGCTACTCGCCGACCCTGCAGGACCTGGAGCACCAGCGCGCGCTGATCCCCCTGGTGGTCGAGGAGGGCGGGGAGGACATGGTGGGCGGTAAGACCACCGCGCACGCCTATCTGTTCATCCGACTCGCCGAAGCGCTCGGGATCACGCGCGACCAGCTCTTCGCGACCGAGTATCTGCCGACGACGATGATCGAGAAGGACGAGCTGTTCGAGCTCCAGCGGACCGGCACGCTCGAGGCGCTCTGCGGCGGGAACATCGCGACCGAATCCATCAACCCCGCCCACATGCACCTGATGGCCACCGCCATGCAGACCCACTACGGGGTCGACCCGTCGGCCCTCGAGTTCTACCACGTGCACATGGAGGTAGAGGAGGAACATGCCGAGCGCGCGGTCCAGATCCTGTCGCGGCTGGCCGTGAGCGACGAGGAGCAGGCGCGCGGGCGGCTGGCGATGCGACGGGCGATCACGGCCCGGCGGATCTGCGCGGACGGGATGCTGGAGGCGTTCGTCTCCCCGGGCGCGTAGTCGGAGGGGGACCACCCCTCACCCTGCCCTCTCCCCAGTGGGGAGAGGGATCTCTCCTACTTGATGGCGCCGGCGGTGAGGCCGGAGACGTAGTAGTCGAGGAAGAAGACGTAGAGGATCACGATGGGCACCGAGCCCAGCACCGCGCCCGCCATCAGCGACCCCCAGAAGTAGATGTCGCCGCGGATCAGCTCCGTCGTGACCCCCACGCTGGCGGTGATCTGCTCGGACGACGACGTGAACGTGAGCGCGTAGATGAACTCGTTCCACGAGAGCGTGAAGGCGAAGAGCGCCGCGCACACGAGCCCGGGCACCGCCATGGGCAGGACGATGCGCCACAGCGCCTGGATGCGGGTAGCGCCGTCCACCATGGCGCACTCCTCCACTTCCTTCGGCACCGTGCGGAAGTAGCCGATGAGGAGCCAGGTGCAGAACGGCACCAGGAAGGTCGGGTACGTGAGCACGAGCGCCCACTTGGAATCGCCCAGCCCCACCCAGTTGATGACCTGGGCGAGCGGCAGGAAGAGCAGCGAGGTGGGGACGAGGTAGGTCACGAAGATGCCGGTGCCGAAGGTGGCCACGCCGAAGAACTTCATCCGGGCCAGCGCGTAGGCGGCAATGGTGCCGAGCACGACGGACGCGCCCGTGGCCAGGAAGGCCACGAGCAGGCTGTTCTGGGTCCAGGTGAGGAACTCCGTCTCCCAGAGCAGCTTGCTGTAGTGCTCGAGGGTGGGGCCCTGCTTGATGAGGAGGGGCACCGCGTACCGGTCGTAGAGCTCCCGGTCCTGCTTCAGCGACGTCAAGGTCATGTGATAGAAGGGGAACAGCGCGAAGACGAGAAACGGCAGGAGCAGCAGGTGCCTCACGACCTTCCCCAGCCTCGGCCGGCGCGCTACCGTCATTGCTTAGAACGCCTGCTTCCGCACGAAGCGGAGCTGGGCCCAGACGACGAAGACGAGCAGCGGGAAGAGGTAGAGCGAGATCGCCGCGCCCTCGCCGATGCGCCCGGTGTCGATGCCGACCATACGCGACAGCGTGGCGAAGAGATGGGTGGAATTGATCGGCCCGCCGTGGGTGAGGATGTAGACGATGTTGAAGTCGCTGAAGGTGAAGATCGTGGAGAAGAGCACCACCACCGCGAGCACGGGCTTGAGGAGCGGCAGGGTGATGTGCCAGAAGCGGGCGTTGGCGTTCGCGCCATCGGCCTCGGCCGCCTCGTAGAGCTCCTTGGGGATGGCCACCAGGCCCGCGAGGATGGTGATGGCGAAGAACGGCAGCCCGCGCCAGACGTTGACGATGATGACCGCGGCCATGGCGTAGTACTTCTGACCGAGCCAGTTGGGGCCGGGCGGATCCATGAGCCCGGTCGCCATGCCCGTCCAGTTCACCACGCTGTAGAGCGAGTTGAACATCCACCACCAGCCCAGCGTGCTGAGCGCGGTCGGGATCACCCACGGCAGGAGCACCGCGCCGCGGATCATGCGCTTGAACCAGAGCTGCTCGTTGAGGAGCAGGGCCAGGCAGATCCCCAGCACCACCTTGAAGACGACCGCGATCCCCGTGAAGACGAACGAGTTCTGGAAGGTCTGGCGGAAAGCGTCGCTATCCCACAGCTTCACGAAGTTCGTGATGCCGATGAACTGGCTCGGCCGCCCGATGAACGCGTTGGACAGCGAGAAGTACAGCGCCATCACGAAGGGGTAGGCGACGAGGAGCAGGAGGAGCAGCAGGGCCGGCGTGACGAACGCCGGCCCGAGAATCGCTTCTCGATCGAGCCACCCGCTCAACCGGGCGCGGCCGCGCGGCCGGCCCCGCGGGACATTGATCTCATCGGCTCGAACGGCCATGAACCGGGTCCCGTCCCCCTATCCGGCGACGATCTTCTTCATCTCGTTCTCGGCCCAGGCAATGGCGTCCTTGGTCGAGGTGCCGGTGACCGCCTTGGCGATCATGTTGGGGAGGATGTAGGAGTTGGTGATGAGCTGCACCTTGTCCGAGGCCGGCGCCGGCCAGCCGTAGGTGTGATACTGCACGCCCTCGCCCTTCAGCGCGGCGTACTTCGGATCGGTCCTGAGCACCGGGTGGTCCTGGAGCTTCTCGTAGACGGGCAGGTTGAACGCGTCCCCGGACATGATGTACTCGTCGTAGACCTCCCGCTTGCCGAGGAGATAGCGGATCCACTCCTTGGACGCGTCCGCGTTCTTCGAGAACTTCCAGATGCCGATGGAGCGCGGCACGTCCGTCTCGTGCCGGCCGCTGGGCCCGGCCAGGCTGCGGTGGTGGTTGATGCCGTCGGTGGTGACCAGCTTGCGGTTCCGCGCCACGATGTAGGCCGACACCGGGTTGTGGATCCAGCCCGCCTTGCCCTGCTGGATGGACTCGTTGTTGCTCGAGTCCGACCACGACAGCACCTCGGGCTCCATGCAGTCGCGGAGCATCTTCTTGTACCACTCGATGGTCTGGACGGCGGCGGGCGAGTTGATCCGGACCGTCTTGCCGTCCCTGTCCACCTCCATGCCGCCGAAGGACCACAGCACGGGCGACGCGGTGGAGATGGAGTCGAAGTTCTGGCTGATGGGGATGCCCACGGGGTTCCCCATCTTCTTGAGCTCCTTGCCGACGACGTAGAGGTCTTCCCAGGTGTCGGGCACCTTGAGGCTCGCCTTCTTGAAGAGGTCCTCGCGGTAGGTCGCCACGAACATCCCGTGATACTGCGGCACCGCGCGCCAGACTCCGTGCACGTGGGCGGCCTCGTACGCGGAGGAGATCGCCTTGCCATACTTCTTCTCGAGCTCGGCCACAACGTCCGAGACGTCGACCAGCTGAGGCTCGTAGAGCCACGGGACGTGCATGCGCATCTCGACGAGGTCGTGGCCGGCCTGGGTCTGCACCTCGGCGGCGTGCTTGGCCTGCTGCGGACCCATGTGGGAGATGTGGTCGATCTTGAGCTTGATGCCGGTGTCCTTGGTGAAGCGCTGACCGATCTCCGCCAGCTTCTTGTCGGAGGCCGGGGCGAAGTTGTTCCAGCACAGGTACGAGATCTCCCGCTGCTGGCCCCGCGCGGGCGCAATGCCGGTGGCGAGAATGCCGGCCAAACCGGCGGTCGTCGTCAGGAAGTGGCGTCGGCTGATGGACTCCATGGGCTCCTCCTCTCAGTCAGAACCGCGGCTTGTAACGACCCGGATGCCTCTACCGTTCCATTGGCATCGTCGGCGGGCGTCAGAATGTTTGCCCGGGGGGACCCGGTCCGAGAGCATCACGCCTCCAGAGGACTGGACAGCCTGGCACAAGGAAGTTGTCGGAGTTTAGGGCGCTGCGGGGTCCAGTGTCAAGGTGTGCGCTGCCTCAAGGCGCGCTGCTCAGGATGCCCATCATTTCCCGTGGCTCCGGCGGTCCACCCGACCGGGATGGTGGTAAGCTGGGACCCGTCCTGCTGCCATGGAGCACGCCAACCTCCTTCAGGCCATCGGTATCAGCATCGTGGCAGCGGCCAGCCTGGCCTTCGTGGCGCGGCAGGTGCGCCAGCCGCTGATCATCGGCTACATCGTCGGCGGCGCCCTGCTCGGGCCGCACATCGGCCTCGGGGTGATCACCGACGAGGCCAGCATCGACCTCATCTCGGACATGGGGTTGATCCTGCTCCTGTTCATCATCGGCCTGGAGATCAGCGTCCCGCGGCTGGCCCAGACCGGCCGGACCATCATCGTCACCGGGCTCCTCCAGTTCCCCGTCTGCGTGGCGCTCGCGTGGTGGGTGACCGGCCAGATCGGCGAGTTCTACTCGGGGCCGTTCGATCGGCTGTATCTCGCCCTGGCGCTCGGGCTCTCGTCGACGCTGATCGTCGTCAAGCTCCTCGCCGACAAGCTCGAGATGGGCACCCTGGCCGGGCGCATCACGCTCGGCGTGCTGATCTTCCAGGACGTCTGGGCGATCGGGTTCATGACGCTCCAGCCGAACCTCGACCACATGCAGCTCGGCCCCCTGACCCAGTCGCTCACGGCGGCCCTGGCACTCGTCGCGGGCGCGGTACTCCTGTCACGCTTCGTCCTGCCGCGGCTGTTCCGCGCGATCGCCACGTCGCCGGAGCTGGTGCTGGTGACCTCGGTGGCCTGGTGCTTCCTGGTCTCCGGCGCGGCGAGCCGGTTCGGGCTGTCGGGGGAGATGGGCGCCCTGATCGCCGGCATGGTCATCGCGGCGTTTCCGTACGGGGTGGAGGTGATCGCCCGGCTCTCGGGCGTGCGCGACTTCTTCGTGACGCTGTTCTTTGTGTCCCTCGGGCTGAAGATCCCGGTCCCGACGGGGCGTCTGGTCACCATGGCCCTGCTGGCCGCCGGCTTCGTCGTCGTGAGCCGGCTGGTGTCGATCCTGCCCATCTTCGCGCTGCTGCGGCTCGATGTCCGCACCGCCTCCGTGGTGGCGATCAACCTCGCGCAGGTCAGCGAGTTCTCGCTCGTGATCGTGACGCTCGGCGCCCAGTACGGGCACGTGAGCCCCACCATCGGCGCGCTCGTGCTCTACACGGTGCTGGGGATGGCGGTCGTGTCCACCTACGGGATCCAGTTCAACCACGAGATCGCCACGGGCATCGCGCGCGCGCTCGCGGCGACAGGCCTCGGGCGCCTCTTCGGGCGCTTCCGGCGTCAGCCGGCCGGCACCGCGGAGTCGCCGGGCGGCCCCGAGCGCGACCTGTTCTTCCTCGGCGTCTCGCTCGACGGCATCGCGTTCTTGCAGCACATGGAACGGGAGCGGCCCGCGATGAAGACGCGCATCGTCGCGGTCGACTTCAATCCGGAGACGCTCGAGCGCCTGCACGAGAGCGGCATCGAGGGGCACTACGGCGACGTGGCGAACATCGAGACGCTCCGGCACGCGGGCATCGAGCGCGCCTCCATCGTCGTCTCGAGCATCTCCGACTGGTTCCTCAAGGGGATCGACAACCTGCGGCTGCTCCGCCAGGTCAAGAGCCTGGCCCCGCGCGCCCGCATGGTCGTGACCGCGGACTCGCTGCCGCACGCCCAGGAGCTGTACGCGGAGGGCGCCGACTACGTGCTGATTCCCTCGGCCCTGTCTGCCGAGCACCTGTTCATCCTGCTGCTCGACGGATCGGCGGACGCGCTGGCCAAGGCGCGGCGCCGCCAGGCCGGCGAGCTGGTCAACCGCATGCTGCCCCCGGGCGCGGCCGGCGGCGCGCGAGGCAGCTCCGGGCTGGCCTAGTCGACGCTCACACTCGGCGGTGTGCGCTCGCGCGCGTCGAACCGTCCGATCCGTAGCTCGCCGATGTCGATGCCCGTGGCGCCGTCCAGCAGGAGCTCGGCGACCGTCTGGCCCGTGGCCGGGGAGTGCTGGAAGCCGTGCCCGCAGAAGCCGACGGCCAGATACAGCCCCGACACGCCCGGCGCCCAGTCCAGGATCGCGTGCTCGTCGGGCGTCAGCGGGCGCAGCCCGGCCCAGGCATGGCGCACCTGCGCCTCGGCGAGCACGGGGATCCGGCGCATGGCCTTCTGCACCGCCTGTTCGAGCATCGACCAGTCCACGCTGGCCGTGTACGCGGTCGCGCCTCCGATATCGCCCGGGCTCATCAGGATCGACTGCTGCTCGCTCCGGCAGTAGAAGCCGCTGCCGCGGTCGGTGACCAGCGGCATCGGGTGCCGCACCCCGGCCAGCGCGTCGGTCACGAAGATGTGGCGGCGGCGCGGGTCGACGGGAATCTCGACACCGGCCAGGCGTGAGACGAGTGGCGCCTGAGGGCCGGCCGCGTTGATGACGAGCCGGGTCTCGAGGCGCCCTTCGGTCGTGCGCACCGCCGCGACGCGGTCCCCCTCCAGCTCGATCCCCGTGACCGCGGTGCCTTCGAGGATGCGGACGCCCCGCGCGCGCGCCTGGGCCGCGTACGCCTGCACGACGTCGTTCGGCGAGGCGTGGCCGTCGGTCGGACACCACACGCCGGCGAGTACGTCGTCGACCCTGAGCTCGGGGACGATGGCCCGGACCTCGTCCGGCGCGATCATGCGCACGTCGACGCCGAGGCCCCGCTGGAGCTCGATGTTGCGCTGGAAGCGGGTCACGTCCCGCTCGTCGGTCAGCAGGAAGAGATAGCCCTCCTGCCGATAGTCGCAGGGCACGCCCATCTCGTCCTCGAAGCGCGTGAAGAACTCGATGCTGCGCAACGAGAACTCCACCTCGACCCGGGTGCCGAACTGGGCCCGGATGCCCCCGGCCGCCTTGCTGGTGGAGCCGGAGCCCACCGTCTCGCGCTCGACCAGGACCACCTGCCGCGCCCCGCGCCTGGCCAGGTGATACGCGATGCTGGCGCCGATGGCGCCGCCGCCGACGATCACGAACTCCGCGGTTTTCGGCAGCACCGACGCTCAGCCCGGCAGCACCGCGGTCGCCTCGATCTCGAGCAGGATGTCGTCTCGGACGAAGCGGGAGATCTCCACGAGCGTGCTCGCGGGGCGGCTCGGTCCGAAGTACTCCTTGCGCACCGTGTTGACCTTCTCGCGATCAGCGATGTCCTTCAGGAACACGGTGACCTTGCACACGTCGGCGAAGGTCGCGCCGGCCGCGGCCAGGCACTTCTTCAGGTTCTCGTGGACCTGGCGCGCCTGGGCGACCGCGTCGGCGCCGCCCACCGTCTTGCCGTTCTCGTCGCTGGCCACGCAGCCGGAGACGAAGACCAGCCGATCGGCGCGGACCACGTGCGTGAAGTGGCTGATGGGCTCCGGCATCCCCGGCACTCGGATCTCCTGCCTGTGCGTGTTCGCCATGTCTTCTCCTCGAGGGTTCCCTCTCCCCTCCGGGGAGAGGGCAGGGTGAGGGGCTAGATCATCGACGCGATCGTCTTCCCCGCCTCCACCGTCGACGCCGTGCCGCCGAGATCGCGCGTGACCACCCGGCCTTCCTCGACCACGCGCTCGATGGCGGCGAGCACCGCACTCGCGGCGTTGGCGTGGCCCAGATGCTCGAGCATCATCGCGCCGGTCCAGATCTGGGCGACCGGGTTGGCGATGCCCTGCCCCGCGATGTCCGGGGCCGAGCCGTGGACCGGCTCGAACATCGACGGGTACTCCTTCTCGGGGTTGATGTTGCCGCCGGGCGCGAGCCCGATGGAGCCCGCGATGGCCGGCCCCAGATCCGAGAGGATGTCGCCGAACAGGTTGCTGCCGACCACCACGTCGAACCAGTCGGGGTGCTGCACGAAGTGCGCGGTCAGGATGTCGATGTGGAACTGGTCGGTCTTGATGGCCGGATACTCCTGGGCGATGGCGGCGAAGCGCTCGTCCCAGTACGGCATGCTGTGGATGATGCCGTTGGACTTCGTGGCCGAGGTCACGTGCCGGTCCGGCCGGCTCAGGGCCCGCTCGAACGCATAGCGCATCACGCGGTCGCACCCCTTCCGCGTGAAGATCGCCTGCTGCATGGCGAGCTCCTCCGGGGTGCCGCGATAGAGGCGCCCGCCGATCTCGGAGTACTCGCCCTCGTTGTTTTCGCGCACGATCAGCATGTCGATATCTTGTGGTTCGCGTCCGGCCAGGGGCGTCCGCACGCCTTTCAGGAGCCGGACCGGCCGCAGGTTGACGTACTGCTGGAAGCCGCGGCGGATCGGGATCAGCAGTCCCCACAGCGAGACGTGATCGGGCACGCCCGGGAAGCCGACGGCGCCGAGGAAGATCGCCTCGAATCCCCGGAGCTGATCCAGGCCATCCTCCGGCATCATGCGGCCCGTCTTCGCGTACCGCTCGCAGCTCCAGTCGAAGTGCTGCCATTCGAGCTCGAAGCCGAAGCGCCGGCCGGCCGCGTCGAGCACGCGGATGCCTTCCGGCACCACCTCCTTGCCGATCCCGTCGCCCGGGATGGCGGCGACCCGATGTCTCATACCCGCCTCCTCGCGATTGCATCGTTCGGGTCCATGCTCCCAGCCGGCTGGAGCGTCGGCTCCGGCGCTCGGCCGGCGAGGCCGAGGGCGCAGACGGCCAGGAGCAGCATGAGGCCGGCCAGCATGGCCAGCGCGACGGGCAGCGCGCCGACACCCGTCCCGGCCAGCCCGCGGTCGTCGGCGACGGCGACGGCGCTCAGCTCCTGGCCCAGCGCCCACAGCATCGCGAACACGCCCTGCGCCGCGCCGCGGTCCGCCGGCGGCGCCCCGGCCAGGAACATGTGCCGCACCGGCGCGCCGACCAGCGTGGCGAAGCCGAGCCCGTAGGCCACGCTGGCCAGCATGACCGGAGCGACGCTTCCGCGCCAGCGCACCGACACCAGCGTGGCGAGGCCCACGAGCGCGAGACCGGCCACCAGCACCACGCGGGATCCGGCGCGATCCACCAGAGCCCCCGAGATCAGCGAGCCGCCCACGATCGCGACGGTGAGGGGCAACCACAGGTTCTTCGCGGTCACCCCCGGGCCAGGGGCCCGCGCCGCGAGCTCGGGCAGCGCGATCAGGATCGTCCGCGCCACGCCGGCGCCGACCGCGATGAGCGCCGCGATGCACATCTGACGTGAGCGCAGCAGGTCGGGCGGGACGAGCGGATCCGCCTGACGCTGCTCGACGCGCCAGAAGATCGGCAGCAGCAGCGCGGCGAGGGCGAGGTACGGCCATCCGTGGGATCTCGTGGTGAGCCCGTAGAGCAGCGAGGCGACGATCGCGATCAGCACGGCCAGCCCCGGCCAGTCCGTGTGCCGCAGCGAGCGCCGCTGGCCGTCGGGGATCAGCCCCCAGCCTGCCATCGCCAGGATCGCCAGCGTGGGCACGCTGATCAGGAACAGCGGGCGCCAGCCCAGGCGCGCCGACAACTCGCCGACCACCGTGCCCAGGAGCAGACCGAGGCCGACCACCACGCCCATCAGCCCGAGCACGCGACCACGCACGCCGGCCGGAAACACGTCACCGACGATCGCGGCCATGATCGGCGCGATCCCGCCGGCGCCGAGCCCCTGGAGCGCGCGTCCGAGGAGCAGCGCGGCATAGCTCGGCGCCAGCGCGCTCACGAGCGAGCCCAGGGCCAGCGCGGCCAGCGTGAGGACGAACGCGCGCCGGCGACCGAGCACGTCGGACAGCTTGGCGACCAGCGGGGCACCCAGCATGAGCGCCATCGAGAACACGATGAGCACCCAGCTCACCGTCACCCGGCCGATCTCGAACTCGGCCTGGATCCGCGGCATCACCGGCTCGAGGATCGAGTAGTCCAGCGGGCTGAAGCAGAACGCGAGCACGAGCACCAGCAGGATCGCCCGGCGCCGGGGCGGACCGCTGCCCGGCGTCGAGGCCGGGGTCGGAGCTGCCAGCACGAGGTTAGCCAGGCCGCGGGACCGACAGGACGGCGAGGGGCCGCTCAGTCGGCATCAGGCGCCTCGCGACGGGCGAACACCGCGCCGAGCACCAGGTGCAGTCCCTCGGGCAGGTTCACGGGTCGCTCGCTCCAGTATTCGATGCAGATCGGGCCCTCCTCAGCGGCCGGATCGATCTCGATCGTGAGCCGGAGCGGCGACCGGGGCCAGCGATAGGCGAGCGTCCCGTTCCTCTCGCTGCTCTCGCCCTGCAGGATCCCGCCCCACTGGGCACTGGCGCGGTCCCGCGAGCGCGCGCGCGTCCTCAGCCCGAGGATCGTGACCGGCCGTGGTGAATCGCCCGCGGCGAGCGGCGCCGGTGGGCGGGACGGGCGCGCGCCGGTCGGGAGCCGCCGGGACTCGGCGAGCTGCACGACGATGCCGAGCGCCTCCTTGGGGTGGAGAAACGCCTCGGACCAGCCAGGATCGGCATCGTCGTAGCCCACGATGCGATACCCACGCGCCACCGCGCGATCGCAGGCCTCGCGCAGGCTCGGCACCCTGAACGTGACGTGGTGGACGCCGGCGCCGCGCGATACGAGGAAACGCTGGAGGAACCCCTCCTGACGCGTCGGCTCCAGCACTTCCAGCCGGCCCCCGCCCTCGAAGCGCCACTGCGCGAACCGGTACACGCCCGATGATCCCGCGTGATGCGGCGTGCCGCCGAGCTCGCCCACCAGCACCGTCTGCGCGTCGGCGATCCTGGACGTGGCCATCGCGATGTGATCGAAGCGGACCTCTCGCATGGCCCTTGATCTTAACCGACCGGGCGACTCCCCGACAGATGACGCGTCGAGGCGGAGGTCAAGGCGGGCGCCGCCGGCGGCGGCACCGGAGAGTGTCAGCCGTCCGGCGGCGGGGCCGGGTCGAGCTCTCAGAAGGCCGCGATCACCGGATTCTCGATGGCGGCGTTGAGATCGAGGAGCGCCACCACCGCGTAGAGCGGGAACGTCGCCCCGACCCCGCTCGTGTAGAAGGACACGCCGTTGCGGTAGTACCGCACGACGCCTGACTGCACGGCGATCCGGAACACGTCACCCGGCGAGATGGGTACGTCCGCCCGATAAATGCCGCCCTCGCGGACCTCCACCCACCCGGTCTGGAACCGGAGCGCGAAGTTGATGGTGGGACTGCCGCTGAGCTTCAGGCCGGCGGACCGCAGCAGCATGGTCTCCGCGACCGTGAACTGCATGTACCCATCGCCGGTGATCAGCTGCTGCGAGACCGCGCCGGCATCGTCACAGCCGTCGCAGCCGCTGCTCTTGCGCACGGAGCTGCCGGTGACGGTCGCGTTGCTGACGCTGGTCCACACGATGCGCTGGGCGGAGCCCGAGGGCAGCGGCGACGGCGTCGGGGGCGGGCTGGGCACGATCGGCGGCAGCGTCGGGGCCGGCGCCGGCGCAGCCCCCATGAGCACCTGGGCCGGCACCTTGATGGGGCCGTCTGGCTCGGGCAAGTCCACCTTCACCAGGACGACGATTTCTGGATCCGGAACCTCGCCGAGGTGCTGCAGTCGCAGGAGGCGTCCTCGCGCGTGCTCACGCTGCTGCTGGCGGCGATCGCCTCCGTGTCGCTCCTCGTCGGCGGCATCGGGATCATGAACATCATGCTGGTCTCGGTGACGGAACGCACCCGTGAGATCGGGCTCCGCATGGCCGTGGGGGCGCGCGCCCGCGACATCCTCTCCCAGTTCCTGGTGGAAGCGGTCACGCTGTCGCTGATCGGCGGCCTGATCGGGATCGCGCTCGGCGTGCTCGCCTCCGCGGCCATCGGCTACTTCGCCGAGTGGCGCACGCTCGTGAGCTCCCAGGCGATCCTGATCGCCTTCGGCTTCGCGGCCGCCGTCGGCGTCTTCTTCGGCTTCTACCCCGCGCGCAAGGCCGCCGCCCTCAACCCGATCGAGGCGCTGCGCTACGAATAGGCCCGCCGCCCCGCTTCCTCCGGACGATGTCAACACACCAGCCCCCGCCTCCGTCGGTACACATGGAATCATGGAGATCGGGTTCCAGATCGTCCCGAGCGGGGCGAGCCTGACTCGCAACCATCAACAGGAGGACAAGCCATGTCGGGAAGCAAGACGTTACGGACCCTGGGAACCTTCCTCGCCGCCGGGGCGCTGCTCGCGACCGTCGTCGCGCCGGCCGGCGCGCACCTGCGGGGCGGCGCCGGCGGACCCCACCACGGCGGCGGGTTGATGCCGCTGCTCCGCGCGGTGAATCTCACGCCGGAGCAGCAGACGCAGGTGCGCTCGATCATCCAGACGAGCCGCCAGGCCAACCACCAGACCGCCCAGCAGCTCAGACAGGCCGAGAAGGACCTGGCCGATCGCCTGCTCACGCCAGGCCAGCTCACGACCGCCGATCTGCAGGCCCAGATCCAGCAGATCGGGCAGCTCCGGCAGCAACTGCTCCAGAGCCGCGCGCAGACCGCGCTCGACATCCGCGGGCTCCTCACCCCGGAGCAGCTCGCCAAGGCCGCCGAGGCGAAGGCCAAGATGCAGCAGCTTCGCTCCGAGATGCGCGAGCTCACGCAACCGCGTCAACCGTAGGGTCCTGGCTCGAGAAACTTCCCCTCTCACCCTGCCCTCTCCTCCGGACCGGGGGAGAGGGCGTCTTCTTCCGGTGAGCCGGATGATCCAGCCGCCGCCACGACCTCGCGCTCCTCGTCCCGGCTGATCGCTCTAAGATCCTGTTTCCTTTGGCGCGCGGTGCCCGCGGCTGTCGGCCGGCCGGCCGTCGCGATCACCGTCCGTGGCCCCTGCACGCCACGGTGCGAGGTTGACAAAAATCGCGAAAAAGTGAAGCTGCCTGGCCTTTGTGTGCCATCCTGTGGACCCGCGGACACAGGGATGTCTAGGCCAAGCGACATTCGTGGCTCTCGAAAGTTTTTGCGCACCCCTCTGGCTTGTTGGAGGACTGAGTGACTATGGCGCGTGCCGCAACGATCGATCGTCGAGGTCGTCTGGTAGCGAGAGTGCTTCTATTCGCCGCCGCCCTGTTCCTCTTCGCCGGCCACCAGACTCTGGACCCATCGCCGGCGTACGCCATCTCGCTCTGCGCGCAGACCGGCAATGAGAGCGTCTGGCTCGGCCAGCGACACTATGTGGAAGGGGACACCGTCCACCTGACCGGTAGTGGCTTCGCGTCTTCGTGCGAGGTGGGCGTGGCCATCATACGACCCGACGACTCCGTGGCGGTACAGATCGTCGTCACCGACGCCGATGGGACCCTCGCGTTCGACTATTACCTCGACCAGGACAGCCCCCAGGGCGAATACTCGCTCGAACCTCTGGGCGAGGGCGAAATTCCCTTGACGGCCGCGGTCTTCACGAACGGCCCCGTCGTCAAGACCGATAAGGGCGACTACCGTTCCGGCGAAACTGTTCACGTCACGGGCGCCGCGTACCGGCCTTTTACCACGGTCACCGTGCGCGTGATCCATCCCGATGGCGCCGTGGTCAGTGACACGGTCAGCACGGATGCCAACGGCAGCTTCGCCTGGGACTATCACCTCGCCAACGGCGTTCGCGCCGACTATTTCGTCGACGTGCTGGACCAGAACGGCAGCCTCCTGGCCAGCACCTCGTTCACCGACAGCGCCGCCTTCGTGCAGGTCATAGGCAGCGGCCTTCGCCCGTCGGTGAGCGGCAACACCACGATCTGTGTCGGAACCAACGCCGGGCTCGGTTGTACCGGCGCTGCTGTGGTGAGTGCTCTCTCGCCGGTCACGGCAGGGAACAGCATCATCGTGGCGGTGGGCGCCGGGCCGAACGATCCTGGTACGGCCCTTGCGTGCTCGGACTCGAAAGGCAACACCTACAGCGTTGACGCGACGATTAGAAACACCAACGCAGGCCGCGTGTTCATCTGCGCCGCGCACAACGTCACGGCGCTCGTGGCCGGCGATGCCATCAAGGCCACGTACTCGTCATTCAGTGGCGCTAGCTCGATCGTCGCCACGGAGTTCTCGGGTCTTACTTCCAGCCCGTTCGATCAGATGCAAACCAACAATACTCCATCGAGCACCAATCCCACGTCTAACTTCACACCCCAGACGACCCAGGCGGATGAGTTGCTGTTCGGCGCCATCGTGTTTGGCAACAACGGGAGCAGCCCGTTCTTCACCGCCGGCAGTGGATCGTGCACGGCGAGCAGCGTGGCCACC
>Ga0187892_10002133_pt1 | contig 41370 bp, 53 predicted proteins | sample MA1701073metaG_FD_139345 | JGI IMG/M metagenome (GOLD analysis project Ga0187892, IMG submission 139345) | Bio-ooze microbial communities from a basaltic lava cave in the Kipuka Kanohina Cave System on the Island of Hawaii, USA - MA170107-3 metaG ... | reverse complement strand
GGAGGCGGCGGCGGCGCGGGCGGCGGCGGCGCGGGCGGCGGCGGCGGCGGAGGCGGCGGCGGCGCGGGCGGCGGCGGCGCGGGCGGCGGCGGCGCGGGCGGCGGAGGCGGCGGAGGCGGCGGCGGCGGAGGCGGCGGCGGCGCGGGCGGCGGCTCTCCATCGCTCCTCCGGGGGCCGCTCGCCGGTCTCTACCCACGAGTGGAACAGCGCAGCCACGCCATCGACTGCTGCCACGACGCGATCGTGTCCACGAGCCGCGACGACGACCGGAGACGCCTCGTCCGATAGCAACGCGAGCGCGAAGCGCGGCCAGACCATGCCCAGGTCAGCGCCGCGCTCGGGGATCGCCTCAATCAGCGTCACGGGCCAGCCCTTCGCCTCATCGAGAGGCATTCCCTCGTGGATGGCGTCGGCGACGTACGCGACTTGCTCGGGCAGCACGCCCGCGTCGTGTAGCGCGCGGTGCGCGTTCGTCCCGGTGTGCGCGAGGCAACCGACGCAGCAGCCTTTGCGTCCGTTCCAATAGTCCCCCTGGACGATCTCGTCTTTCTCGTCGTGTTCTCTTGCGCGCGCGAGGTACTTCGCGCGGGTCGGTGCGGTCACAAGGAACGTGGTCATGCTCGCGACTCCTCTCTAGCCATGAAGCGCCTGGCGCGCGTGGTGCCTGACGCGGGAGTACGACGCGGCGTGGTAGCGCCCAAACACACGGCGGAGGAGCTCCGCATTATGTCTCGGCCGCCACGTCTGAGGGCGTGCGCCTCCACCTTTCTGATCGGCGAGACCCCGCAGCCACGCCGTCGCGTACTTCCGCTTCCGGTACGGACACAAGTCGCCGCGCTTCGACTCGAACCCAACGACCATCGCAACGGCGACGCGCGCGCTGCGCCGCCCGCGCTTCCCGACGCCGGAGATCGTTGGGCTGCCGTCGTGCCCGCGGAAGTAGACACGCGCAATCATGCGGCAGCGTCGCGAACGTGGAACGTCGACGTCACGGGCGCGCCGCCTTCTTGATGACCTCGTTCAGCGCCGCGACGTCGAGCGGCGCGCGCCCGATGTTGAACTTCTTGAGGTGGATTCCCCTCTTCCGGTAGTTCATCGCTCGTTCGGAAGCACAAGCCGAACTGGCGCCGACGAGTCTGGCGATCTCCGCAAGAGAACTCGACGTCTGCCAGATCCGAACGAACTCCTCGGCCGAAACAGGCGCGCGGCGCTCGATCATCTTGCTCCTCCTGCTGTTGGTTGTCGCTTGTGCTTCGGTCACGTTCGGACGCTCCGCTCGATCCGCGCGCACGCGAGGCACGCGCGAGGCTTGTACCCGCTGCTTACTTGTCCCGACATCGCGCCGCACGCGGGGATGGCCCAGGCGATCTCTCGGTTCCTTCCGTACCGGTGGTCGATGAACGCGAAGTGCGCGCGGTCTCCGGACCGGAACTGTCGACCACCGAGGACGACCCACGCGCGGGTCCCGACGACGACCTCGGATGCGCTCTTGATCTTCACGGCGCGATGCCTTCCAGCGCGGCGCGGAGCCGCGCGACGAAGTGGTAGCGCGTCGGCGGCAGAGCGTTGAGCGCGACGACGATCGACCTTACCTCGTGGTCGAACCCGTCAAACCAGTCGGCGCGGTACTTCGAGGTCGCCCATCGAGAGGCGTATCTCGCCCACTCGAATCCGATCGGAAGCGGCCAGCCGTCGCCGATCCTCTTCGCCTCTTCGCGCGCGCGCTCGCGACCGGCCGCGCGGACACGCTCGCGAATGGAGTCCTTCATCGGCGCGCTCCGTCGGCGACTCGGATTCGAGACGGGGGCCCAAGGTACGCCGTCACGACGACGAACGCGCCGCTCGCGTCGACGGCGTAGATCGCGGTCACGAACGTCCGCCGGCCTCCGATCATCACGACGCCGGTAGCCCACCGCGCGCCGTTCTCGGCGGGCCCGGAGAGCGTGGGGCGGAGGATGGCGGCCTCGACGTGCGCGCGCTCGACGCCGCGATCGGCGACGCGCTCGAGCGCGTGTTCGGAGAAGACGACCTGGCGTCCGGGACGCGCCTGGTTCATCTCGTCGCGTTTCCGAGAGTCCACGGGTCGCCTCCTACGCGAACGGGTTCGCGGCGAGGTACGAGTCGCGGAGCGTCGCGAGCCGCTCGCGCTCCGACCGGAGCCGCCCGACGAACGCCGCGAGGACGGGGCCGAGCTTCTCGACGTACGTCGGGTCCGGCGTGACGCGCACGAGGACCGGCGGTATCGCCGGGTTGTACGAGAGGAGGTCGAACCACGCGCGGCCGGTCACGAGGAGGCACCCCTGGACTTGCCCGCGGTACTTCGCGACGAGCGACTCCGGGTTGCGGAGGTAGCCGACGTGAACGTCTGCCCTCGGTACCTTCACCTCGAGGCCGCCGTCGTCGCCGACGAGCGCGTCCGGCGAGCATCCGACGAGGCGGTCGTCGCGGAGGCAGAACCCGACCTCCTCGACCTCGACCTCGCGCTCGACCGCGTACCACGCCCACGCCTCGGCCTCCATGACGATCCCGCGCTTCATCCACGAGTCGCTGTCGCCGTCTTCGTCGTCGAGCGGTCGACCAAGGAACCACTCGGCGAGGAGGCGGTTCATGTAGGGCTCGGCCTGGTCGCTCGGCTTGAGGGTCTTCGGGGTGAGGAGGCGGTCGAAGGCGGACGCGGTGACGATCCCAGCGCGTGCCTCGCGCCACTCCTTTGTCCGCTGCTCGACGTCGACGCGGATCACGACGCTTCCCTCTTCCGCTCCAGCATCTTGACCGCCTTCGCGTAGTCGGACGCGCGAATGTCCGCGATCGTCCCACCGGGGGCGACGCGGAGCCACGCGAGGAACCGCGCCCGGTCGACGCGCTTCCCGAGCTCGTCGAGCATCGTCCGGATGTTCGCGGCCTGGTCCTCCGAGACCGGCGGGCTCGGCGCGTCTGGGTTCGCCCCGTCGTCGTCCTTGTCCGTCATCGTGAGACCCAGGACGGCCACGAGCGCCTGTCGCTTCGCGAACGTCAGCGTCCCGGCCGCTTTCTGCGGGCCGCTCATCGTCGGCGACCCGTCGACGGGGCAGACGAAGCGCGCGCTCCTCTTCCCGCCGCCCTCGTGATGGAGCCAGCAGACGCAGACGAGTCGCCCCTTGTCGTCGAGGTCGGAGTCGAAGGAGACGCCGAAACCGTTCCGATCGAGGAGCGGCTGAATCGCTTCGCGGATCACGTCGAGCGGCGCGTAGTCGTAGCCGTACTCGCCGCCGGCTCGGGTCGCGACCGAGACGTGCTTCGACTTCTCGATGCTCGCGCACTCGGTCTGGAACGCGCGGAGAGCGTTGGACAGTTGGCGCTCGGCTCGACGGTCGTCCACGCGCTCGGAGAGCGCGACCAGCCGTTCGAGTCCCTCGGGCGACAGTCCCCTCTCGACGGCGAGGCGGAGGAGGCCGGCGACGGTCTCTTCCTGCGAGGGGAGGAGCGCCGCGCCCGCGGGCGGTTCCACGGGCGCGAGCGACGAAGCCTCCTCGGGGACCGGCTTCGCGGGGGCCGTCACGACAGCGTCCCCGACGAAATCGTCTCCACGTTCTCGCGCGCGGCGGCCTGGATCCGGTCGGCGGTCGCCATCAGCCGCGCGACGAGCGGGATCGAGGCGAGCCCGGGATTCTCGGCCGCCAGGAGGTCCGCCTTCGCGTCGACGAGGAGCGTCGAGAGCCGATCGACTCGCGCCCGCAAGCGCGCCAGGTCGGGGACATTCGTGCCGAGCGCGACCCGGAGACGACGCGCGAAGTCGTCGCCGAGCGCCGTGAGCGCGAGGTCGACCGGCTTCCCCGTCTCGGTCTTCCGCTTGTCGATCCAGGCGCGGAGCGAGAAGCGGTTGACGGTCCGCTTCGGGGCGGTCGGGTCCTTCGGCGGCTTGGCCGCCTTCGGCTTCCGTGCGCGCTTTCGCGCCGGCTTCTCGGCGGGCGTTGCGGTCTCGTTCGCGGTCGGTTCCATCGGATCCTCCGGGTGGCGAGGCGACTAGCGAGAGACGAGCCGTGCGGCCTCGCGTAGAGCGGCGGCGGTCTCTGATCCGCGGGCGCGGACCTTGCGGACGATGACTCGGTACGAGACTTGGTACGGGCTACAGATCCCCGCGATCCAGTTCGCGAGCGAGTCGGGGGACGAGTGGATGTCCTCCGCCACCTCGGTCGCGCCGCGATCGAGCGCCCACAGGAACAGGGCGATTCGCTCGGCGGGAGAGAGGGGGACGCCTTTCGGGGGCATGGCGGGGGTCTCCTAGGTGGAAGGTTCTACCCGAGGATGGGGACGTTCCAAGCGTCCCCGTCCTCGGACTCGCCTACGTCACGAGTGCCGCGACGAGGGCGAGGAGAAGGAGGAGACTGGAGACGGCCGCCGCGCGGGCGTACCGGCGGAGGTCGCGTTCCGTGCGTCCCTGGCCTCCGCGGACGATGCCGGCGGCGGCCTCGTCGACTTCGTCGCGCCACCGGGCGACGCGACGAGCGACGATCGGGGAGCGGGCGGCCCCGAGCGTCACGGCTTGGACTCCGACGCCGCGTCCTCCGGAGCGTACAAAACGCCGCGAGCGAGCATCATGCTGCTCCACTCCTTGTAGGTCTTCCCGCTGAACCCGATGAGTAGTGGGATGCCGAGCGCGTTGATCCTCGCCGATTCCTCTCGCTCCGCCGCTCTCGACTTCTGGCGGAGCGCGCTGATCTCTTCCGCTTGCTCGCGGGTCGCGTAGGCGTGCGCGACGTACCGAAGAGCATGGCCCTCGGTGGACAGGAGGTAGGACCCGCGCGGGCCGCCGAACCCGATCACATCGACAGGCTCGATGTCGATGCCGTCGAAGAGATAGAGGCGGAGAGGCTTCTGATCCGGAACCCGGCCCTCATCGAGGACCGCGCGCCGCGCCGCTTGCGCCGTAAGGAACTTCAACTTTCGCGGACAGCCGTGCGGCAGAATGTAGAAACTGCCTACGTCGTCGACCTCGATCCTCGTTCCCAGGTAGGTCTCGAACAGGACGCGTGCCATCCCGGTCTCCTTTTGGTTGAAGATTGCCCTACTCCGCCCACGCGACGCAGACATCGCAGCGGCAGCCGCGCGTGTGGTCTCTCGCCTCGTCCCGCGCGTCGCGGGCCTCTCTGTCATGCGCCTTGTCGATCCGCTTCCACAGCGCGGCGATGTCGGCGTTCGTGTCGAGCCCGAACAGCACGTCCGAAGCCGACGACGCGGAAAGTCGCGCGCGGAAGTTCCCGTCCTGGATCTCGAACGCGTCCTCGACGTCGTCGTAGGAGAACTCGACGACGTAGTCCGAGCGCCAGATCCAGAACGCCGCGACGGCGGCCTCGATCGAACCATCGAACGACCGGTAGCCGACCGAGCGGAACGCCGCGCGGATCTCCTCACGGAGCCGCATGTAGTCGGTCGTGTCTCGGAGCGCGGGGAAGATGCGCTCCTCGCAGTAGAGGATCGCGTCGGCGAAGGAAGGCGTGGGATCGGTCACGGGTTGCGTCTCCTGGTCGTGTTCACGATGGCCGCTGCGGCGACCGCTGCGGCGAGGACGAGGATCACGAAGGCGGCGATGCGGGGCGTGAGTCTGTTCACGAGGAACGCCCCCGAAGCCGAAGCGCGGCCTTCGCGCTGTTCCTCGAGTAGGCGCAGGTCGAGCATCGAACGTCGTGCGTCGACGACGACCGGAGCGCGGCGACGACGAGCTCGGGACGAACGCGGACGCCAGAACGGAGAAGCCGCGCGGGCAGCATCGTCTCGGGCCTCTCGTCGCGCCAGCTCTTGAGCGTGACGATGACGGGGACCGTGAGCACGACGACGAGATGGCCGCGGCAGTAGGGGACGCCGCCGCGGTCGGGCGTGGGGATCGTGCGCTTCCCGCGTCGACGGTTGAGGCAAGAGATCACGACGCTCGCTCCCGCTCTGCGATCAACTCGTCGAGGCGGCGCACGGCCTCGGCGTGGTCGATCTCGCGATGCGTGAAGAGAAGAGCGATCTTGTCGAACGCGATCGGAGTTCGGCAGAACTTACAGAGGAGCGGCGTCCCGTCGGCGCGAGTGGTTACGACGCGGATCACGGCTTCGCTTCCCGCTGCCGCGCGCGCTCCGCCAAAAACACGTCCGCGAGCAGGAACGCGCCGCACGCCATTGGCGTGCCGTTGACGCGCCAGGCGAGCACGTCCAGCGCGAGGGCATACGTCGTCATCTGGACGAAGAGGTCGCGGGCGAGTGCCTCACGCTCCTCGCGCTCGGATTCCGTGACTGTCTTCGTCTGGGGCGTTGCCATCACGACGCACCGCCCGCGCGGATCGCCTCGTACCAGAGTTCACGCGCTAGGGCCGGCCGCGCGTAACGGCCGCTGGGGGTGGTCGAGAGCCCAACGGGCGCGCCGTCCAACTCCTCGGCCGTCCGTAGCGCACACTCGCCCATGACCACATCCCCACGGTTGAACCTCTCGCGCGCCTCGCGGTAGGCGGCGCGCAGCAGATCGAGCCGACCGCCGCGGGTCACGACGCACCTCCCGCCAGCCGGATCTCGACGCACGGCGTCGCGCCGCCGCCGAGCATCTCGACCCGCGTCTCGCGCCGCAGCACCCGCGCGAGCGCCTCGATCGTCTCCTCGTCCTCGATGTTGTCGGCGCGGAACGCCTCCGCGGAGACCCCCTCCTCGGTCCCCTCCGCTACGTCGCGCACGACCAACGTCTCGCAGTCCCACGTCCCGCGGTCCACGCCGTGCTCGCCGCACGGGCAGATGGCGTCGAGCGGAGAGCCGCCCACGGCCGCCCGCCTTCCGCGTCGGGGGGTGCTCTTCTGGTCGAGCCCGCCCGCGTCGCGGATTGCGTCGCGTAGTTTGGCGATGCCCCGTTCCCATGCGACGAAGCGGCGCCTGCCTCCGTGCCCGGTGTCGGTGCCGTCGTCGTTGATGTAGAAGTATCCTTGGTCGACTCCGTTGTCGGACGTTTCCTCGATGGCGCCGGCCTCGGCCAAGGTGAGGCGGACCGTGACACACCGTGACTTGGCGGTCACGACGCACCGCCTCTCTCGCGGGCCCGCTCGCACGCGCCCTTCGCGGCGGCGGAGGTCAGCGCGTCTCCGTAGGCGATCGTGGCGCCATTAGACGCGCTCCTAAACCAGCGCCACGCGCCGGGCGGACCATCGTCGAGAGTGACGCTACCACTACCACCGTCGGTGAAGACCGCGATGTAGCGCCACGGGACGCCACGGCGCGACCCGACTCGTCTCCACGCGCCGATGATCTCGGCCGGGGCCGTCACGACGCACCGCCAGCCATCGCGTCCTCAAGCGCCGTCGCCGCAGCGACGACCTCCGGAGGAGAGTCGTCGTCCACGAGCGCGAGGAGGTCGCGCGCCTGCTCGTCGAGCGGCCGACCGTCCCACGCGATCGTGTCCGGCCAGCACACGCCCTGCCGATGCGGGTCGAGCGCGAGCGAGAGATCGTAGATCGCCGCGCGCACGGCCTCGGTCCGCCCCATCCGTCGGAGACTCGTCATCGTCGTACCTCCGTCGCCCCTATCGGCGACCACAGGATCCTACCCTGAACGTGGAACGTTACAAGCGGAAAAACGCCTCGCTACCGCTCTATAGCGCGAGAGCGTAAACCTGTTTCCTTCCTCGACTTCCGCGGGTAGGCTTCCGCTCGCCGCCCGCGGCCCTCCCGGCGGCCCCCGGCCGAGGGTTCGGGCGACCCCTCTGGCGGGGCTCGAACCCCGTACCGGCCGGGCCCCCGCGGAGTCGCCCCCGCGACCCGGCCGGAGTCTATCCGTGCCGCCCACCTACGCGCGCGCCGCCGTCCGTGTAGACGAGCCCGTTTCGCCGTGCCCTTCGCACGCGTCCGACCCGCTCGACGCGCCGCGGATCCGCTGACGTGGGCCTCGACCTCCTCCTTCGGATCGAGTTCTTCGACCACCCGAAGACCCTCGCTCTCCTCCGTCGACTCGACACGGCCGGCGGCTTCGAGCTCCTCCGTCTATGGGCATGGGCAAGGCGACACCGACCGAGCGGAGACCTTTACGAGATGGACGCCGCCGCCATCGAGAGCGCGGCGAAGTGGCGCGGGAAACCAGGGGCCTTCGTCGAAGCCCTTCTCGCCGTCCCGAGCGGCGAGACCGCTGGCTTCCTCGAACTACTCGACTCCGGCGTCTACCGACTCCGGAATTGGCGCTCGAAGCAGCCTTGGGCTCGCGCGTACGCCGACGCGCAGAGCCTACGGAAAACGCTCAGCGAAGCCGGCCGCCGAGGAGGCCATAGATCGGTAGAGGTCCGACGCGCCGCAGGCTGGCTTTCGAACGGTCGCGGCCGTGGTCCGGATGGCCGCTTCCGACCCGAAGCCTCACCCGAAGCCTCACCCGAAGCCCATCCCGAAGCCTCGCCGCGCGTAACCTCTTGCGAGACAAGCGCCGCACCGAAGCCTACCGATGCTTTCCGGGTTCCGGTATCCGGAGAAGAGAAGAATAAGAGGGGCTCGCCCGAAGCCTCGGGCTCGCCCCCCTCGCTTCGCTCTCCCGCCTCGGATCCCATCACGGACTCGTGGTCGAAAGCACGCGCCGAACTCGCGAGCGCAGGCGCCTCCAAGGACGCCATCGCCGACGCCTACGCCGTCCTCGACCGCTCGCAAGGCCCATGGGTCTGGAAACGCGCCGCCACCGCCTACCTCGGCCTCGCAAACGGCTCCCCCAAGCGCGAGCCAGGAGGACCAGTCGCACCAGACGAGCGAGGCCGCATCCAGGCAGACGAAGCCTCACACCTCTCCCGCTCGCTCGCCACGATCTACGACGCCATCGAAGCCGGAACGCCGATCACCGAGCGAGACGCCGACTTCGCCGCCTACGCAGAGCGCACGATCCAGAGACTCCTCGCCTACCTCAGAGACACCTACCCGGACCGTCTCGCCTCGCCCCACCCGCCCCGCTCCCGCCCCACTAAGCCAGCGATCGTCGTCCCGAACGCTCGACGCACGATCCTTCATCGACCCGAAGACCCCGACGCCACTCCGTCCGCCCACTCGGATACCGTGGACGCGAGCGCGCAACCGTGATAGTGGAGGAGTGGGGAGGGTTCTGGTGTAGGCTCTCTCGGCATGGCCGACGGTTCCGCGCTCGTCCCCAACGACGACAAATTCTCGACGAGGCGGCTCTTCCGTCGAGCGATGGAGGCTCGGCTTGGCGCTGCCGCCGACGGTGAGGCGAGACGCGCGCTCGCTGCGTACGCCCACAGCGACAAGACTACGCCGAGCGAGAAGCGCAAGGCGCTCTCGACGCTGGTCGGCGACGACACGCGGGCCGTGGAGACGGCGGCGGCGTTTCTGCGGCCTCGAGGCGAGCCGGCGAGTACGGTGCCCGTTCCGCCCGTACATGTGAACGTCCTTGCGCTCACTCCCCGATCCGTCGATGCTGCCCACGACCTACTTGCGAGTCTTGGGCTCCCAGAGCCCGGCGGCGCTCCTGTGGATCCTGACGCGAGGGTCGTACCAGCCGAACCTGCCGCACATCGTGACGATGTCACGGATGCTCGCGCGAGCGGCAACGGGCACGCCTCGCAGACTGCTGGTGGAGGCGCCGCCGCGGCACGGGAAGTCTGAGCTTTTCAGTCACGCGTTCCCGCTCTGGTACCTGAACAGGTGGCCGTCGCGACGCGTGATCCTCGCGTGTCACACGGCCGACCTTGCGTCGCACTACGGACGCCGCGTGCGAAACACGATCATCGCGAACGCGGACGCGCTGTCGGTCCGCGTCTCGTCGGACTCGAGCGCCGCGGATCGGTGGGACACGACGGAAGGCGGCGGGCTATACGCGGTAGGCGTCGGCGGCGCTGTCGTCGGTCGCGGCGGCGACGTCGTGGTCGTCGACGACCCGATCAAGGGCAGCGAGGCCGCGCACTCGAAGACGCAGCGCGACGCGGTCTGGACGTGGTGGCGAGACGACCTAATCCCGCGCCAGGAGCCGGGCGCGATCTACGTCGTGATGCACCAGCGCTGGCATCGCGAGGACCTGGCGGGCCGGATCATCGAGTCGCAGGCCGGCGAGTGGACGCGCGTGCGCCTGCCAGCGCTCGCGGAGCGAGACGATCCGCTCGGCCGCACGGAAGGCGAGGCGTTGTGGCCGGAGAGGTTCTCGCGCGAGGCGCTCGAGACGATCCGCGCGTCGATGTCTCCGTTCGGGTGGGCGGCCGAGTACCAGCAAGACCCGCAGGCGATCTCGGAGGGCGCGCTGATCGACCGCGAGTTCCTGTCGACCGTCGACGTCCTCCCATCGGACGCCTACGCTCGAGTGCGCTACTGGGACTGCGCGGCGACGAAGGAGGACGGCTGCTACACGGTCGGGCTCCTGATGTCTCGGAACCCGCGCGGCGTCGTGACGATCGAGCACGTCGTCCGTGGTCGGTGGAACGCTGGAGACGTCGAGCGGCTGATCGACGACACGGCGGCAGTCGACGGTATGGAGGTCGACGTCGACTGGGAGGAGGAGCCGGGGTCGGCTGGGATCTCGGTCACGGACTCGCGGCGCCGGAGGCTGATCGGATACCGGACGCACGGGACGAAGGCGACGGGGCCGAAGTGGGTCCGCGCGCAACCTTTCGCGTCCTACGCTCGCGGCGGGAACGTGCGGGTGATGTCGGGGCCGTGGACGCACGCCTACGTGGACGAACTGACGAGCGCTACGCCTGACCTCAAGGGCTACATGGACCAGGTGGACGCGACGAGCGGCGCGTTCGCGTGGGTCGTAAAGCACGCGAGCGATGTGCCGAAGCCGCCGCGCGAGGACTACGCCGCCGACTTCTGGCGCGAGCGGCTGTCCGGCCCGCATCGGCGCCGCGTGTTCAACCCGTTCCGGGGCTAGACGTACCGACCGGTCGGGATCGGGTGTAGGCTCTCGCGCGATGTCGGGTCTGCCGCCGCTCCCCGCGCTGCCTCGGCTGCCGCAGAACGGGCCGGTTCTACACGGCGCGGTGAGCCTCGAGGCGTCTCAGCTAAAGACCCGCGTCGGCGAGATCATCGCGGCTCGGATGCGCGAGGGGTTCTCGACGCCGTCGATCGTCGAGCGCGTCCAGGTGATCCAGCGCGCTGGGACGGTGTCGATGGTCGACGTTGGGGTCGTGCGCGCCGAGGTCGAGAAGGCGCGATGGAAGATCGTGAGCACGCTCCGCTCGATCGGCCTCGACGTCGCCGACGGGGAGATCGAGGTCGACGAAGGAGCCGCCGGCGCGATGCCGAACGGCGACTCGACCGCGGTCTTCATCCTCAAGTGGACACCAAAGGCGAAGGCGTAGGAGGGACCATGCCGACAGCGACCGAGTTGAGCGCGAAGGACCTCGTCTCGCAGGCCGACACGATCGGGCCTGACGTCTGGCGCCCGCGGATCCCGGACGTCGTCGCGCACCTGCGGAAGAACGGCATCGAGGTCGACTCGCCGCAGGAGTTCGCGAGGCGGTGGTTCTACTACTCGCACTCGGCGCAGGCCGAGATCAGCCGGATGTACCCGGTGCAGGCGGACCTCCGGATCGCGGCGTGGATGCGCGACGTCGCCTACCCGGCCTACGTACGCGCGTGCTGCCTGATGGACAAGGCGTACCCTGGCATCGAGTAGCCGGTGGGGCTCTACTCGAAGATCAAGTCGTACCTGCGGCCTGGGGCTAGGCCGCTGTCGCGTCAGGACGAGGTGCGGCTGTGGTGGTCGCGGTGGGACGCGGCCGGTCGCGTCTACGAGGGCGTGCGCGAGCATCACGAGAAGTACGAGCGCGCGCTGCGCGGCGACTTCGGTCCGATCTGGCCGACGCAGGCCGTTCAGTACCGCGGCAACACGCTCGAGGTCGACGACACGGTCCCGTTGAACCTGTTCCAGCGCGCGACGACGATCTATCTCGGGAAGGCCTACGACGAGTTCCCCACGATCCGGATGGTCGAGCCGAAGGGTTTGACGCAGGCCGAGCAGTCTGAAGGCGAGCGGTTCCTGCAAGTGCTGTCGGACGACGCTGACGTGGTGTCGGCGTGCCGGAAGGCGATGCGGTCTTCGTTCACGCGCGGGGTCTTCGCGGTCGGCGTGCAGTTCGGGTCAGGAGTCCCCGACGCGGAGCGCGACCTCCGTGGTCGCATCGAGTCCGCGAAGATCGTGATGGACGTCTACGAGGGGAAGCCGGTCGAGTTGGGCGAGGGCATGGACTTTCGTGCGATTGCGGAGGCGGCGCGCGAACTTCTCGCGGGGACGCGCGAGGACGGGACCGAGAACCTGGCGCGCGCGGCTCTCTCGGACGAGCAGGTGACGGACCTGACGGCGCTCGCGCAGATCGCGGACGCGAAGGTCGCGGAGGAGGCGACGCGGCCGAAGCAGATGAACGGGCGGACGCGCGCGCTTTCGGCGACCTTCCTCGCCATCAACACGGACCTGCGCTGGGACCCGACGACGACCGTCCGCTCGAGGCTCAAGTGGATGGCGCGCGCGTTCACGATGACGCGCGACGAGTTCATGTCGGAGGAGCGGTTCACGCTGAAGGCGCGAAAGGAGGTCAAGCCGCGGTCGTACAATGAGGTGATGGGGAGACGCGGGGCGAAGGTCTCGGAGCCGTCGCTCAAGCAGGACCAGGTGGACCAGGAGAACGAGTGCTTCTTCATCCTGGAGATCCACGACCGCGTCCATTGCTGCATCAAGTACGTGGCCGAGGGCTACGACGACTACCTGAACGACGACCAGACCTACCCGCACTTGAACGAGAACGGCGAGGCTCTAAACGACGACTTCTTCCCGTTCGAGATCGCGGTCCCGATCGAGGCGAACGGTGAGGACCCGGTGCTTCTGTTCGGCGAGCCGTTGTTGAAGGCCGGGTGGGCGCCGCAGATCGAGACGATCAAGAACCGGACCGCGTGGATCCGCGCGTGCAAGGCGAGCGGAAGGAAGTACCGGGCCGCGAAGGGCCTGGACTCGACGCAGTTGGCGCTGTTGCAGTTGGGCGTCGACGGCGTGATCGTCGAGCCGCCGGACAACTACGACCTCGCGCGGCACGGCGAGTTCCTGACCGAGTTGGACACGAGCGAACCGCCGAAGGCGTACTTGGACGCCTCGCTTCGGTCGATGGCCGACTTTGCAAACATGGTCTCGCTCGGGATGGCGGAACTGACAGGCGAGCCGATCGCGGACACGGCGGCGCAAGAGGACATGGCGCTGCGAGGGGCTGCGACTACGCAGGGAGACGTCGTCCGCGTCTACGAGCGCGCGTTCGCCGGGATCGTGAAGCGGTTCGCGGCGATCGTGCGCGTGAAGTTCTCCGACGAGATGATCGCGGCGTACGGGTTCGACGCGGGGGTCGTACGGAAGGCGCTCGGCGCGCTTCGGAACTGCAAGTTGTCGGTGCGCTTCGCGTCGACGACGCGCGCCGAGGACCTGGCGCGCCAGAAGACGCTGATGGACTTCATCGCGCTCTTGAACTCGCTGCGGAACCCGCTGACAGGGATGCCCGAGTACGACCCGATGCCGTACGTCGAGCGGTTGGCGAAGGAGATGGACTTGGCCGCGCCGACGAGGTGGGTTCCGAAGCCGGAGGACGCGCAGGCGCTGATGGCGCTTCAGCAGATGCGGGCGATGATGGTGATGGCCAGCGGCGGACCGGCTGGCGGAGGGTCGGCCGGCGGCGGGAACGGATCGATCCCGGGCGAGAAGAAGCGCGAGGAGGGGCCGCGGAACAACGCGCGGGAACGGGTCCTCGCGTCGTAGACCGAGCGGTCGGTTGACGCAGGCTCGGGTTCTTGTTTCTTAGGAGTCCGTGCCGAGACGGAAGACGGACCCGCGGCTGATGGACCCTCGCACTCGGAGCAACCTTGGCGTCGACTCACTCGAGTTCTGGTCGGAGGAGTTGATGCTGGCGAGGATCGAGCACTACCACTCGACTGCGGAGCCTTGTCGCGCTGGGCGAGTCGCGGATCCAGCGGGGAACGCGCGCGTACACTTACCACGTAGCAGATCGGAGGACTCATGAAGATCGCCGTTGTGCTTGCGGTGCTGCTGGTTTCTCTCGTCTCGCTGGTCGCGTGCGGCGGGGGCGTGTCGCCGTCGAGCGCGTGGCCGGATCGGAGCGTCGCGCCCGACTTCGCGGTCGTGCCGCCGCAGTCGTCGTCGTTCGTGCTGGACACGCCGAGCGACAGGTTCGGCGTCGGGGTGGTGGGTCAGGTGGAGGTCGTGGAGGTCGGGTACGCGGCGGCGTCGAGCGAGCCGCTGAAGTTCTTCACGGACGGGGTGGCAGGGCCGGGTTCGGTGTTCGAGTGCGAGGCGAGCGAGAACCCGGTGGCTGGGACGCTGTTCGTGTACGCGGTGGACGTGTTCGGGATGGAGTACGTGGCGCTGGTGGAGTACGAGCCGGGGGTGAACGACGGGTGGTACCTGTCGAGGAACGACCTGTGGTTCGAGTGATCGATGTTCAACTGATGGAGGATGGCGTGGCGCCCTGATGTACCCGGCCGACGAACCCTCCGGCGCTCGAACCGTCTCTGACGCCGACCTTGACTTGGTCGAGACCTCTCGCCTCGTCGACGCGATCGGGAGGCGTCAGAAGACCATGCTCGTCTCGTGGATCACGAGGAACTACGGGATCCGGGTGATGTGGGTCGGCGGCACGGTCGAGTCGCTCGGCTTGGCGCAGTTTTGCGTCGCGGAGCTGACCGACGCCCTAAAGGAGAACGGCTCGGCGAAGAACGACCCGGAGGCTTGAGGCTCGGCCCAGGCGAGCGCGCCGGACGGGTTCCGTGTAGCCCGTGGTACCCGGGTGTATGATCCCGACCGGTCGGTCGGCTCGTTGCCGACCGGCGGGAGTGCTTCGGCGTGACCGAGACGACGACGAAAGCGGACCCGGACAGCGAGCGGAATGCGATCGAGGAGAAGCACGCGGCCCGCCGCAAGGCGACCGCGGCCAAGATCGACGCGCGCCCGCCCCGGAACGCGCCGCCAGAAGACGTGCTCGGTGACTCCTCCGGTGGGGACAAGGGCGACGCGGGCACGACCCCCGGCGCGACCCCTTCGACGGCCGCCAACGGCAAGGCGAAGGAAGCGACGGCGGAACCCAAGCCGCACCAGCCCCCGGACCTTTCGCACCTCCCCGAGAAGTACAGGGCTCCTCTACAGTCCCTCGACCCCGAGACCCGCGAGTGGGTCTTGAACCAGCGCCGCGAGGCGGACCGCTACTTCACCAAGGAGCGCGAAAAACTCCTCGATGAGCAGCGGCGCTTCGACGGCGAGAAGGCGGCGCTCAAGGAGAAAGCGGACCTGTGGGACCGGGTGTTGAAGAACCCGCGCGCGGCGCAAGCGGCGCAGCGGGAGTTCGACAGGCCGGCCGGCGAGAGCGACATCGCGGACGACTTCGAGCCGGACACGGCGGCTCGGATCGACGCGCGGATCGCGCGCACGTTCGACGCGCTGTTCAAGCAGCGCGAGGCGGACATCCGCAAGGTGGCGACGGAGGTCGCGCGCAGCGCGATCGACGACGACATAAAGACTCCGATCTCGACGATGCAGCGGCGTGTTTCCAGCGTGACCGAGTTCGGGGCCGAGTCCGGCTTCGACAAGGAGGCGCTCAACGCCGCGATCGGGAGAGCGAACGAGTACGCCAAGGTATCCGGCGGGAAGACGTGGGACACGATCGAGCCCGAGAACGCGGTGGAGTGGCTTCGTCCGTACTTGCCTGCCAAGGCGCAAGTCGAGACGCCCACGACCCATCCGCGGTCTCCGAGTGCTCCGGGAAGGACGGCGGGAGTGGCGGCCCACGACGGAGGCAGCGGCGCGGTCAAACCGCCCCCGCTTCCCAACCACATGCGGGAGAACCGGCCGCCCAAGGGCGCCGACGAAACGCGAGAACACCTCGCCTACGTCTGGTCCCAGAAGCACCCGGACCAGCCCGTGACCGCCGACCAACTGAAGCGCGGAGGCATGTAGCAGTACGTCGTCCGCGCTCCGGTGAACACCGGAGGGAAAGACCTTGGCCAAGCCGAGTTTCACGAGTCAGGAGAAGAACACCGTCCTGACCGCGCACTTCCAGGAGTGGCTCTCCACGGAGCCGATGAACATCTACCTGAAGAAGACCCCCGTCGCGGAGTGGTTCATGGAGAACCGCAAGACCGCGAACGGTGGCGTCTACCACAAGGCCCCGATCTGGGACGCGCTCGATCCCGTCGGCGGCACGGTGGCACGCGGCGGCGACCTCGACATGGTCGCCACCGACCCGGTGACGCACGCCGAAGTGCGTCTCGTCCTGATGCACGAGCCGGTCGTGATCTGGCTCCAGGACGAGCTCGAGGCGATGAACGGCGACGGGCTCACGAGCCTCGCCGAGACTCGCGTCAAGTCCGCGATGAACCTCCTCTGGGACAACCTCGAGTCGAAACTCCTCGCGGCGTCGACGACCGCCGGGGACGTGTCGGCCTTGGCCGACGTTGTCTCGGCGACGGGAACGACGTCCGGGATCGCGCAGTCGACGCTCTCCGCGTGGGCGGCGCACACGGACGCGACGTACACGTTCACCTCGGACGGCCCGCAGAAGTGGCGCGCGGCCATGCGGCAGACCACGAAGTTCAAGGGCGTGACCGCGCCCTCGAGGGTCTTCGTCGGCGACACCGTCTGGGACGCGATCAAGGCCACGGGCTACGCGAAGACGACGTGGTTCCAGGACACGAACACGAAGGCGCCGCAGTACAACCTCGGCGCCGGGCCGCAACTGTGGTTCGACGACGCGCGGGTCGTTCACGCCCCCAAGATGAACGCAGGGACGGCGTACTTCCTGAACGAGAACCATGTCTTCATGGTCGTCCAGGATGGCTACGGCCTGACGATCGACGACTGGTTCGACATGCGCGCCGGCAAGAAGGCCGGGCGCGCGACGAACGTCTGGTTCTTCGGCCAGGTGTTCACGAACTGCCGGCCCGCGCTCGGCAAGCACACGTCTATCTCCTGACCCCAAGGAACCGACTACATGGCTTCGCACATCCACGGCCCCTTCACGAGCGTCTACGCATCGACCGACGACCTCCCGGCGAAGGCCGGGCAGGAAGCGGAGGTCGACGGGAAGCGCTACCGGTTCGTCCAGTTCAAGGACGCGGTGACGTACGCCGCGGGCCAGTCCTTGACGCTGGCCGACGTCAACTGGACGTCGGTCACGAACGACCGCGCCGGCGGGTCTTCCATCGGGGCGATCTTCGGCGGCGTCTGCCTGGCCGTGCCCGCGCAGAACGGGTACGGGTGGGTCCTGATCTACGGTCCGTACGCGACGCTCCTAACGAGCGGCGCGGACGACATCGTGGTCGGGGAGTGCCTGATCTGCCACGCGACGACGGACGGGACCTGCGACGGAGTCGCGGCGAACGCCCGCACGACGGCGGCGATCGGCGTGGCGACGACCGCGGACGTCGACGGGGCGGACACGGTCGCGGCCTTCGTCGGCTACTGCGTCTAGCGTTCCTTCGGGAACGAGAGGACCCGGCCCCGAGGCGACTCGGGGCCGGATCTCGCAAGTCAACCGGGAGCGCAGGAAATGCCCGAGAACTGCCACCTATCCGAGTCCTACGTGCTCGCGCTGGCGACCGTCTACAACGGACCGGCGCCCGGGGCGAACACGAACATCTTCGCGCCGGTCACGCCTGGGGCGCGCGCGGCGAAACTGCGGCTCACGATCGCGCTCACGACGTCGAGCAAAGTCGACATCCGGGTCACGGACGGAACGAACGCGTTCTCGATCACGTTGAACGGAGACGCCGCGATTCCCGCGAACACGATGTACATGGAAGAGTTCGGCGCGCGGAAGTTCTCGTCGCAGGACGGGTCGACGCCGCTCACGTACAGCGTGCGCGTCAAGACCGACAGCGTGATCCAGGTGCTGTTCTTCGACGAGATCGGGGGCCCGACGTAGTAGACGAGGAGAAGCGATGCCGCCCGCTGGTTCTGTCGTGGAGACGCTCGAGGTCGTCGTGGCCGGCCTTTTGGGGGCGGCGGTCATCGCCGGCTGCGTCTTCTCGCCGTCCTGGCACCTCGCCGCGGCTGGGCTCGGCGCGCTCGACCTTGGGTTCGTGCTCGGCGCGTGGTGGGGCACGCGGAGGTAGCCGTGGCGGTCGATAGGACCACGGTTCTCACGAGATCCGTTCGGTCGTCCGGGCTCTACCATTCAACGGACTCGGTCATGCCCGGCCAACTGACGCGGATTCGCGTCGAGGTCGACAACCTCGTGGACGCGTTCCTTTCCGACGTCGAGGTCGGCGTCGAACGTCTCGTCGGCGCGCGGTGGGAGCACTACTTCAGCGCGTCTCGTGGACCAGGGACGCTCGTGCGGAAGGCCGGCATGACGGGAAACCCGATCTTCGTCGAGCGTTTGGGCGCCGGGGCTCGCGCGCTCCGTGGTCAGTCCGTTCGGGCCTTCCTGCGCGTCCGTGGACTCGTGGACGCGACCGTAGCGGTGGTCCTCGAGACGGAGACGGCGTAGCGTGGCCGCCGCCTACGGACAGAGCGACCTCGTCCAGGCCGGCGACGTGACGACCGTCGCCGTGACGTTCTCCGCGACGCCGACGGCCGGGAATCACATCGTCACCTTCGTCGGCTGGTGGGCGGGCGGCGGCGGAGCGTTTTCGAGCGTGGCGGACAACCGCTCGAACACCTACACACAGATCGGCTCGGTCGTCAGCAACGGGAACGCACGAGTCCACGGCGCGTACGCCGAGAACATCCTCACGGGGTCGCCTCACACCGTCACATGGACCTTCACGGCCGGCTCGTATCCGGTCGGCGTCGTCGCCGAGTCGACGGGAGTCGCCACGACAGGATCGCTCGGCGCGTCCAACAGCGGGAACGGGAACTCGACGAGCGGATCGTCGGGAGCGGCGAGCCCGTCGACGGCGGGGATCTACTACGCCTTCATCACGGGAACCGACGAAACCTCCGGCACGTTCGGCATGACTCCGACGTGGTCAGGGTCGACACAGGACGAGGAGGCGGAGGCGCAAGCGACATCGTCTCCCGCGAACCTCCTCCACAAGGTGTCGTCCGGCTCGGAGACGGCGACGTGGACGTTGAGCCCTGGCGGGAACTGGTGCGCGAAGATCGCGGCGTTCATCGAGGCGGGAGGCGCACCGGCCGGGCACCCGGCGATGCGCCGCCACGGTCTCATCTCCCCCGTCGGGTTCTCTCGTCCCACGGAACTCGGGCGCGAAGGCGGGCGGATCTTCTGACATGGCGAACCACGCCTCACACGCCGCGCTCCCCTACCCGATCAAGGGCGCGCGCTACACCGTCTTGATCCCCTACCTCGACGCGGACGGCGACCCGACCGACCCGACGACGCCCGACACCGAGGTCTCGAAGGACGACGGCACCGCAACGGACACGGCCGAGGAGGTCGCGTCGCCCAAGAACTCCGTCGGGATGCTGACGCTCACGGGAGCGGAGACAGATTGCTCGGCTCTCTCGCTCGCCGCGAAGGCCGCATCGGGGCCGAAGACCACGCTCGCCACGCTCTACCCGCGCGTCCTCGGGATCGTCGAGTCCGGGACCGCGCAGGCCGGCGCGGCAGGAACGATCACGCTCGCCTCCGGCGCCGCCGCGTTCGACCTCGCCGGCTGCTTCGTGAAGACCACGGGCGGCACGGGAGGCGGCGGCACTGGAGGAGCGAACAACCAGGCGCGGCGGATCACGGCGTACAACACGTCGTCGAAGGTGGCGACCGTCGTCCCGAACTGGGAGACGAACCCCTCGAGCGACACGACGTACGAGATCCTCTTGGCGGAGGGAATGTGCGTCGGGGCACTGAAGGCGCTTCAGCCGAGCACGCTCGGCAGAACGCTCGCGATCGAGACCGACGGGATGGCGCACGCGGACCTGAAGGAGTGGTTGGGAGCCGCGCCGAACGCACTCGTGAGCTCGCGGGTGGACGCGAGCGTTGGGGCGATGGCGGCAAACGTCGTGACGGCGGCGGCCATCGCGGACGCTGCGATCGACCGTGCGACGTTCGCCGCGGACACCGGCCTTCAGACGATCCGAAGCGGAACCGCGCAGGCTGGCGCGGCATCCGCCATCACGCTCGACGCCTCCGCGTCCGCGACCACGAACTTCTACAAGTTCACGGTCGTCCTGCTGACGGGTGGGACCGGCGCCGGTCAGGTGCGCCTGATCGCTGGCTACGACGGAACGACGAAGATCGCCACCGTGACGCCCGCATTCTTCACGGCGCCCGACAACACGTCGACCTTCGCGATCCTCCCATGGGCCTACGTCCCCGGGTTCATGGACGACTCGATCACGGCGGCGGCGCTGAACGCAGACGCGGCGACCGAGATTGCGACGTCCGTCTGGGCGTCCGGGACGCGGACGTTGACCGCCCTCGGGTTCACTCTCGGAGCCGGCGACTTGGCCGCGGACACGATCGGCGCCTCCGAGTTCTCGCAAGCAGCCGCGGACAAGGTCTGGTCGAGTGCGTCTCGGACGTTGACGGCTCTCGGGTTCACGCTGGCCGCCGCCGACCTCGCGGCCGGGACGATCACGGCGGCCAAGTTCGCCGCGGGCGCCATCGACGCGACCGCAATCGCTACGGACGCGATCGGTTCGGCGGAGTTCACGCAGGGAGCGGCAGACAAGGTTTGGGCAACGGCCTCCCGCACGCTCACCGCGCTGGGCTTCACGCTCGGGGCGTCAGATCTCGCCTCGGACACGATCACGGCGGCGAAGATCGCAACCGGTGCGATCGACGCCGACGCGCTCGCGGCGGACGCCGCCCAGGAGATCCGCGACAGCGTCCTCGGCGGCACCGTGACCGAGTTGACCAGCGTCCCGGCCGCGTCGCCGACGTTCATCCAGGCGCTCGCGCTCCTCTACATGGCGCTCCGAAACAAGATCGACATCACCGGAACCGCGAAGGAGGTTCACAAGGACGACGGCACAGTCCTCGGGACGAAGACGCTCTCCGACGACGGAACGACGTACTCCGAGACGAAGATGGCCTGATGGCAATCAACACCGCCAGCAAGCGCCGCTCGGTCTCCGGGGTCCTTGTCCCGACCCTAATTCCCGGCGTCACGCCGAACGCCTCGAAGCCCGCCGCGTGGCGGCAGTCCTCGGGCTGGTCCTACAACGGCATCGCGGCAGAGAGCGCGCCCACGTTCGTACACGACGTCGTCCTCTGGCGCGGGACCGGTCAGACGAACGTCTCGTGGAGCGGGACGGCGAAGCCGAACGTCTCCTGGCGCGGGAACGCGAAGCCGGCCGTCACCTGGGAAGGCGAGGGCTAGCCGATGGCGCTCCTCGACCAGAATCACGTCATGTACGCGGGAGAGTCCAAGGTCTTCACCTGTACGCACCGCGACGAGGACACGGACGCGCTGATCTCGCTCGCCGGGGCGACTGGGACTTGGACGCTCGTCGACGACCTCGGCGCCGTTGTCTTGACGAAGACGACCGCCTCCGGGATCACGGTCACCGGGACCGGCACGTACACGATCACGCTGACGCCCGCGAACACGTCGTCGCTAAAGGGCCGCTACTCGCACCAGATGGTCTGGGTCCTGGCGGACACCTCCGATCAGTTGGCGTTCACGGGCTACCTTCAGATCAAAGGAAGGATCGCCTGATGGGCCTCGACTACCGTTCGATCATCGGCGAGGCGGGGATGCTCCTCGGCCTCTCGACGAAGAAGGGGTCGGAGGAGGAGACGTCGCTGGCGAACTACGTGAACATGTTCGGGCGCGACCTCCTCCGCCGGCACGAGTGGCCGCAGCGGAACACCGAGACGTTCGTGACGACGTTCGAGCCGTATTCGACCGGAACAGTAACGGTGACGGTCAACAGCGCGAGCGTCACAGGCAGCGGGACAACGTGGTCCTCTCTCGCCGGGCACAAGTTCGGCCGCGGCTACGCGGCGCCGTGGTACCGCATCCAGGCGAACGGGTCGGCGACGGCCTTGACGCTCACCTCGAACTACTTGGAGGACACGGCGGCCGGCGTGACGTACGTCGTCTTCGAGGACGAGTACGACGTCGCGGCGACGCTCGGCTCGATCCGCGAGGTCTACGTGATGATCGGGAACGAGTGGGTCCAACTGGACTACGTGGTCCAACCAACCTTCGACGCCTCCTCGATCGTCCCCGTCGGCGCCGGCATCCCGCGTACGTGGTCGGACTGCCCGTCGACGACCGCGCAGACGCTTCGCGTCCGCGTGAGCCCGGTATCCGACGACGTCTACCGCCTGCGCGTCCACGGCTTGCGGCGCTGGGTCGAACTGACAGGCGACGGCGACTTTCACATGATGGGCGAGGACTTCGACCAGGCGATGATCCTCGGGACCGCGCTCTACGCGCAACGCGTCGGCGGGAACAGACAGGTGACGACCGTCGCCGAGGTCGACAAGATGGTAGAGTCCTTGTGGGGGAACCTGAAGCCGAAGCGCAACCGGCCCGCCGTGCTCGGCACGTTCGACGCGCAAGGGACGTCTCGACTCACCTACCACCTTCCGGAGGCGGCGTCGTGAAACTGCGCGCGCTCGACTTCTCGCCGGGCCTGAACACGCAGACGTTAGAGGAGACGACCGAGTTCCCGGTCTGGCGGGCGCTGACGAACGTCATCTCGACGCGCGTAGGCGCCGAGTCTCGGAAGGGGATCCAGCGGCTCGCACGGATCGCCGCCACCAACACGATCCTCGACTTCGACGGGTCGAACGACTACGTGCAGTTCGACTACGACGCGCGGACGCTCGGCGGACTTCAGGCTCGGACCTCGTGGTCGGTCGAGTTCTTGTGTCAAGCGGACTCGCTCTCGTCCCCGCGCACGATCCTTCACCACAGCGGGCAACTGCTGATCTTCCAGGACTCGACATCCTCGGGCCGCGTCGTCGCGCAAGTGACCGACACGGGGGCGAACACGCTGACGCTTCAGGTCACGGGCTTGGCGGCCGGGACTCGGATCGAAGGGAGGCTCTCGAGGGCCGGCTCGCTCACCTACACGCTAACCGTCAACGGAACGAGCGCGTCCGGGTCGACGACTGCCGCCATCGCATCGTCGACCGCGGTCCTCTACGTCGGCGCGAACGGAGGGTCGTCGAACTTCTACGACGGGCGGATCGAGCGGGTGACGCTCTGCTCGCCGTACCGTACGGGCCGGATGGGGCTCGCCGGGCGCACGTTGATCCCGCACGCGCCGTCCGTTCTTCTCGACGCCGTGATGACAGCGGACGCCAACGGGTACGTGCTCGACCGCAGCGTCTTCGGTCTACACGGGAAGACGGGCGGGTCGCCGACGACAACCGCTTCGCTTCTCTCCGTGAACCCGGTCCCGATCCAGGCGATCGGGCAGACGCGCGGTAACTCGAGCGCGAACACGGTCTACGTCGTGGCGGGAGGCGGGGTCTACCCCGTGACGGTCTAGTGGGCCGAGGTCCGCTGTCGATCCCCGCCTCCGGCACGATCGCGGCTCCGGCGACGATCGGGGTATCGGTCAGCTCCGTCCTCTCTCCCACGTTCAAGGACTACGGCGCATTCTCGACGGTGTTCGACCCCGCGCTCCGCGCGCTGTTCTTGTCGAACGGCCTCGACTTCCTCTACCACGTCATCGACTCGACGCTCCTGCTCACGGGCCCGATCGCGCCGAAGGACGCGCAGACCGTGGCGTCGACCGCGACGCGCGCGACGGCGACGCTCACGGTCTCCGGAAACTTCTCCGACGGAGACTTGATCCAAGTCGGCCGCCCGGGACAGATCGGCAACGGCTTCGTCACGATGAAGACGACGCTCGATGTGTCGAGCAACGCCGACCAGGTGAAGATCGGTGTGAGTGCCACGGCGTCGCTTCAGAACATCGCCGACTTCATCAACGGGGTCGGGAAGCAGGACGACGTCTGGCACCTGGGCCGCCACTTCGGAACCGTGCCGACCGGCGAGGACTGGCCTTGGGCGAAGGAGAACGACGTCACGTCGACGTCCAACACCGCGACGACGTGCGTGTTCCGCGCTCGCTCGTACGGGACGGACGGGAACTCCTACCTCGCGGTCAAGGTCATCGGGGCGAACATCACGTCGTTCGGCACCGGCTCGAGGTTCACTGGCGGCGCCGTCGGGACCGGAACGCAACCAGGGACCGGCCGCTTCAAGTACGCCTACCAGCGCGTCCGCGCGAAGGACCACGCGGCGACGGGCATCACGGACACGCCCGCGGAACTGACGCAGGGGACCAACTGCAACGTGAACCAGACCGTGTTCACGGACGGGAACGCGCGCGACGGAATCGACCATCACCGCTGGTTGCGCTCGGCGACGGGCGGGAGCGAGTTCCACACCGGCCGCGAACTCCCGATCGGTACCGCGGAGCCGTACGTCGACGACCTCTCCGACGAGGCGATCACCGAGAACGACCCGTACGACGACTCGATCCACCGGCCCTACACGTCCGGGTATCCCACGAGGACGCGCTACCAGGACTTCTACAAGGGCTCGCTCTGCGGCGTCGGTGCGGTCATCCAGCAGGACTACAGCGCGGGGACCGCGAACGTCGCCGTCGACTCGGCGTCCGTCGTCCTCTCTGCCGACGCGCGCCCGAAGGTCGACTGGATCGGCCGCTCCTTCTTCGTCTCTGGCGACTCCGAGGAGTACCTGATCGTCGAGGTCGCAGAGAACACGCGGACTCTCACCTTGAACGTGCCGTTCAAGAGCGCGGAGGTAGATGGCGCGGCCGTCTCCTACGTGGTGAGAGACACGCGAGACCCGTGCGAGGTCTTCTACTCGGTCCAGTTGCTGCCGAACAACTTCCCGCCGTCGCAGTCGGTCCAGGGGATAAAGACCGCGTCGATCGTCGGCGCCACGGGGTGCCGAACCGCGTTCGACGCCTTCAACGTCTGGACGAGGACGAACCTGTGGGCCGTCACCGGAGAGCCGGACGCGGCCATGACGCCCGACCTCGTCGCAGAGAAGTGCGGCGCGTGGTCGAACGAGTCGATCGTCGACGCACGCGGGATCCTCTACTGGATCGGGCCGAACGGCGTCTTCCGTTGGGTCGACGGGACGAAGCCGGTATGCATCTCCTCTCCGGACCCGATCGGTGGTCAGGTGTTCGGGATCCGTGGGACGTTGGAGAGGTTGAACGCTGACCAGGCGGACGGCATCTGCGGCTACTTCGACCCCGTGACCGAGACCGTGCGCTGGTACGTGCCGCTCGACGGCGAGCCCTACAACAACTACTGCCTCGTCTACAACACGCAGACCGGCGCCTTCTTCGACCACACGGCGCTCGCCGTGACCGCGTGCGAGGCGATCGAGGTCCCTGGCGGACAGAGCGTCGCGCTGGTGGGCGACGCCTTCGGGAACCTGTTCCAGAACGACGTCGGCGACACGGACGTCGCGACCGGAGACCTCGTCGCCACCGTCGCCTCCTACGACGCGAATACGAAGACGATCACCGTCTCCGGAACCCCGTACTCGGGAACCGCAACCACGTACACGGGAGGGTCTGTCGTCCACATCGACGCCTTCGGGAACCCACAGATCGGGAAGGTCGCGAGCGGGACGTCCTCGACGCTGGTCCTCGCCTGGGGCTTGGCGACGGCGCCGGTCGTGGGAGACAGGGTGATCGTCGGAGAGATCCCGCTGACGCTCCTTTCGTCGCGTACACACCTCGGCGCTCCCGACCTCTACAAGAAGTGCGAGACCGTGACGCTTGCGTTCTCGCCTGGTTCCGGCGGGCGGGCGTGGGTTTCGACGGCCAAGGACTCCGACGACGTCGAGACCGTGATCCTTCGATCGAGCGGGCTGTCCGACCACGTCGACCTCGACGAGAGCGACGGGGAGCACGTCTTCTGGACGCGGACGCCTCGAGGGCGACGTGTCCAGGTGGAGGTGTTCGCCTTGGGGCTCGGGGCCCACGTCGAGTTGCTGGCCGTGATGCCGAACATCACGACAGCGTCACCGCTCGTTGCGGAGACGCCGTAGTGCTGCCGACCGCGATCCGTGTCGTCAAGCGTGGGCCCTCGGACATCGAGGCGGCGCTCAACGACCCCGCGTTCTTGGAGCGCACGGCGGCGCTGTCGTTCGTGGACCTTCAGCCTGGCGCGCGGTCTACGTTCGGTTTCGCGCCGAACACGGTCCTCGGAGCGACCGACTGCGAGTTCACCGCGAACGCCAGGAACGGGACCGCGCAAGGAACGACGGCGTTCTCGGTCGACGTGCTCCGGGCCGTGCCGTTCATCCACTCGCACAACCTGGCGGTCAAGCAGATCGCGATGAACGTGACGACCGGAGCCGCGACCAGCGTCGCGCGCATCGGGATCTACGACGCGATCGACGACCTCGCCGGGAACCTGTATCCGAACCGTCTGCTGTTCGGGTCCAGCCAGATCGACTGTTCGTCGACCGCCTACAAGTTCGTCACCGTGAACGTGAGCCTCAAGGAAGGCCGGCTCTATTGGCTCGTCCAGCACTTCGGGACGGCGACCTGTACGTCGGCGACAGTGCCGCTGGCACTCTCGGACACGCTCCTCGGGAACAGCGCCGGAGTTTGCAACACGCACATGACGGTCGCGCGGGCGTACGCGGCCCTGCCTGACGGCTTCCCGAGCGGGGCGACGATGGCGTTCACGGTCGCCCCAGCGCTTCAGTACCTCTACGGAAACGCCTCGGTCGCCGCTGACCCGCAAACCTACGGCGCGTGGTTCCCGCGGGCGACCTACATGCTCCGTGCGATTCGGCTCGTGAAGACATCCGACCAAGTGACGGCCGGGTCCGGCGTCTCTCGCGTGGTCGTCCGCGCGCAGTTGGCAGACCCGCTCGTCGGCCGCACCACGCTCGGCCTCTTCGACAGCGCGGTCACGCCGTTTCGAGCGGACGTCCCGGTGACGCTCTACGAGAGCGACCGGCTCGTGAGGAAGGGGCAGGGCGTCGTCGCCTCCGTCGAACACTTCGGACAACCGCACGTTCGCATGGCCGACGTGACGATGCTCGTAGACTACGCCTACGTCGGAGACCGCTGATGGTCGAAACCACCGCCTACCAGCGCAAGTACCTGGACCTCGAGCCCGAGGACTTCCTCTACACCGGCGCGGCGCCGTGGGCGAAAACCGCGCGGGAGACGAAACTCAACTTCCTCTCCGACCAAGTGAACAAGATCTTCGGCGCCGCCGCGGGGGAGGCGAAGCGCCTGGGGTTGGAGGAGGAGAGGCGCTACCACGAGGGCCTGTCTCGGGTGAAGGGCGCGTACGAGAAGTCGCTCGTGCCGACGATCTCCGACGAGACGGAGCGGATGCTCGAGGCGCAGGCGTCCGACGTCGCCTCGCGTGACTTCAAGCGAGACATCGGGCAGATCCGAAACTTCCTCGGAGGCGCGGGCGTCACGGGCGGCGGGATCGCGGCGGGCCTGGGGTCGCAGGCACGGATCGCGCGGCTCGGGAAGATTTCGGACGCCCGTACACAACTCCGCATCGACAAGGCGAGAGAGGACGCCGCGGACAGGCAGCGGGCACTCCTCGGTGCGGAGCGCGTCTCGGCGTTCGAGGGACAGGACCCGTCGACCGCGTGGGTTCAGTTCTTGACGAACGCGCTTCTGTTTCGAGGAGGGCAACAGGCGGCTGCCGCGCAAGAGTACGCCGCCAAGAAGTCCGCGAGTGCATCGAACTCTGCCGGGATCTTCGGAGCGATCGGCGACATCGTCGGCAGCGCGTTCTCGTTCCTGGGGTAGTCGACATGGCCGTACAGATTCCGCAGTTCGGATTCTCGACGGGCTGGATGGCACCATACGCGCTCGCGTCGCAGTTGACGGCACAGACCGTGGAGCCGTACGGACGGGCGCTTTCCGGCGTCGCGGCCGGGCTGGAACGCCTCGCAGATCGAAGGCGAGAGGAGAGGCGGCTCGGGCTCGCGCGCAAGGACCGGCAGGCGGCGCTGTCCGAGGAGAGGCGGCAGTTCGACGCTTCGCAGCAGATGCAGAAAGACCGGATGCGGCTCGACTACCTGAAGTCGGAGTCGGACCGAGCGCGCCTGGACGTGGACCTACTGACGCGACTGCGAGAGGCGGGGCAGCCGGTCGACGACAAGTTGACGGAGGCGCTTCAGCGAGCAGTCGACTCCGACGCCTCGATCAAGTCGATCTTGCAGACGGCAGCGACCGGGGAACGGTACGGGGCGAGGACGCAGGCGCCGCCTCCAAAGGTCTGCGCGGGAGGCTCGTGCCGCATTCCGCGCGCCAGCGCGAGGCCGTCCGCGCCGCCGGTCGCGCGCATGACCGACGAGGTGGAGCTGATGGACGCGCTATCCGCCGCGACGCGGAAGGCGGAGGTTGCGGAGGACACCCTGAACCGCGCCGCTGGTCAAGGGTCGCTCACGGCGACGAACGCGGCCGGCGACCTTCACAGACAGGCGGCGCACGAGGCCAACGTGGCGCGCGTGGCCTTGAAGAGCATGGAGCGCGAGCGCGCGGAGGCGAAGGAGGCGGCGAAGAAGAAGGAGGAGGAGGCGCAGCGGGCAGCGCAAGAAGACCGCGAGTTCCAAGCCGCTCTCGCCGCGATCGCGCGCGACCCCGAGGCTCGGCGCGTCCTCGGAGAGAGACCGTGGAGCATCGACCCCGACGCGATCCCGATTCCGGGGCGGGCCTACGACGTCCCCAAGTCGAAGGAGGAGGCGGAGTACGCGATGGCGCGAGGGAAGGAGATCCGGTCGCAGGGTGCCGTTAGCGCACGGCAAGAACGCGGGATCGAGGCGCGGGAGAAGGAGGAGCCGACCGACAGAGACGTCATGCTCCAACAGTTGAGGGCCCGCGGCGCCTACGAAGATGGCGACGAGAACCTGTCCTACGCGCAGTTGAAGGCGAAGCACCTTGCGACGACGCGCGCGGTCGTCGCGCAGCCGGCGAAGGAGCGAGCTGAGATCGAGCGCGACATCAACACGTTGGAGCGGCAGAAGGCGTCTCTGGCGCGCGACTACCGGTTCGGAATGCTCGGAGACGACGAGTTGGCGGAGGAGGTGCGAAGGATCGACGCGCAGATCGACGCCCTACGGAAGCAGTTGGGGGGCGAGCCGGCGCCTTCCGCGCCGCCTCCCGCGAAGGAGTCGAAGTCGTCACTGTTGAAGTACTTGGAGTCCAGGTAGTGCCGGAGACCGATGGCCTCGCCCCCGACCTTGCGCGGAAAGTGCGCGAGTACGACGCCGACGTAGCGGCGCTGTTGCCTGACGAGGAGAGCGTGGCGCTTCGCGACGCGTACTACCGCGAGTTGTCGGAGAGGAGGCGGGCGGCGGAGGAAACTAAGAAGGCAGGCGAGGCGCTGTCCAAGTCGTACGGTTCGCAGACGCTACCGCTCGCACACTCGTTTCGGCGCGCGCAAATGCTGGAGGATGCGCTCGGCAAGGCGATCCACGACCCCCGCGCGTGGGCCAAGAAGACCGCCACCGACTACGTCAACGCCACCGAGGACCCCACGCGCGAGGACGTCGACCGCATTCTCACCTTCGGCGAGCGGCTCTCGACGTTCCAGGCCAAGTACCTGATGAACGTCGACGTCTCGACGGAGGCGATCAGACGGAAGGAGGTAGAGGAGGCGGGATTCTTCAAGCGCGTTGCGATGGTCGGGATGGCGGGGCTCGACGAGGCGTCGAAGTGGTCCACGTTAGGACTCCGCGACAAGATCCGCGAGGACTTGAGCCGCCCGCCGGTCCCGTTCGGCGGCTTGATCACAGGGAAGGAGTCGAGAGAGCCTGGGCGGGACGTGGTCGCGGAGGTCGCCGAGTTGCGCGGCGCGGTCGCGGCGGAGATGCCCGTGGCGACGGCGGTCGCCGAGACGATCGGCGCCGTCGGCGCCATGGGAGCGTCCGTCCCGATGCTTGCGAAGGCCGTGGCGAGAGGGCTCGTCCGTGCGGGGATGAACCCGCAGATCGCGGCGCGGATCGCCGGGCCGCTCGTTCTCGCGGCCGAGGGGACTGCCGTCACAGGGGATCCGGAGGAAGGCGCGGTCATGGGGGCCTTCGGCGCCATCGCGGGGCCCGTCGCGAGGTCGCTACGGAAAGTCGGCGGCGAAGGCTGGTTCTCGCGCGGCAGCGCCGAGGCGCTCGGGTTCACGACCGGGTCGAGCCTCATCGGGCTCGTTCGAGAAGGCGGCATCGACTTGGAGGTCGAGTCTGCGAACGCGCTTGCTGGGTTCGTCTTGGGCGCGATGTCGAAGCGCGGGACGGCGATCAGCCAGAGACTCGTGGAGGAATACACGAGGTCGGCGAAGGAGCTGACCGTCGATCTACTCGAAGCGGACTTCGCGCGGGCGCGGATGGTAGACGCCGTCAAGCGCGTGTCTTCGGAGTCGCGGCCCGCAGGGCAGAGCGAGAAGTACTACGAAGCCTGGGACAAGAAGATCCAGCGCGAAGCCGAGACTGTCGTCGACGCGCTCCTGAAGAAGCGTGAGACGACGCTGTCGGTGCCTGCGCCGCGATGGACGACGCGCGAGCAGAGCGGGATCGACCCGATGCTCAAGGGTCCCGAGGTGCCGGTCGAGATCGCGCCTCTACGCGAACCCACACTCGGCCCGCTCGAGGTCGCCACTCAACCACCGGTTCCTCCCGCGCGTACGGGCGGCGGGATCTACTTGCCCTCGCTCTTGGGCGGCACCACGCGCGAGGTCGCAAGCGGCGCCGCGAAGATCGTCGGGTTCCCGAGGCGCGCGGCAGAGGCAGTCGCCACGTTCGCCGACAAGGCCGTTCGCGTCGCGTGGGAGAAGACGAAGGCCGGCATCGAACGCTTGACCGGCGAGCCGCTCCCGTCGGTCCGGTTCGGGAAGATCGGCGAGCGGATCCACCGATTCACGGGCGAGAAGCAAGAGGCGCGAGAGGTCGCGCGGTTCGCGCTGAAGGACTTGAGCGTCAGCGACAACGGCCGGCCGTTGACCGACGCGCAGAAGGAGACCGTGTTCCGTTACTTCACGGGCGAAGGCGACCGCGCGTCCGTGGCGAAGGAGGTAGGAGAGGCGTACGCGAAGACCGTCGACGAGTACCGCGCGCAGCGGACCGCGAACCAGCGGACGCTCATGGAACTCGGCGGGCTGTCGAAGGAGACGTACGAGAAGTGGGAAGGCCGCTGGCTCCCGCGTCGCTTCCGCGTGATCGAGGAGGGAAAGGAGGCTGGCGGCGGGCGCGCGGGCGTCAACCAAGGTCGCATCTTCAGGCGCAAGACACTGTCGCCCGAGAAACGCCAAGAACTCGACGAGATCCGCGACCCCGGGCCCGTCGTCGCGCACGGCCTTGCGAACCAACGGACCTCTATCGCCGCGTTCAAGGCCCTGCGGGACTTCGCCGCCGACCCGAAACTATCGAGCGAGACGTGGCGCAAGGGGCTAGACAAGGACCCGCTCCCGAACGAACGCTGGCGCTACGGCGACCTCGCGGGCAAGTACGTCACGCCCAGGATCGCGCGCGAGGTCAAGGGCCTGTTCGGCGCCAAGGACGGCGGGATCTTGGAGAAGGTCGGCGAACTGTTAGACGGCCTGCTCTCCGACTACAAGATGCTGCTGACCGCGGGAAACCCGGCGACGCACGTCAGGAACATCGGCGGAACGGTCGTCTTCAAGGAACTCGACCACTTCTCCGCCCTCGATCCTTCCAACCTCTCCCACTCACTCGCGGGCTTGAAGGCGATGCGCGCGGAGAAGGGCGCGACCGTCGACATCGGCGGGACGGCGATGTCGGCGCGGGACCTGAAACTCGCCGCGCTCCGCGAGCGAGTCCTCGCCTCCGACTTCATCTCGACGGAGGTCATGGACCTCGCCTCGACGATCGCGAGACGCGCCGGAGACACCTGGCGCAGCAAGGTCAGGAACTACCTCGCCGAGAAGGGCGAACTCTTGAAGCGCGGGAAGATCGCGTCCGCGATCCCCGGCACGGAGATCGCCTCCGCGCTCTACCGCCTTGAAGACACTGTGACGAAGATGGGCTCGTTCGTGAAGAAGCTGCGGTCCGGGATGAGCGCCGAACAGGCTGGCGCGGCGGTCCGTGGCGCGTACCAGACGTTCGGAGAAGGCGTGATCCCCGCGCTGTACAAGCGCATCGGACCGCTCGGCCGTCAGATCGCCCCGCCGTTCCTCTCGTTCCCCGAACAGGCGGCCCGCATCTTCGCTCGCGCCGCCATCGAGAAGCCGGTTACGACCGCTCTCGTGGCAAGCGCATTGATCGAGGGATCGAACGCGATCTCGCGCGCCGCGGGCTTGTCCGAAAAGGACGAGGAGAACCTTCGGAAGATCCTCCCGCCGTGGATGGCGCCGGGCCCGCTCCGCCCCGCCGTCAAGGGAGACAAGAACGAAGGCGTCTACAGCATCGTGGACCTCTCCTACACAGTCCCGATCGGCGCCGACATCGAGGCGACGTTGAGGACGCTCGCCGGAGAGCGAGACCAGCGGACGCCGTTCGGGCTCTCGCCTGGGCCCCTTGCGACCGCGATCTACGAATGGGTGGCCGGCAAGACGCTGTTCACCGGGAAGCCCTACATCCCCGAGGGCGCCTCCGAAGCCGAGACCGCACGCTTGAAGCGCCGACAACTCGGCATGACGCTGATCCCCGGTCCGTTCCTGCCCGGAGGCAGGACGCAGACGCAACTCTCCGAAGTGGCGGAGGAGGAGAAGGGACTGCTCCGTCTCTCGCGCTTCGGCGGCGTCACGATTCGGAACGTGAAGGTCAAGGAGCAGGCGCAGGCGCGGCTCCGTTCCCTGATCGCCGAGCAACGCCGGCAAGTCCAGCGCCTCGAGTACTTGGGGCGCGACAAGCGGATGTCGGAGGCGGACAAGGCGACCGAGCGCGAGAACCTGAAGTCCGAGATCCGAGCGCGGGTCGTCGAGATCCGCGAGGTCCGAGAGGCGCTGAAGCGTGCGACCGAGTGATGCCGCACCGCCCGCGAACGGCGCGATCCCGACGCGGGTCCTCGGCTGGTCGCTCTCGGCCGTCTTGGGACTCGCGGTCGTGGTCGTCCCGCTCTACGACCGGATCGGCGCCCAGGCCGAGCACGCGAAGGAGGTCCTGGCGCTACGCGACCGCGTCCACGAGGCGGTCCAGGCGGAACTCCGCGCGCTCGTCCGCGGGCAGGACGAGGTACTACAACGCGAGATGCGGCTCCTCGTGGACGCGCTGCGCGCGAAGATCGACCACGTCGAGGCGATCGCGGCGACCGACCGCGAGTGGATCCGCGACCGCTTCGAGAAGATGATCGCCGAACTCGGCCGCGTGCGCGACGGCGTCTTCAAGGAGCAACGGTGAGCCCCCCCGAGGCATCGAACGATCGTCGGATGCGTACCGTAGTCCAGGCGTGGCCGATCCTCCTGACGGTCGTCGGCGTCGTCGGCGTCCTCTTCGTCGCGGTCCATCAGGTCGACGCCGTGACGATGCGGCTCGACAAGTTGGAAGACAGGATGGAGCGGATCGAGTTCACGCTGACGGGCCTCCGCGAGACGCTCGCGCGGGTCGACGAGCGGACGCGACCACGGTGACGCGCAGAATCCTCCTCGTCCTCGCCCTCTTCCCGGCCCTCACGATCGAGGCTGGTCCGGTACGACAGTCGACATCACGAGATCGCGCGCTGTCGGACCTGGGAGAGACGGTCCGCACCTACGCCGCCGCCCTGTACGTCTTCGAGGGAGTCCTGCGCCGTGTTCGCGCGACGACGGACTAGCGTGCTTCTTCTCCTCGCGGCGCTCGGACCCTGCGCCTTCTGCGGCATCCTCTTCGTGAGCCTCCGAGACGTCCGGTCGAGGGTCGCGGCGGCCGAGGCGCGGGAGAAGGCGGTCCTCGAGCTCGGTGAGAAGATCCTCCGCGTGGCAGAGGAGATCGAGGTCTTCCTGCGAAGCAAAGGACGGTGACACATGGCGACGTGGCGCTTCGGAGAGCAACGGACGTTGACCGACCCGCTCATCCTCGCGCGGGTCTACCAGAGTTTCGGCGCGAACGGGATCGTCACGATCTTCGACGAGCTCGGCGGGTGTCCGATCGGGGACGACGATCAGGACCAGACCGAGCCGTGCGAGGAGATCACCGGATGGCAGGTGCTCTACGGAAGCCCGCCGATGGTCGTCGCGAGCGCGGGCTCGACGACGGACAACTACACGGACCACTCGCTGCCGGGCGGCGGGACGCTCCGCGTGCGGCACGTCTGCTAGGAGACGCGCGCCGACTTCCCCGCGGGGCCCGACCGTCATCGGATGGGGGGAGTGGGTTTGCCGGGCCCCGCGACAAGAACAGCGTACCCCACGGCGGGAACGGTGCTACGCTCCCGATTCGTCGAGAGGCACAGGAGGCTCCCATGCGACGCGTCGCCCTTCTTCTCGTTCTCTTCCTCGCCGCCCCGCTCTCCGCGTGCTGGTCGACCGCGTCGACCGGCGCGCGAGCCGCGGTCGTTCGTTCGGACGGATCCGTCAGCGGCGGCGTGATCTCCGCACTCGACGCACAGCCGACCGACGCCGGGCCCCAGGAGATCATCGGCATCAACGTCCCGCTCGGGCCTCACTTCCGGCTGAAGGGCGGAGTCGTGTGGGACGGGACGACGTGGACGGTCGGGCCCCCGACGGCGCCGCAGGCCGCTCCGATGTCAGCCGCCCCGCAGTTCGTCGACGTCGACGAACAGGTCCAGGTCCCGGTCACGAAATGGGAGACGCAGACCCGCCGAGTTCGCAAGGCGGTCGTGCCGATCCCGCAGGCGGCGCCGGATCCGTGCGCGCCTGCGCCCGCACCGCAGGCCGCGCCGAAGGCGGCCGGATGCGAACCCGTCGCGGTAAAACGCGCGGGCTTCGCTCGCTCGGCGTGCCACGGCGGAATCTGCCAGGTGCCTCGCTGCCCGTGACGCTCCGCCGAGGACTCCTCCTCGCCCTCCTTCTCGCGGCGTGCGCCCCCGTTCCGCCGCCGACGCTGCCGCCCGATCTCCCGCCGGCAGCGCCGCCTACGCTTCCCGCCCCGCCGCCGGAGCCCCCGCCGTCTCCGACTCCGCCGCCAGCGCCCCCGCCGGCAAGCGTCTCGGATGTCCTCGATCGAATCGCTGTCGGCGCAACGCTCGCCGAGGCGACGGCAGCCGTTGGGCGCGCGCCAGACGAGATCGTCCCCGCCGGTTCCGCGTCCGACGCGACGGCACGATGGAAAGTCGAGGACGGACAAGGACGCTGGCTCGTGATCGCGGTCCTCGACGCGTCGAACCGAGTCACCCGCAAGCTCTCTAGCCCCGTCGAGGTGCCTCGGTGACGCCTGGTGACGTCCGCGGGATCAAGTCGGCGGTACGCGAGACGATCGCGCGTCGCGGCATCTTCCCGCTCTCCGCTCCGCAGTATCCGGAGGGCGTGGGCCTCGGGATCGGCAGACGCGAGGACGGAGAGCACGTCCTTGTCGTCCGTGCGACGTCTCTCGAGGCCGCCGAACCGATGGCCGCGCTCGCGCCGGAAGGAGAGCGGAACGTCCGGATCGTCACGGTCACGAAGCGCCCGACGCTCAAGCAGCGGCTACAGAGCCGGATCCGTCCGCTCGAGGCCGGACTGCAAATCGGGATGGCGGCGCGCCCGTTCGTCGGGACGCTCGGCGGGTTCGGACGTGATCGCGTCTCGCGTCGTCTCGGGATCGTCACGAACTCGCACGTCGGAGCCGACGAGGGCCGCGCGACGATCGGTCACCGCACCGGACAGCCGTTCGGTACGACGGGAGACCTCGTCTCCGTCCTCGAGCGCCACGTCCCGCTGTCGCTAGTCTCGCGGAACATCGTCGACGCCGCGTTCCTGCGCGTCGACGAGTCCATCGTGACGGCTCCATCGCTCAACGGGGCGATCAACGCGAACCTCAGCGGGACGTATCTCGGACCCGCCGAGGATCTCTTGGGTGTCGAGGTGCTGAAGATCGGCAGGACCACCGAGGCGACGAAAGGTCGCGTGACCGCCGTCGAGGTCGACGGACTCTCGGTCGGATACGACCAAGGCCTCATGCGATTCGACGATCAGATCGAGGTGAGCGGCGGACCGACCAGCGACTTCTCGGGCCCCGGCGACTCCGGATCCTTCGTCGTCCTGCGCGACGGCCGCGTCGTCGCACTCCTCTTCGCTGGCGGTCGCGACGCGAGCGGAGAGGACTTCACGTACGCGAACCCGTTCCGAGAGGTACTCGACCGCCTCGACGTCGAGCTCGCGGTCTAGGAGACACACGATGCTGAAGACGTTCGTCGAGCGTTCCGGCTGGCAAGTGCTCGTGACGTTCGCAATCTCCTGGCTCGCTGTGAAGGTGCCGGTCTGGATCGGCCTCTTCGCTCTCCCTGCGCCGTGGGACGAGATCGTGCCGGACGCGTTCGCGTTCGTGCTCGCGCTGGCGCGGCTCTACTTCCTACAGGGGCAGGACCCGAGCATCCCTGGGGCGAGGCTTCCCGACGACGTCGTCGGCCTGTCTGACCGAGAGAAGGCGATCGTGGCGGCTGCGAAGCTCAAGGTCCCGTAGTCCGCAGGCGCTCGAGCACCGCCAGGACGAGGCGGAGTCCGCGACCCGACCGGATCATCGCGTTCGTGATCGGGACGACCGTCCAGCCGCGCGCCGCTGCGAGCGCGGCCTTCTCGGCGTCGCGTTCGAGGTTCGAGGGACGGCCGTGCGCCCCACGGCTCCAGACGCCGCCCTGGACCTCCACGGCGAGACGTAGATCGGGCCAGCCGAGATCGAATCGGTAGCGCCTCACCGTCCCGTCGAGGTCGACGAGACCGTAGCGGGCGTCCCGAGCCGGGGGATCGGCCCCGCGTAGGCGTAGGTCGGCCACGAGGCGCTCTTCCTCGGGGCTCGCGCGGCTGGCTCGCCGGCCGCCAGAACTGGCCGTAGGCGAGCCGGAACCGTCGGAGGTACCCGAGGCCGCCCCCTCCGCCCGCTGCTTCCGGGGCCCCCTACGGAGGGCCGGGAACGGGGCACGGAGCCCGCGCCGAGCGATGAGGAAGCGCCGGGCTTCGGCGGCCGAGAGGCGGGCCGGCGGGGAGGGGGCCGCGCGCACCCGGGGACGCTACCGCGCGACACGGACACCTTCACGCCCCAGCCCCGGGCTCTCCCCACATGGAGTAGTGCTCGTCGCGTGCGAGCATCGCATCGACGGCGTCGGCCGCGTCTGCGAGGCGCTCGTACGTTCGGGCGCGCTGGTCGTAGTTGGCGAACTTCATGGCACTCCGCTCCAAAAAAGCCTGTCGCAAGGCCCGGTCCGCAAGTGCGCGCATCTCCTCGCGTGTCAACACGGTCTCATCCACCTCCGTTCTCCCTCGCCTCTCCCCCCGCTTCCTCGGCGTCCGTGTGTTCGTCGGCGCGCGGGGCACTCGGCGCTGGCGGGGGTACGGGCGGCAGTCGAGACTCCACGGCAAGCAAGGCTCTCCTCCACATCTCGTCGGTGTAGAGCGGTTCGAGCGCAGCGATGATCCCGCGCACATCTTGAATCGCGCTCTCTTGGCCTTGGCCGTGCGCGTCGCACAGCGCATCCACGTCCGCCACCTGCTTCGCGTCGATGGCTACGAGGGCCGCGCGGAGAACCGCCCACGGACAAGAGGAGCGGTGTTGCGGTTCGTACCGCTTCCCGTTAGCGCCGACGCTCCAGCGGCCGTTCTCGTCCTTGTCGCCCTTCGCACCGCATCGGTCGCAGACGTACGCGTGGCCGATGCTGGGCCGCTCGCGCACGTCCATCTCCAAGATGAACAGCGCCCGCACCGCCTCCACGAGCGCGCGAACGGGGTCGGTCGAGGTCACGGGGTCACCTTCTTCTCGGTTCGTCCAAGTGCGTCCGCCTCGTCCCTCTGCTCGCGCGACAGGATCGCCGTGCAGTTCGATCCGGGACATGGATTGTCACGAAGGAGACCAGCGAACCAACCTTCGCGGTGTCGGTTCGCCAAACGAACACAGCGATCCTCTGGATGCCCGTGGGTCCCCACCTCACGGCGGCAGTAGGAACAGGTGCCACGGATTCGTCGAGTCACGATCCCACCGTCCCTTTCGCGCGCTCTGCGCGACGAGCGCGGATCAAGCGCTTCGGTGTCTCGACTCTCCCGGTTCCACCGCAGCGGACGCACGTCCAACCAACGTCAGTAGGATCAATTCCTCCGCCCAAACCACCACAGTTCAGGCACGGTTCGTGTCTGGATCCAGCGACAAGTACGACCTCGCTGTTTGTCGTGACTCGTTCTACATGATCGAACCTCCAGCCGTTGTGCGGGGGCATCCTCGACCATCCGATGGCTCTCTTGAGCGATGGTGCCACGACCCCACGCTTCGGGGCAGCACCACGTCGATACCAGACGACGTACTCGATGTTGTGCTTCACGTCACCTCTCCCTTCGTCTCGTCGTTCCCGCCCGCCGCGCGCTCGGCGGCGAGGAGGGCGGCACGGGTTCGCGCGACCTCCTGTCGGAGAGCGCCAGCAGCAAGATGCGCGGGCCAATGCGTCGCACCCATGAGCATCTTCTCCTCGGGCGACCCAAGTCGAGGAAGCAGGGCCTCTGCGTAGGTGCGGCAGGCGGAGTGGTGGGCTTTCAGTGCCCTCTCGACCTCGGACTCGGGGCGCGCGGACAGAACCTGACCGGAGGGTAACCGTCCCGCGGCACCGTGGTCGTACGCCGCTGCCAGATGATCCGCCATCTCGCGGCAGCACGAGCAGAGTCCATCGTCGCCAACCTTCTCGTCGCACGCCCGTATCGTCTCCATACACCGTGCGAGAGTGACCGGAGATACGCTCGGCCACCGCGACCGCACGTTGGCTGTCGCGCGCTCATGGTCGTACGGTTGTCCCGCCTTTGTGGGGCGCGCGGCGCGGAAGGCGTCGAGGGCACGGGCGAGGAGCCCGTCGATCTTGTCGGTCATGTGATCGTCATTGAGTATCCAGCCGTACCCGTGGTCGAGCATCGCGGCGAGGTTGACGCGGATCTTGCGCGCCGCTTCCAGCGCTTCCTTCGTCGGCTCGTTCACGGTGTCACTCCGGCCCTTCGGCAAAGCAGTCGTAGAGCGACCGCACCTTGGAGAACCACGACTCCGTTTCCAGCGCCGCGTAGTCGCACCACCCTATCGGCCACCCCATGAGCCACTCCACGAACGCCGGGTTCAACCGCCGGCGCGAGGTCGGGCCTTTCCGCAAGCACCTCGACCCATCGGGCAGCGTCTCGATCGAGAGGGAGCATCCGACCGCCTCCGCCATCGGCCCACTCGCCGGGTCCTGGGGGGAACAGGGGAAGGTCAGCGCCGCGTCGGTCAGCGTCGTCCCGTCGTGATGCGCCGAGCCCTTGGGCCTCGTCGATGTCGCGTTCCGCGATCCGATGGAGTCCATCGCGCTCGGGGTCGGCCAACGCACCGCGACATTCGGGAGTTGATCCGTCGAGTGCGTGTCGCTCGCGTTCGCGCCCTTGTCGTCCCGGCACGCGGGGGTCGGCCATGTTCGCGCCGTCTCTTGTAGATCCGGCCCGCCCGCGCCACGCTCGCCCCTCTTGGAGTTCGCCCCGCCCGTCTTCGCCTTCGGGGTCGGCCACTTCAGGACAGCCTCGTTCAGGTTCGCCACGCCGGGGCCAATCGCGCGCATCGCCGCGATCTGCGCCGCCGACTTCGGGCTCTCCGTGTCGTGCGCTTGAGGCGTCGGCCACGCGCCACGCGAGGCAGAACCACCGGTCCCGACCGTGCGGAGCGCCAACGGCGGACGCGCGAAGACATACCCACTCCGCATCGAAGCCGCCGTCGGCCAGCGCCCACGAAACGGAGGCGATGGCTCGAACAGCGTCGGCTCCGTCACCCATCCCGTCGGCGTCCACTTCGCCATCCACCCCGTCGGCAGAGAGGATCCCTCGGACGTTCTCGAGGAACAGGTATCGCGCTCCGCACCGCTCGGCCGCGTCGAGCATCGCGTAGAAGAGTCCGCTTCGGGCGCCGCCGATCCCCCCGCGCTTGCCGGCGGAGGAGAGGTCCTGGCACGGGAATCCACCGACGACCCACTCGGCGCGAACCACGTCGGGGACGGTTCTAACGTCTGACCACACCGGAGCGGGGTGAAGCGACCCGTCCGCCATGCGCGCCGCCAGCCCTGCCACCGCAGGGATCTCCCGTTCGATGTAGCAGACGACGCGAGCGTCTGGAAAAACGAGTCGGTGAGCGAGGTCGAGGCTGCCGACGCCGGAGAAGCAGGACAGCACTCGCGCGGGACGTGAAGCCACACCTACGCCCCCTTCCCTTGCTTCGTGGACTCGTTCACGGGAAAAGCCTCCCTACAGTCAAAGCGGGAGAACGTGGAAACTCGCGGACACGGAGGTCGACCGGCCACTCGGACGGATCGCCTCCCTTGCGATCAGCGAGGTACTTTCTCCACTGCCCAGGCATCTTCGAATCCTCGATTACGCCATCAGTGGTCGGCCAGACGTTACTCGGTCCTCTTCCGTAGCCTCCCTGGCATCCGTTCCATGACACGACCGCGCCGAGTTGCTTCACGAATACGGCGCAGCGGTCTCTCGACGCGGAGATAACACCGCGAGCCCACTCGACATCGAACGGTCGCGCCTTCTGCCCGCTCTCCCCGCCGACGATGATCCAGTCGAGTTTCGCGCCAGGGTCGCGTAGGTACGGCGAGAAGTCGACGCTAGCGAGCGCTGGTTCGTACGAGACGAAGTGGAGGAACGCCGGGATCTCAATGAGCGCCTCGACGCGCACGAGGTAGTCGGGGCTCTCGACGCTCGTGCCCATCCAGACGTTTTCGGGGAAGATCTCTTTGATCCAAGAGCCGGGAACGAGTGAGGCGACGCGCTCGGGCCGCTTTGTGAGGAGGAGCCAGTCGAGAGAGGGAGTCTCCTCGACGAGTGTGAACAGACGGGCCCGCTCGGCGTCAAGGTCGCGCCGGTCCTCAAACACGTCCGCCATGCTCGCGCAGAACACGCGACGACGGACGCCGGACGCCTCGGCCTCGCGGTTCCACCGGACCGGCTCGCGCCAATGCTTGTCCCCGAAGTAGCGGCGTGGCGAGGGCCCCCACACGTCATGTCCATACCGCTTCGCGTCACGCTCCGCGTAGCAGTTCGCACAGCCCGGCGACACCTTCTCGCAACCCCACCACGGGTTGAACGTCGCGTCGGTCCATTGAATCGCTGTCGTCTCGCTCATCGTCTCACGCTCGGCGCCTCGCGGATCAGCCGCAGCAGAAGGTCCCGCATCCACCGCCACGCGCCGAGGCTGGCATCGTCGGCGGCGGCGCGGGCGGCGTAGGCGGCGGAGGCGTCGGCGGCGCGGGCGGCGGCGGCGCGGGCGGCGGAGGCGGCGGAGGCGTCGGCGGCGGCGGCGGAGGCGGCGGCGGCGCGGGCGGCGGCGGCGCGGGCGGCGAAGGCGGCGGCGGCGGCGCGGGCGGCGTAGGCGGCGGCGGAGGCGGCGGCGGCGCGGGCGGCGGCGGCGCGGGCGGCGGCGGCGGCGGAGGCGGCGGC
>Ga0187892_10002132_pt1 | contig 41372 bp, 37 predicted proteins | sample MA1701073metaG_FD_139345 | JGI IMG/M metagenome (GOLD analysis project Ga0187892, IMG submission 139345) | Bio-ooze microbial communities from a basaltic lava cave in the Kipuka Kanohina Cave System on the Island of Hawaii, USA - MA170107-3 metaG ... | reverse complement strand
GTACCGTGAAGTCATCGCCGGGCACTCCCGGTGTCCCGTTGTCATCGGTCACCTGCGTGACCGTCAGATCGGTCTCGCCGGTATTGCAGACTTCGTAGTGGAACGTGATCGCCACGCCCTCTGAGATCTCCAGAACGCTGCCGTCTGGCGCTGCGTTCGCCGTCTTGATGATCCGGATGCCAGGTGTTAGGGCACAAACACTAGCCGGGTCGTCGTCCATCACAACGATCCCGCCCGGGTCGGAGGTCCCGCTAACGCTGGCTATGTTGATCCTCGGCGTCTCGCACATCGTTCCCGTATCAGCAATCGTCACCGGGTCGGAGTCCACGTTCTCACATTCACCTGGCTCGAAGTTCTGATCCGGGCCAGGAATCGCTACGGTGAAATCGTCGCCCGGGTTACCCGGCGTACCGTTGTCGTCTGTCACATGTGTGACTATCAAAGCCACTTCACCCGTATTGCAGACTTCATAGTGGAAGACCACCTGGTCACCGGCTTCCACCGTCTCCAGTGCCCCATCAACGGCACTACCCGCCGTCTTGATAATACGAATAGCCGGCGCCAGGCATTCCACCGCGTCCGACTGACTCGCCGAAGCGGGCGAGTGCGCCGCATTGTGGTTGATGCCTCCGCTCCAGTTGGTGGCTATCGGCAGGAACCCAGCCGAAGTATCCTCGCAGTCAACCTCGTAGCCCAGCTGGTCTGAAGTAAAGCAGGACTGTGGAGCAGCCTCCGGACACATCGGCGCCGGGTCGCACTCATTAATGGCACCAACGCCGTCAAACGTCCCGCCAATGCAGGGTACTCCGCTTGGCGTCACATCTGTCGGTCCCACCGCACCAGGCGGATCGATGAATAGATCGCCTCCGCCGATTGCGCAATCGGTAACGTTAGGGCGCTCCGCGAGCGTCGTCTCGAAATATATGGTCTCCCCTTCGATCACAGCGCCGGGTATCAGCGTGTCACCGATGTTGTCAGCGTCTGTATCTCGCAGCTTACTGAGGGAGATGGAATTGCCCACTGTCGTGCAGCTGGGCGGGTCCTGGTGCGCCGATACCGGCGAGGCATCGAACTGGTTGTAGGCAAACGCTGCTACTGCAGCGAGTGCAACAAGCAACGCTAATAAGGGTAAGCGTTGCCTCAAAGAGTGCAGGGCGGCCATGCGTTCCCTCCTTCGCGAAGCCTCACTCAGAGTGAGCCTCCTAAAACATAAAGATCCCGTAAAGTCCTCAGGAATCTTGTTCCAGCCCATAACAGTTGTCAAGCGAGTATCTGTAACGTGTCAGCACCCGTGGGCGTCTGTTCGTTAGCCCCGTCTCTAGGAAGGTGTTGTGCTATGAATTCTGCCCTGCGAAGCTGTCTGCTGCTTACTTCGGCCCTGTTTCTACTTCTGCTCTTTGCCGGAAGCGGCACGAGCGTAGCGTCAGCCCAGGGGAAGGCCTCACCGTCAGGACAGCTGATTATCAAGTTTCGGGACGGCACGTCACAGGCAGACATCCGGGCTGCGCTCGAGGGCACGGGCGCCGTAGAAGGGCTCGCTATCTCCCAGATAGGCGCACGCACGCTGAGAATTCCGCCCAGTTCCACCGAATCCGTTCTTAACAAGCTAAAGAAGGACCCGCACGTGGCCTTCGTCGAGCCAGACGTCATGGCAACGGCGCTGGATGTGACCCCGAACGATCCCCTCTGGACAAGCAGCCAGTGGGGCCCTCAGCAGGTCCACGCGCCCGCTGCGTGGGAAACCACGACCGGAAGCGCCTCTGTAATCGTGGCTGTACTGGATACAGGCGTCGCTATCGGCCACCCCGAGTTTGCTGGCAGGCTCGTCCCGGGGTACGACTTCGTCAACTACGACACCGATCCCGCGGAAGACCACTGGTCTGACACCGGGCACGGGACACCCGTCATCGGTGTCATCGGAGCACAGTCCAACAACGGCGAAGGGATGGCCTCCCTCGCCTGGCAAACCTCCGTCATGCCGGTCAAGGTGTGCGACTCAGACGGTATGTGCAGCCATTCCGCCGCGGCGAACGGCATCATTTATGCCACGGACCAGGGGGCGAAGGTCATTAACCTCAGCTTCGGGAGCCTGGAGTCCACCACCACGTTGCAATCAGCCGTTCAGTACGCTCGCAGCAGGGGTGTAGTCCTCGTTGGCGCCGCCGGCAATTGCGGATGTGCCACCATGCGCTACCCGGCAAGGTACCCCGAAGTCATCGCCGTTGGCTCCAGCACCGAGTTCGACACACGTTCCTCGTTCTCCAGCTACGGCAACGATCTCGACATCATGGCCCCCGGCGAGTTCATTATCAGTACCTCGAAAGACGGGGCCTACGGGTGGAACGCGGGCACATCCTTCGCGGTTCCGCATGTTGCAGGAGCAGCGGCGCTACTCTGGGCCGCTGGCGCCGAAGACGCCGATGCAGTGGAGAACGCTCTCCGCTCCGGCGCAGTTGATATCGGCCCAGCCGGTTGGGATCAGCAACACGGGTGGGGACGTCTGGACATCGCGCGTTCGCTCGAATTGATCGGATCTACTCCAGGCCCAACGCCATCGCCGGCACCAACGGCCAGCCCGTCGCCAGCACCAACCCCTACGCCCAGCCCAACGCCATCACCGGCACCAACGGCCAGCCCGACGCCAGCATTGACGCCATCGCTGGTACCAACGGCCAGCCCGTCGCCAGCACCAACCCCATCGCCAGCGCCCACGGCCAGTCCTTCACCATCACCGGCGCCAACCCAGCCACCCACACCGACTCCGACTGCTTCTCCCACGCCCACCCCGACAACACCACCTACAGCGGCACCCTCACCGGCGCCCACAATCATCCCGACGCCAACATCGTCGCCGCCTGAAAAGCAGACCATCTTCACCGGCACGATCTCGTCGCGCGGATCCAGACCCGGCACCAAGAAGCACTCCACGAGTGTCACCGCTGGTACCCTGCTCGCCGGCACCCTAACCTGGACCGGCGCTGCCACCGTCAGCGTGGAAGTATCCGGTTCCGGTGGCCAGGTGCAGTCCGCCGGCGGTAGCCAGCCCGTTGCCTTCCAGTACATGGTTCCCTCATCTGGCAAGGTGACGTTCAAGCTAACAGCGCCCAGCGGCAGCGCCAGTTACCGACTGGCGGTGGACCACTACACCGGAGCCAGCGTTTCAGGGCTCTCGGGCTCGGTGGGAAGATCCGGCATCCTCTCCTTCTCCCAGCTGTCTCCCTAAACCATACGTCAACCTCGATCACTTAGCGGCCTGCCCTTGTAACGAGGCATTTCGGCGTAGCGTCCCAATATATGCACCGGGGGCTTTTACGGGGCGAAGGGGACGCTGTGTCCATACGAACCAAAACACTGGGGATTATCGCCGCCACGCTGGTGGTGCTGGCGATAACCGTTTACGTGTCCAGCAGCCAGATCGTGCTCGGCCGCTTCAGCGATCTGGAGCAGGCCCAGGCCGCCGAGAACCTGGAACGGGCGCGGGGCGCTATCGATACCGAAGTCGCGCGGATCAACAGCGCTGGAGGCGACTGGGCCGCCTGGGACGATACCTATGAGTTTGTTCAGGACGGCAACCAGTCCTACATCGACGACAACCTGGCAGTTGACAGTCTGCTCAACCTCCGCGTGAACATGATGCTTTTCTTCGACAATGATCAAGATCTGATAGTAGCCAGGGGTCTGGACATGGAGGAAGAGGCGGAAGTCCCGGTCTCCGAGGATACAGTGTCGTCCATCTCTGATGTGCCGGGCTTACTTCGCTTCGAGGGGACCTCCGACTTCGGCGCGGGACTGGTGTCGACGTCGGATGGAGTGTTGCTGCTCTCGGCGCGGCCAATCATCACCAGCGAGCGCGGAGGGCCGATCATGGGTTCGTTCGTGATTGCCCGGCACCTGGACGCAGCGCTGCTGGAAGAGCTGACAGCAGTCACCGAGCTAAGCCTCAGTGCAGTCGCCCTGGAATCGATCGCAGGCGGAGACCAAATCGAGGCGGTAGATGGACGGACGCTCACCGCCAGCACAGCTCTGGTGGATGTGTCTGGGAATCCGGCGTTCGGCCTCCAGGCTGAAATGCCGCGGGACGTGTACCAGCGAGGTCAGGATACGATTCGCTACCTTCTCTTCGTTCTCCTGGGAATCGGTGTTGCCTTCGGCCTGCTGGTCACAGTCCTGCTTGAAGGCGTGGTGGTGAGGCCAGTCCGCCGCCTATCGTCCTTCGTTCTATCCGTCGGCGGCAGCCTCGACAAACGCGCGCCTGAGATGGGGCGTGACGAGATCGGCAAGCTTGGTCACTCTGTTAACGAGATGCTGGAGTCGATAGAAACCTCCACGCGCGCGCTGGAAACGGCCAACAAGGAACTCGTGCAGGAACGCGCACAGGTAGAACTGCTCAACCGCTCCCTGGAACAGAAGGTCGAAGAGCGCACCAACGACCTGCGCCTGACCAACGAGGAACTCAAAGATCGCAACCGGCAACTGATCAAGGCCAGGGTGCAGGCCGCAACGGACGGGCTTACGGGCCTCGCCAACCATCGCAGCTTCTACGAGCGTGTCGCTGAGATCTCGCTCACCGGGCGGCCCGTCGGCGTGCTGATGATGGACCTCGACGGCTTCAAGCAGATCAATGACCAGCATGGGCACCAGATGGGTGACCAGATGCTGGTCGCCGTGGCGGAAGTGCTACGGAGTGCCGTGGGCGAGAAGCAGGTCTTCCGCTACGGGGGCGACGAATTCGCAATCCTGGTGGACGCCGAATCGCTGGAAGACGCTCGTCTCCTCGCCGAACAGCTCAGGACCGCGGTGTTTGAGCGAGTCGGCGAAAGCGGCCTGACGATCAGCGTCGGCGTCTCACTTTACCCGATGATCGCTTCCTCACCGAAGGAAGCCGTGTACCAGGCCGACGCCGCCATGTACGTCGCGAAGTCAGCTGGGAAGAACGCCGTCCGCGTCTGGCACGCAGTCAGCGCGCCCGCGCCGTCAACAGAACGAAGCGCCGTCAGCTAGACCAGGCCCAGCTCTATTGCTATCGCCACGGCGTGAGCCCTGTTCTTCGCGCCCAGGCTCCGTGACACCAGAGATACATACTCCTTGACCGTGTGCGGGCTTAGCCCCATCGCACGAGCGATCTCATCATTGGATAGCCCCCGCGATATCAAACGCAGCATGCGTGCCTGGACGTCGGTCAGGCTCAGCGCCTCCTGAGCGGCCTTTCCTCTTCGTGTCCTCTTTAGCGCCGGCCGGGACGCCGCCTCCACCCTGTGCTGGTGCATCCGAGCAACGGCCTGCCCATGTCGCGGCCCTTTGCTGCTCCCGCTCCCGGAGAGTGCTGCCCGCATAAGTCTCGCTGCAAGGCCCAGGTACGACTCGAACGCGGAAGGCTGTTCCGCCTCCGCAAAGTGGTTCACCGTGATCACTCCAGACAGCTTGCCGTCGGTGGCCGGCGCCCTCCGTGACCACACCTGCGCAATCCCCAGCTCAGCCAGGACTGTCGCCAGCGCCGACTCCCCTCGAAGCGCGGCAGTCTTGATGGAGACAGTCGCCTCCTCGCCATCGGGCGCGGGCCAAAGCGATGCCCATTCGTCCACGGGCACGCCCTCTTCCGCCTCCTTGAAGGCCCCTGTAGACAGGCCGCAACGAAACAGCGGCTTCATCCTCCCCTTCTCCAGGATCCACAGTGCGCAGGCGCTTCCCTCTATCACCTCGACCAGAGAACATGCGAGTTCCGGGAGCACGTCCTTTGCTGAGGCACCCATAGCCAGCGCCTCCAGCAGCGAGTTCTGCTGTTCCAAGAACCGTTGGTGCACCTTCATCTCGGTGACATCCACCGCAACACCACCAATCCCGATGATTACGCCGGATTGGTCGTAGATGGGCGAGCCTGTCGCTCTGAACCACCGCTTGCGCACCGGTAATTCCGCAGACACCGTCTCCCCGCTCAACGCCAGTCTCGCCATCTCCGGAATCGCTGGCACGTCCTCGTAGACGACATCAACCGGCCTGCCCACCGAGTCGCCTGCCTTTCGGCCAAGTGCCGGCAGGGCGCCACCCTCCGAAAGCGTATAGACTCCGTCCTGGTCGAGCTCGAACAGGACGATCGGCGAGTTATTGACCAGGTTCCTGATGCGAGCTTCCGCACCTATCTGCGCAAGCTCAATCCGCTTCCTCTCAGTAACATCGCGCGAGGCCACAATCGCCACCTGCGTGCCTCGATCGATCCTGATCGAGCCCACGCTTTCCAGCCAGACCCAGCGCCCATCTCGATGCCTGACCCGCACCTCTACACGCTGAACACTCCCGGGTTCCTGCATGCCGGCCCGAAATGCATCGAATGTCAGCGGCATGTCATCCGGATGGATGAAATCGAAGACGCTCCGGCCGATCCTCTCCCGAGGCTGGTAACCCAGCACGCGCTCCGCGGCAGAGTTCTCGTACTCAATCGTTCCGTCCACCGCCAGCACGGCGAGAATGTCATTCGTCGACTCCGTCAGGTCGTGAAAATATCGCTCGGAACGCTGTGCCGATTCATACACCTGTGCCGTAGCCCCAATCTGACCGCCGGCCGCCAGCAGCAGCTCCAGGATCCGGCTGTCGCGCTCGCGTACCTCGCGAGACAGCACACAACCCACGCCTACCACTCTTCCCTGTGCGCGGAACGGAAATATGCACGCCGTCGCCAGGCCGGCCGCCTTCGCGAACGGCCCCCGCACGAATGCTTCGTCGTCACCAACGTCGGAGATCCAGACAGGCTCTCCCGTCTGCCATACTCGGCCAACCAGCCCCTGTCCCGGAAGTACCGCCAGGGCGCTGTTCGATCTGACCCACAGGTCCCCAAGTCCCCCCAGGGCGTGCCACCCGGCGCTCATCTGCAGACGTCCCTGGTTCGGCAGCCAGGCCTCTCCCAGGTCCCAGCCAAGCTCCTCGCAGAGCACCTGCAAGACTCTTGGAAAGGAGTCGACGGAGACTGACTGCGCCAGGGCCTCGGCCAGTTTCAGCGTCAGCTGAGCGTTTTCGCCGGTAGCACCCATTTGTTTCATAAAAATCCAGCGCGCCAGGCGGCACGCTTCCGCATACCATAACGCGCTCCCAGTCCCATCCGGCATAGGCCCACGACGTAGATCAACATATACCCCCCGTTCAGGGGGTACGCCGCTACGGAAGTGGGCTCCTCTCCACACCTGCATCGAACATGGAAACACCTCGGCCAGGCGAGCATCTCTTTGTTCGAAACTGACGAACTATTTACGTCCGGAGGAACTCGATGGAACAACACTACGAAATGGGCCACGGTGGCTTGATAACGCAGCTTGCGGGCAGCTTCGCGGTTAAGATCACACTGCTCGCAGTGCTCGCCCTGGCCGCGACCGGTGTTCTCGTGGTCTCCTTCAGCGGCGCTATCTTCACCAGCAGCGCCTCAGTGGGGTCAAACGTCTTCAACACGGGCACCGTCTCCCTCACCACCACGCCTTCGAGCGCTATCTGGACAGCTGTCAGCGCCGGCGCCCCGGGCGACCGCGCGACGGGCACGCTGGTCGTGAACAACGCCGGCACGCTGGAAATGCGCTACGCGATCTCCGGCTCAAACACCAGTGCCACTCTGGCCACCGGCATGAACATCCGCATCGGCCTCCGCGGCGGCGCATCGTGCGACTTCCCCTACCACAACACCGACGGCACAACGACCACCCTGACGGACGACACACAGCTCTTTTCCGGTAGCCTGAACACTACCGCCCTCGTGGGCAGCAATGCCCAGGGTGCGCAGGCCGGTGACCGAACCGTCTCCGCCAGCACCAGCGAGAACCTCTGTTTCGCGGTTGTCCTCCCGCTTTCGGCTGGGAACGCGCTGCAAGGCCTGTCCAACACCGCCACCTTCACGTTTGACGCGGAGCAGACCGCAAACAACCCCTAAGCCTGACATGACGACCCAAAGCAACGACACGCAGTCTCAACCCACCGGATTACTCCGGTGGGTTGGGCTTCGTGCTAAGCGGCTCGGTATAGCGGTTGTGGCCGCTTTGATAGTCAGCGCGCTCGCCCTCAATATCGCGATGGCACTGCTGCCGATCTTTGGGTACCAGCCCACCGCTATCACCGGCGGCAGCATGGCGCCGGCTATCCAAGCCGGGGACCTGGTGGTCACGCGTAACGCATCGCCGGAAACACTCGAGGTGGGAGACGTCATCACCTACCGCCGTGACGGCACCGAGGCCACCGTTACCCACCGCATAATCGCCGAGCAAACCACCGATGGCATTCGTTCCTTCACCACGAAGGGTGACGCCAACGCAGATCCAGACCCCATCGACATCGCCTTTTCGAGTGACGTCCAGCGAGTCGAGCGTACTGTCCCCTACGCCGGCTACTTTTACGCAACGATGCGAAGCCCCAGAGTGATGTTCCTTCTAATGGCGCTCCCCACCATCGCCCTCATGGCCCTCTGGGTAATCGGCATGGGGAAACGCTCACAGCCGCGCCCTGAACCTGCCGGGCCGTGAGCGTTCGGCGGCTCCAGCTTGGCATCGCCTGGCTGGCCATTATCCTCACGGCCGTGTCCTCGCTGGCCTTTGTTGGCTACTCGCTGGCTTTATTCGGCGGATCTCTCGCAAACGGCAGCAACACCTTCAATACCGGCACGATGGCGGCGCCCACGGCGCCTTCCGCGAACGGAAGTCTCGCCACCATCACGCTGAACTGGACAGCAACGAGCACGCCCTATGCCACCGGCACGCGAGTGCTGCGCTCCAGTACCTCCGGCGGGCCGTATTCTCAGGTTGGCCAGGTAACCCCCGCCGGAACAACAAGCTATATCGACGCCCCTATTTCCGGCACTTACTACTACGTGCTGCGCTCCTACTACCAGAGTTGGGAAAGCGCCAACAGCAGCCAGGTCAGCGCCGCCGCCAGCACACAGACCGGTTATCTGGACTGTTCCGCCAACGCCGCTGTCACCAGCGGCAGCGGCGACAACAACGGCTACCAGACGAACCCCGGCAACGCCTGTGCCAACGGCAGCGGCAACGCCAGCGATGCGAGCAGCGGTACCGGTACCAGCACCAGTTGCACGGCGACCGGCAAGGACCGTCACATCTTCTACGACTATGGAATCTCGATACCGACCGGCTCGACCATCAACGGCATCGAGGTCCGCACGGACGCCTGGGCAGATTCGACCAGCGGCATCCCGCGCCTCTGCGTTCAGCTTTCCTGGAACGGCGGCGCCACCTGGACCACCAACCAAACCGCTCCCAACCTCACGACCTCCGAGACCACGAACATCCTCGGCTCCACCTCCGACAACTGGGGCCGCACCTGGTCAGCGACCGAGTTAAACAACACCAACTTCCGCGTCCGCATCACAGACGTTGCGGCTAGCACCGCCCGCACCTTCAGCCTGGACTGGGTCTCAGTCCAAGTCACCTACACTCCGTAGCGGCGAACGAACATTCTAGAATCCTCACGCAATCCCAAAACACGAAATTTGCCAAACGAAATGTACGCGTCTGCCCTCCAAGCTCCACATCCAACCTCAGGTTCCCACTGATCTCGTTCAGATAGATCCCATGCACCACTTCCTATCTCTTACGTTATTCAGTTAAGGTATATCGGTACGCTTACGCCAAGGAGCCCTGAATGAGAGTCGTTTTCCTCGAAGAAGTTGAAGGCACCGCGCGCACCGGCGACGTCAAGAACGTCGCGGGCGGGTTCGCGCGCAACTACCTGCTTCCCCGAAAGCTGGCCGCACCGGCCACCAAGCACTACATCGAGATCGCCAACGCCAGGGCCACCAAGGAGGCCCGCAAGCAGTCCAAGCTGGACGAAGACGCCCAGCGCCTGTTCCCCCAGATCGACGGCAAGGCCGTCGCCATCGAGGTCCGCGTCGGCGACCAGGACAAGCTGTTCGGTTCAGTCACCGCCCGCGACATCGCAGAGAAGCTCCTCGAGACCACGAAGATCGAACTCGAGCACCGCCAGGTCGACCTCAAACAGCCGATCCGCGAGCTCGGCGCTCACCCGGTGAAGGTGAGGCTCACCCGCAACGTCATCGCCACGGTCACGGTGAACGTTGAACCGCTGGGCGGATTGCACGAGGAAGCCGCCACCGAGGCCCCGGCGGAGGCACCTGCCACCGAGGAGGCCTCCCAGCCCGAGGCAGAGGTCGAAGCCGAAGCACTAGCCGGAGAGCCCGAAGGCGAACCCTCCGAGTAGACCTGCACACACCGCGCCGACACGAGCCGCGCACTTCGCGCGGCTCTTCTGCTTCCGGTGACACTTGCACGTTCGTTATGGACGGCGTCCACCCTACGGTGGATAGGTGAGACAAAGAAGGTCCGCGGGTTTCCACTCGCGCTCAACCATTTCCGGAAGTCTTGTCGAAAAGGTTGTCGATAAGGGTCGCGCCCCTGACGGCGTCGGATGGCAAGCTGATGACATGGTCGCTGAGACAGGTCTGCGGGACCGCCTCCCACCCCACGATACCGATGCCGAAGAAGCCGTAATTGGCTCTCTTCTGATCGATCCGGAGGCCGTCCTCGAAGTCCTCACCTCCGCCCTCAAGGCAGACGATTTCTTCCGCGAGCAGAACCGCTGGGTCTACGAGACCTGCCTCGCACTCTTCGACCGCGGCGAGACCATCAACCAGATATCGGTAGCCCACGACCTGGCCCGGCGCGGCAAGCTCGATGACGTCGGCGGGCCGGCATACCTCAGCCGCCTCGTCACGATGCTTCCGACCTCGATCGCGGCGAAACACTACGCCAACATCATCCAGTGCGACGCCATCTACCGGCGATTGATCGGCGCCGCCAGCCATATCGTCCGCAAGGCGCACGAGAGCGGCGCCTCCAGCGACGAGGTAACCGCCGTCCTCTCCGAAGCCGAAGCTCTAATCGCATCAGTTCGCCAGACAGGCACCGTCCGCGACTTCACGCACATCAAGGATCTGCTCGGCGGCTACCTGGACTCCATCGAGGCCGGCGCCCCTCTCTCAGCGGCCCAAGCGCGGGCGATCCGCACCGGTTTCACGGACCTGGATCAGCTGCTGGGTGGCTTGAAGCGCGGGGACCTCGTAATTGTTGCCGCGCGCCCGTCCCTCGGTAAGACGTCGCTCGTGCTCAACTTCGCGCGCAACTCGGCACTTGGCCAGAACGCCACTGTCGCCTTCTTCTCCATCGAAATGGCCGCTGAGCAACTCGTCCAGCGCTTGCTCGCGACCGAATCCGGTATTGACTCCACGCGGCTCACCTTCGGCCATCACACCGACCGCGAGCAGCGCAAAGTCATGCAGGCGATGGGCGTCCTCGGGGATCTGCCCGTCTTCTTTGACGACTCCGCTACGCTAACCATGTCCGACATGCGGGCCAAGGCTAAGCGCCTTCAACTCGAACGCGGTCTCGACCTCATCGTCGTGGACTATCTCCAGCTCATGAGTAGCGGCCTCCGCAACGAGAACCGCGTGCAGGAGGTGAGCGCTATTTCTCGCTCTCTCAAGCAATTGGCTCGTGACCTGGATGTGCCGGTCGTCGCTTGCTCACAGCTTTCGCGCGCATCCGAGACGCGCGCCAGCAACATCCCGATGCTCAGCGACCTGCGCGAATCCGGCAGCATCGAGCAGGATGCGGACGTTGTCATGTTCATCTACCGGGAGGACAGGTACGTGACGCGTGAGCAGTGGGAGAAGGACCACTCCGGCGACGAGAAGCGCCGTGAGTATCCGGCCGGCATCACGCAGGTCATCGTCGCCAAGCACCGCAACGGCCCCACCGGCACGATCGCCATGCGCTTCCGGGACAGGATCGCCCGCTTCGAAGACCTTCTTACCCGCCCGGAAAGCGACTGGGAAGGCGAGTAGTGGCGGCAAACCTGGAAACCGGCAAACCGGCAAACCGCGATGGCTTCGCTAATTCGGCGGCGGGCACGGTCATCCCGAATGCCTTCTTTGCGAACGTTTTGCCGGAGATCACGGACGCGGCGGAGCTCGTGGTCACGACGTACGTATTCTTCGCATTCGCAAGCAGCGAGCATCGCCCGCGCTACGTGACCCTCGCGGGGCTAGAGTCGGATGCCGGGCTCGCCCGTTCCCTCGCCAACCTGTGCGAAGGCCTGCCGGCAGAGTCCCTGCGGCGGGGCCTGGGCCTCGCTGTCCAGCGCCAATCGCTTATCCAGGCGCGTCGGGACGAAGAAGGCGACAACCTCCTCTTCGCCCCGAACATGCCCGCCAATCGGCAAGCGCTGGAACGCCTCGCCGCCGACGGCTTCCGTCTTGAAGACCCGCTTCCGCCCGCTACCGGCGAATCGCCGGACAACATCTACACCCTCTACGAGGCGAACATCGGCGGGATCACACCACTTATCGCAGAGGAGCTACGGGACGCCGAACGGCACTACCCCGCGGAGTGGATCCACTACGCTTTCCGCGAAGCCGCAGAGATGAACAAACGCAGCTGGCGCTACATCCGGCGCATCCTCCAGCGCTGGGAGACAGAAGGACCGAACTATGCGACAGATGGGAGAGATCCTGAAGCAGACTGGCTTGCAAAACGCTATTCAGCAGGCAAGCGTCCTTCCCACGGAAGGACCCGCCGCTGAGGAAGCTCCGGAGGAAGAGGGCTGCCCGCACTGCGGTGGTGCCGGCTTCGTCCGTAAGGACGTCCGCCTCGGCCACCCCGATTTCGGGCGCGCCTTCCCTTGCGAGTGCACAAACGACGAGGCCGAGGATGACAAACGGGCGCGTCTTCTCCGCTTCAGCAACCTCGGCCCGCTGTCACGACTCTCCTTCGACAACCTGAGCCCGCGCGGCCGCAGCCCCAGCCCACAGCACCAGGAGCGCTTCGGGGCCGCCAACCAGGCGGCCCTCGCCTTTGCAGAGGAGCCCGCTGGCTGGCTGGTGTTCGTCGGGCCTAGCGGCTGCGGCAAGACCCACATAGCTGCCGCTATCGCCGGCAGATGCATCGAGAAGGGGCGCGCCGTCCTGTTCATGGTCGTCCCAGATCTACTCGACCACCTCCGAGCCGCCTATCAACCCGACGCCGAGTCCGGCTACGACGAGCTCTTCGAGACCGTACGTAACGCCCAGGTGCTTGTCCTCGATGACCTCGGCGTTCAGTCAACCACGCCCTGGGTCGAAGAGAAGATCTTCCAGCTGATCAATCACAGGTACAGCGCTCAACTCTCAACCGTCATCACCACCAACCTCGACCTGGCCTCGTTCGGCAGCCGCGTCCAGACCCGCCTTAGCGACCCGGCCCTCTCCCAGGTGCACTACCTGGAAGGAGGCGCCTCCGCAGGCGCCGCTCAGATCGACTCGCTCGACCTCCCTCTTCTCCGCGGAATGACCTTCAAGTCATTCGACGCCAAGCTCGTGGCGTCAGACGCTGCCGAGGCCCGTGAGGTGCAATCCGCCTATCGCACCGCAATGTCGTACGCAGAGGATCCGAAGGACTGGATTGTCATCGCGGGACAGACCGGGCGAGGCAAGACTCGCCTCGCCGCCGCCATCGCCAACTACGCGCGCGACTCCGGGAAACAGCCGATGTTCGTCGTGGTCCCTGACCTGCTGGACGGGCTGCGCTCGGCATATAACCCGCAGAACCCCGCCTCGTTCGATACGATGTTCGACCAGGTGCGCAACGTGCCGCTGCTGATCCTCGACGACCTCGGCGCGCAGTCCGGCACCCCCTGGGCGGACGAGAAGCTCTTCCAGCTGATCAACCACCGCTATAACGCCTGCCTGCCCACCGTCATCACGACCAACCTTGCCGTGACCGAAATGGACGCTCGCCTCCGGTCACGCCTGACGGACCCCCAGATCAGCACAATTCTTCTGATGGGCCCGTTTGACTTCTGGGGAAAGCAATCGCCCCCGCCGGTTCCTGTGCGTGGGCGGCCGCGGCGAAGTTAACGGAACTTCCCGGCGCCATAAGCGGCTTATTTGTTAGAATCGCTTTCACGATGTCCAGGTTCCCTGTTCGCATAGACCCTGTCTGGAGACCTCTGCTCCTGCCATTCGGCGTGATGGAGTCCGGCTCCTACGCAGAGGTGCGCAACCACGGCATCCACATCCACTTCGGGTTCATGTTCGAACGCACGTTTGAACGCGACGACATCGCGAGCGCCAGCCCCTGGCAGCCTGCCTGGATGCATGGGATCGGCTACCGCAGCAACCTGATCGGCCTGATCAGCCTGCTTGGCTCGCACAAGGGCGTTGTCCGCGTATGCCTGAAGGAGCGGACACGAAGCTGGGGCATCTTCCCCCTCCAGCGCGTCGCCATATCGCTGCAAGACCCGGAGGGGTTCTTGAGAGCGCTCGACGTCCCTGTTCAATAAGCGGGCTAGTCTCGGAACCTGACTCCTGCTTCTTCCAGTTGCCGCTGTACGGTCCCGTTGTTCAGGTCGACCACCTCAGTGATCGTCTCAGCGAGCAGGCTGGCCTGCTCAGTGATCGTCTCAGCGAGCAGGCTGGCCTGCTCAGCGGCGGATACTCCGTCCGCGATAGGCTATAGGCGCTCCTGTAGCGCGTCGTGTAATGCTTTTCGGTCTAGCCCCAACTTCATCCTTGTGCCACGTCCTCCTAGGTGATTGTAAAGCGAGCGTATAAAACCCCGGCGCTACGCGCAATTTTGACCCTCGGCGGAACGCATCGGTAGAATCGCGCTGTACTTGCACAGAAGGAGACCCCCGTGAAGATCACTGTTGAGACCGGAGATATCACCCGCAATAACTCCCGGGCAATTATCGTCAACCTCTTCGAAGGTGTTACCCGTCCCGGCGGCGCCACCGGCGCAGTCGATAAGGCGGTGGGCGGCGCAATCACCGCCCTCATCCGGCAGGGTGAACTCAAGGGCAAGCGCGGCGAGGCCGTCCTCCTCCACACGATGGGCAAGATCCGGTCGCCGCGCGTTATCATCTCTGGCCTCGGTAAGTCCGAGAACTTCGATCTCGATGTGATCCGAGACCTCATGGGCACCAGCCTCAGGCGTGCCCGCGCGGCTAAAGCCAGCACGGTGGCCACCATTCTCCACGGGGCCGGCATAGCGGGACTCGACCCTGAGGCCTGCGCTCAGGCCATCGCGGAAGGCGCCATTCTCGGTGCCTACCGCTTCCGCAAGTACAAGAACGGCGCCGAATCCGCCGAAGAGGCGGATGACATCACCTCTCTGACCATCATTGAGAGCGATCGCTCAAAGCGGGACGCCATCCGCCGCGGGATAGAGCGCGGCACCATCCTCGCCCAGGCAGCCTGCCACACGCGCGATATGGCCAACGAGCCCGCGAACGCTCTGAACCCGGCGGCGCTGGCCGAGCGAGCGAAGGCCCTGGCGACAGATGCCGGGCTAACCTGCACCGTGCTGGACGAGAAGCAGATGGCAAGACTGGGTATGGGTGGGGTCCTCGGCGTGGGAGCTGGGTCAGTGTCGCCGCCGCGCTTCATCGTGCTCAAGTACAGGGGCGACCCTCGAAACAAGCAAGCGCTGGGCCTTCTGGGCAAGGGTATAACCTTCGACTCCGGTGGAATCTCCATCAAGCCCGCGGCAGGCATGGAAGCCATGAAAGGCGACATGTCAGGGGCAGCCGCCGTCCTCAGCGCCACATGGGCGATCGGCAAGCTCAAGCCGAAGATCAACGTCACATGCGTCGTTCCAACAGCGGAGAACATGCCCTCCGGCAGCGCCACGCGGCCGGGCGACATACTGCGCGCGATGAACGGCAAGACCATCGAGGTCATTAACACGGACGCCGAAGGCCGCCTGATTCTGGCGGATGCCATCTGCTACGCGCGCCAGGAGGGCCTCTCACCCATCGTCGACGTGGCCACACTAACGGGCGCGATGATGATCGCTCTCGGCCCCGGCGCGACCGGTTTCTTCGCCACCAGTGACGAACTGGCAGCAGACCTTACCGCCGCGGGCGATTCGTCCGGCGAGAAGATGTGGCGCTTCCCGCTGATCGATGAGTACCGCGAAGGGCTGCGCAGCAACATCGCCGACATCAAGAACACGGGCCCCCGCAACGGCGGCGCCATAAACGCCGCCGAGTTCCTCCGCTTCTTCGCCGAAGACTCCGAGTGGGCGCACGTCGACATGGCCGGCACGGACGAAGCGGAGAAGGACAAGGGCGTCTGGGTGAAGGGCTCGACAGGTATCCCGACGCGCACGCTGATTAACTTCGTGCTGGCGCGGGCGGCTTCGTAGGCAACGCCCTGCACGACGAAGTCGACATCACGCCAATCGTCCGCCGCGTGCAGGCGATCCCCTATCGCTGGCCGTCGCCGCCTGATGCGGAGTCTGTGAGAACGATTGGCTTCGGCACCTGCGCGTCCAAGCACGCCCTCCTCGCCGAGGAGCTGCTGAGCGCGGGCATCGAGTCACTGCCCTTGTTCGTAGTCGGACCGCTCGTGCCGCGCGTTCTGGCTGACGATCTAGAGATAGAGCCGGGCCGCTACCTGCCAGAAGTTCACGAGTGCCTGACAGTACTTACACCCTGGGCCGGGCCGCTCCGCGTGGATGTGACGTGGGATCCGCTGCTGATCGAACGGGGGCTACCGGGCACGCTGGACTGGGACGGCCACAGCGATATGTCGCTGGCTGTGGGTGAGGGCGGCCCGTGCTGGTCCGTTCCTCGCGAAGGCCTTCGCGAGGCAAAAGAGGCGCTGCGGGCGCGCCTTTACAGGCCCGGGGAGCGAGAGTTGCGAGACCGGACGCTAGCCGCAATCTCGCGCCGTTTCGAAGAGTGGCGTTCCCGCTAGCGCCGGCGAAAGATCGCCCGAACGATCAGCAACGCAGCCACCCCGGTCACCGCCGTCGTAACGATCCGCGTCCAGTCCATGATGGGCACCATCCGTGTCTCGTCCTCGGTGACCTCCAGCACCCCTACCGGCTGCACCCGCACCGAGCCGCCTCCGCCACCGCCGCCGCCGACAGACCCACCGTCCGCGTGGCCGTTGTGCCTTGAGCCTTCGACCCCTGCGCCCGCGCCGCCGCCAAACGCGTAGGCGATAGCTGCTACCGGGATGATCGTCTTCTCCCCGACTTTGCGCTCTTCGCCGTAGACCAATTCAACCTTCGCCGTAGCGCGAATGCGGTCGAGGATCGTGCTGACGACGCCTTCACCGCTGCCGTAAGTGTCCTGCATGATGACCTCCGTTTTGAACAACACCGGCCGGATTGGGGCGGGCCGGTACGTATCCAGTCTACGCTCTGCTGGCGACGACGAGCAGCCAGTTGCGGGGCGAGTACTTCAGCTCGAGCTCCTTGAACGCCTCCCGGCAGCCCTGGAGCAGCGACTGCGCGCCTGCCTCCAACGGCACCCCAGGGAGGACGCCTTCGATCCAGAGACTGTACTCACTGATGCCCTCGAAGCCGCTGAGAGGCATCTGGACCTGCACGACTTCCATCTTCTCGATCTTGAATCCGTTGTCTTCGAGCAGTTGAACGTAGTCCTGCTGCGTCAGGCGGTGGCGGGCTTCGACCTTGGTTTTGTCCGGCGAAAGACCATACTCGGCCTTTAGGGCGCGCAGCGCGCGGATCATCCACTTCCGGTAGAACTGCTCAGACTCCGGCGGCTCTGCTCCATCGTAGAAAGACGTGTTGAAGGAGAATGTGCCGTCCTCCCGCAGGGCCTGCTTGATCTGCTGGAGCACTTGCTCTTTCTCAGGCACCAGGTGGATTGCGTTGCAGAAGAACACGGCGTCCACAGGTCCCCGCACCAGTTGGTTCAGCCGTTCCGCGCTTCCCTGGATGAACCGGATCAGACCGTCCCGGAAACTCTCCAGGTTGCGCTTCGCTACCTCTATCGCCGTCTCCGACGGTTCGATCGCAATCACCTCGGCGCCGCTGTTCTGCACCTGCTCAGCCAGCAGCCGGGTGACCGCGCCGGTCCCGGCGCCAACATCCACCACCCGTTGTCCTTCATGCAGACCCGTCAGGGCAACCAGCCGGCGGTTCACTTCCTGGTAGAAGGGCTCCTGGGCAAACTTGTCCAGCGTGTAAGTGCGGGGTGCTTCTTCGCTCGTGGTCATGCGCGTCCCCCTACGAGTCGTGATACTCGGTCAAGTATACGCCACGCGACCTCGTACTTCGGCAGAAGCGGCAGCTCTTCCTTGCCCTTCTTGTCGATAAGCACCACCCGATTGGTCTCGGTGCCGAAGCCGGCGTCGGCCGCCGTGATGTCGTTCGCGGCGATCAGGTCCAGCCCCTTCGCATCCAGCTTGTGCTTGGCGTTGGAGACGAGGTCATGGCTTTCCGCCGCGAACCCGACCCGGACCAACCCGGGCCGTCTCTCGATCTCGGCAAGGATATCCGGCGTGCTCACCAGTGAAAGGTTGAGGCCCTCAGTGCCCGCGCGCTTCAGCTTCGTCCCAGCGGGGTCAGGCGCCTGGTAGTCGGCTACTGCTGCCGCCATGATGACCGCGTCCGCATCCTCACATTCCCGGACGATGATGTCCCGCATCTCGCTCGCGCTGCGCACCCGCAAGACGCGGACACCGTAGGGATCCGCCAGATGAGTCGGTCCAGCGACCAGGGTCACAGTTGCTCCGCGATCGCGTGCAGCGTCAGCGACGGCCCAACCCATCTTCCCTGACGACTCGTTGCCGACAAAGCGAACAGGGTCGATGTTCTCCCGTGTGCCGCCGGCGGAGACGACGATTTTTTTGCGTGCTAAGTCACCTGATTGACCGATTACCTTGCGGATCGCGCCAACGATCTTCTCGACCTCCGACAAGCGACCGAGGCCGATCTGCCCGGACGCAAGCCGCCCTTCCTCCGGCCCAACGATCTCTACTCCGCGCGACCAGAGGGTATCGACGTGAGACTGCGTTGCCGGATGGTTCCACATGTTCCCGTCCATCGCCGGACAGACGATCATCGGTGCGCGAGTCGCCAGCGCTGTCAGGCTCACGAGTTCCTCCGCGAGGCCAACGGACAGCCGTGTCATCATCGTCGCCGTTGCCGGCGCGATCACCATCAGCTCAGCGGAGCGCGCCAGCGCCACGTGCAACTCCGCCATGTCCGGTGGCGCCGCCCACATGTCGGAGTAGGCGGGGCGTCCCGTAACGGATTGGAAGGTAATTGACGAAACGAACTTTGTGGCCTCAGGTGTCATCGCCACGTCCACGAGCGCGCCGGCCTGCGTGAGCTTACTGGCCAGGTCCACCGCCTTGTAGATGGCAATACTACCCGTCACACCGAGGACGATCCGACGGTCGGTCAGGTTGTACATCAGGCCTTGTTCAGAGCGTGGATCATGCGTAGCCCTTCCAGGGTAAGCTGCGGATTGACGTGGTCGATGACCGTCGTCTCGCGGCCGATCAACTCGGCGTAACCGCCGGTCCCGATCACTTTGGTGTCCTCGCCCAGCTCTTCTTTCATCCTTGCAACGATTCCTTCGATCAACCCAACATATCCGAAGAGAATGCCAGACTGAATCGCAGTTATTGTATTACGACCAATCGCGGACACCGGCCGCGTCAGCTCCACGCGATACAACTTGGCCGCCCGCCGGTAAAGCGCCTCCGAGGCGATACCGAGGCCGGGTGAAATCGCTCCCCCCAGGTAGTCGCCCTCAGCATTGATCGCATCGAACACGGTCGCGGTGCCCAGGTCCACTACGATCAGCGGCGGCCCGTACAAGTGGATGGCGGCCACCGCATCGGCCACGCGGTCAGCTCCGACATCGCGCGGTGAGTCGTACAGGATGCGCAGTCCGGTGCGAATTCCCGCTGTGACGTGCACCGGCGCGACCTTGAAGTACCGCCTGCAAACCAGGTCAAACGCCGGCTCCAGATCCGGCACAACACAGGCGATGATCGCTTCCGTGACGTCAGCGTCGGAAAAGTTTTCGTGCCGAAGAAGGGACAGGATCAGGACCGCGTATTCGTCCGGTAACTTCTCGACGTCGGTCGCGAAACGCCAGGTGGCCCGCAACTTCTCGCCGTCATAGACACCGAGAGTAACGTTGGTATTGCCGACGTCGAGAGTAAGGAGCATGATGTGATGCGTCCCTTCGGAAGCGGAGTGCGGTCATTATAAGAGGGAGAAAAAACTGCGGACAATATCGCTTCTTTGCGAGGGTAAGGAAAGGCCTGACAACTTATTGGAATCATTAACATAAGGCTATTGACGCGCCACTCCCCTCTTGCTAAAGTCCCGCCATCCGCTCCCAAGTCAACCCAACTTCATAGACCCGCCTGACCCGCAAAGCCAGGCACCTAGGAGGCGCTTTTTCCCATGGCAGACTCCACTGCACAGCGCGTCTGGGATGCAGCTTTAGGCCAGCTCCAGATTCACGTGACCCGGCCGAACTACGACACTTGGCTCAAAGACACTCGCGGTCTTCGCATTGAGGATGGCTGCTTTGTCGTCGGCGTGCCAACGGAGTTCGTCAAGGAGATGCTGGGCACGCGCATGCGCGGTCTCGTCTCGCAGACTGTCGGCGGAATCCTCGGATCCCCGACTGATGTGATCTTCGAGCTCCTCGCAGGCGCGAATGGGCACAGGGTGAACGGCCACACGCCCGGCAACGGCAAGACCACCGCTGCCACTGACGAGATGGCCCTCGCCGAAGCCTCACCCGTTCACTCCATCATCTCCAGCCCCCTGCTCCGGCAAAGGCTGAACCCCAAGTACACCTTCCGCACCTTCGTCACCGCCGATAGCAATCGCATCGCTGCGGCGGCTGCACTCGCGGCTGCGGAACGCCCAGGCGAGGACTATAACCCGCTGTTCATCTACAGCAGCCCCGGCCTGGGCAAGACCCACCTCCTACAGGCGATCGCGCTCCGTGCCGGCCAGGCCGGGCGCAACGCCCTCTACGTCACCTCAGAGCAGTTCGTTAACGACTTCGTGACCTCCATTGCCCAGGGCCGCGGCGACGAGTTTCGGCGGCGCTATCGGTCGGTCCAGCTCTTGCTGATGGATGACATCCAGTTCCTTGCCAGCAAGGGCCGAACGCAAGAGGAATTCTTCTACACGTTCAACGACCTGCACTCCAACGGTTGCCAGGTCGTTATCGCCAGTGACCGGCCACCGTCCGCAATCAACGGGCTGGAGGCACGGCTCGCCTCTCGCTTCCAGTGGGGGCTGGTCGCCGACATCGCCCCGCCGGATGAGGAGACGCGGCTGGCCATCCTCCTTGCCAAGTGCCGCGAGCAACGCATCGAACTGGCGCCGGAGGTGACCAAGTACCTGTCCGATCGGGCGCAAGACAACATCCGAGCGCTGGAAGGCTGCCTCAACCGTGTGGTCGCCTACGCCCGCCTGACCCACTCCCAGATCAATCTCGATACAGCGATGAAGGCGTTGGCGGCGCTCACGCCGACCGTCGCCTCACCTGCAGACCCGCAGGGCATCCTGCAGTCATGTTCCAACTACTACAGCGTTCCCATTCAGGCCATCACCGGTAAGAGCCGAGCCAAGCAGATCGCAGAAGCGCGACACGTAGCCATGTATCTCCTCCGGGAGGACGCCGAACTCGCCCTCAAGCAGATTGGGCTCCTCCTTGGCCACCGTGACCACTCCACGGTGATCCACGGCGTGCAGAAGATAGCGCGGGCCCTCATCAACGACCCCAAGTTGAGCGCTCAGCTCTCAGACATCCGCTCCCAGGTTTCCCACTAGTCCACCCACAACCACCCAACGGCTTTAACAGAGGCCGGAGTTATCCAAGCGATGACCCCGGCCTCTTGCTTGTAACGCCCGCGTAACGAAATGAGGGCCTCTTGTTACTCAACAGCAATCCCCAACCGTCCACCTTCTGCCCCACACCTTACCCAGAGCACCACCAGACTCGCCGCCAACACTCCCAACACTCCTACTACTCACTACTACGAATAACAAATACATACCAAATCTATAATTAGCCCATGATCGATAGAGTCGAGATAGTTGTTCACGGTGGAAATGGCGGAGGCGGCATAGTCAGCTTTCGCCGTGAGAAGTACGTGCCGCGTGGTGGACCGGACGGTGGGGACGGCGGGAATGGCGGCGATGTGGTGGTGCAGGTGGACCGTTCGGTGCGGCACCTGAAGGAGCTAGGCCGGCGCCGAATCTATCGTGCGGCCGCCGGCGGCAAGGGCGGGAGCGCTAATAAGCACGGCCGGAACGCGGATGACCTGGTGCTAAAGGTACCCGCCGGAACGCAGGTGACGCGCATCTCGGAGGATGGGCCAGAAGAGCCAATCGCTGACCTGACCGAATACGGGCAACGAGTGGTAGTCGCCAAGGGCGGCGCCGGAGGCTGGGGAAACGCCCGCTTCGCGACGTCCACACATCAGGCGCCGCGTATAGCGCAGCGGGGCCAGTTGGGTAATGAGGCCAGGATCAGGCTGGACCTCAAACTTCTGGCCGACGTCGGGATAGTCGGCTTGCCGAACGCAGGTAAGTCCACCCTCCTCACTCAGATATCGGCTGCGCGGCCCCGAATCGGTGCTTATCCCTTCACGACCCTTGAGCCGAACCTGGGGGTCGTTGACGTGGGTTGGGATCGCTTCGTCGTCGCTGATATCCCCGGACTGATCGAGGGCGCCCACGAAGGCGCTGGGCTGGGCCTCGACTTCCTCCGCCATATCGAGCGCACGCGGCTGATGATCCACCTGCTCGCAGGCGACAGCCCCGATCCTTGGGCGGACATGGACACTGTAAACGCGGAGCTTAGGGAGTACGGCCGCGGGATCGAAGACCGTCCGCAGGTCGTCGTGGTGAACAAGATCGATATCCCGGAGGTGGCTGAGATGCGCACCGAACTTGTGGAAGGATTCCATGCGCGGGGGCTCTCGCCTCGGTTTATGTCTGCTGCGACGGGCGAAGGCGTGAACGAGGTGATGATCGCTGCTGCAGAGATTCTCCGGGACGCCCGCGAGGTGGAGGCGGTACCCGAGGCTGGCCCCCAGCCACTCCCCATCCTCAGGCCGAAGGAGCGCGGGGTGCGTATCCGCCATGAGAACGGGGTGTTCAGCGTGGAGGAAGACCGCGCGGTCGCCTTTGCCGAAACGATGCCCATCGAGACGGACGAAGGCCGCGCTGAGTTGTGGCGTCGCTTCCAGCGCTGGGGCGTCACGGGCGCGCTGAAGCGGGCAGGCGCTAAGCCCGGCGACACGGTGATCCTCGGCCGCGTTGAGCTGGAGATGCAGGGATGACTCGGCGCATCGGAGTGTTAGGGGGCACCTTCGACCCGATCCACATCGGCCACCTCGTCTTCGCTGAGGCCGCCCTCGAGCAGTTGGGTTTGGAGCGGGTCATCTTCGTCCCGGCCGGCCAGCCCTGGCGAAAGTCGGACAGGCTGGTAACGTCCGCTCCCCTGAGGCTTGAGATGGTGAGGCTCGCTATCGCGGACAATCCCCCCTTTGCGGTGTCGACACTGGAGATCGACCGCGAAGGCCCGACGTACTCAGAGATAACGCTTTCCGCCGTCCGAGATGAGAATCCGGGAGCTGATCTGTTCTTCCTTCTTGGTAGGGACGCGCTGGCTGATCTTCCGAACTGGCATGACCCCAGTGCGGTCGTAGGGCTCGCTACGCTGGCCGTAGCCTTGCGGGAAGCTGTCGCCGCGTCTGCTGAAGAAGACCTCGCTCTTGCCCGTCTCAACGCGCGGGTGGTCTCCGTCAGCATGCCGGTGATCGGAGTGAGCTCCACGGACATCCGGGAGAGGGTCGCGAACGGCAAATCTATCCGCTACATGGTTCCAGACCTTGTGGCGGACTACATCGAGACGCAAGGCCTGTACGCTAGCTAGTCAGATCCGATCCGCTCAGAGGATGTAGGTCAAGCGCACCCTCGCGCCTTGTTCGGCCGCCCACGTTGCTATCGCAGCAAGCTCTCTCAGGCGCTCCGCCAGTTCCGGGAAGCCTGAGGTCAGTTCGAGCAGTTCCGGCTCACCCTCGAGGGCGTCCGCAGCTCGCGTGGCCGCTTCGGCGAGAGGTGCCGCCTCCTGCCAGAGTCGCTCGAGCAGATCCCGCTCCTCGGAAGTCTCGGCGTTGGCGTCGCCGAAGATCATCAGCGGGCCGATCGGGATGCGTAGCTTCCGCTTGATGATCGAAGACGCCTTCGCCAACGGATGGTGAGCACCGTAACGCTCACTGTGCGCCATCGAGATGAAGTACACGATATCGCTCGTATCGCCGAGGAACTCGATCGGCGGGTCGCCGGCCGTCGTTTCGACGATGAGGAGGGTGGTGGATGATTCCGGCATGCCTTCAGGCTACTACGGTCGAGCGGGGGAGTATCGTGGCATCGGAGGCCACTGATGCTTATCGAGCAGTTGAGCGACCTACGAGAAGAGGACTTCCGGCGGTTGGTGACTGGTTACACGTCCTCTGAGGTATACGAGATAGCCGTTGACGAGACCGATTCGGCCTTCGGCCTTCGGTTCGAGCGTCGACGTCGTGATCCGCCGTTCGTGAAGGAGTGGCCCTTCAACCCGGGCATGTTCGGTTGGTACCGGTCGCTGCTCAGCCTCGGGCTGTCGTTTGCTGTCGTGGAGGACGGTCAGATGCGCGGCCTCGTCATCTCCGGCACCACTGAGTGGAGCAAGCTCGTGAACGTCTGGGAACTTCACGTCGAGCCCGCGCGCCAGGGCCAGGGTCTCGGCCGAGCACTCCTGGTAGCCGTGGAGGACGCAGCGGCCGCGAAGGGGTACCGGGCCGTCTCTTGTGAGACCCAGAACACGAACGGGCCGGCGATCGGCTTCTACCGGCGCGTCGGCTACCACCCGCTGGCCGCCGACCTCAGCTTCTACGGGAACGATGACACGGCGAGGGGCGAGGTATCCGTGTTCATGCGTAAGGCGTTGCGTTAGACGTCCAGCGTGGCCTTGTCGTAGTGCGACTGGATGAAGCGCTTGCGTGGCGGCACATCTTCACCCATTAGCTCGTTGAAGATCTTGTCTGCCACCATGGCGTCCTCGATGTTTACCTGGAGAACGGTCCGGACGGCCGGGTCCATCGTCGTCTCCCAGAGCTGCGTGGAGTTCATTTCACCCAGGCCCTTAAAGCGCTGGACGTTTACTCCCTTAAGGTCCTTCATCTTGCTGACGTGGGAATCCTTATCCTTATTCGAGTAGAAATACTTCACTTCTTTGCCTTTGGCCACACGGAAAAGGGGCGGCTGGGCGATGTACAGGTGGCCGGCCTCGATTACTTGCGGCATGTATCGGAAGAAGAACGTCAGTAGCAGTGTGCGGATGTGGGCGCCATCCACGTCGGCGTCCGTCATCAGGATAACGCGGTGGTAGCGGAGCTTCCTAACGTCAAAGTCCTCGCCGAAACCAGCTCCGAGCGCTGTGATCAGCACTTTGATCGCGTCGTGGGCCAGCATCTTGTCTGGCCTCGCCTTCTCCACGTTCAGGATCTTGCCTCGCAGCGGGAGGATCGCCTGGAATCGCCGGTCGCGGCCTTCCTTAGCCGAGCCCCCTGCGGACGGCCCCTCCACGATGTACAGCTCGCGACTTTCGGGGTTTCGTTCCGAACAGTCAGCCAGCACGCCGGGCAGTACGCTATCGTCGAGGAAGCCTTTCTTAATAACCAGGTCGCGTGCCTTGCGGGCCGCTTCCCGCGCACGGGAGGCCGTGAGGCACTTCTCGATGATCTTTCGCGCGTCTGAGGGGCGCTCCTCCAGCCACGTGGAGAGCGCTTCGCCCAGGGTGGATTCGACCATGCCCTTCATTTCAGCATTGCCGAGGCGCGTTTTGGTCTGGCCCTCGAACTGTGGCTCGGCCAGCTTGACACTGACCACTGCCACGAGGCCCTCGCGGGTGTCGTCTCCCGAGAGGTTCGGGTCGTTGTCCTTCAGGATCTTCGCCTTGCGTGCGTAGTCGTTGATGACTCGTGTGAGCGCTGAGCGGAAGCCTGTCAGGTGGGAGCCGCCGTCGATCGTGTGAATGCAGTTCGCGAAAGAGAACGTGGACTCGTTGAAGGAGTCGTTGTACTGGATGGCCACCTCCACGGAGGCGCCTTCGAACGCCTTTTCGCAGTAGAACGGCTCGTTGATAGTGCCGCGGTCCTTGTTGAGGCGCTGCACGAAGGACTTGATGCCGCCCTCGAAGTAGTAGGTGATGGTGTGGTCGTTTCGCTCGTCCGTGAACGTCAGCCAGATGGCCTTGGTCAGGAACGCCATTTCGCGGAAGCGCTGGGAGAGAGTGCGGAAGTTGAACTCCGTCTCCTCGAAGATCTCTTTGTCCGGCTTGAACCAGGTCGTCGTGCCTGTGACCTTGGCGGTGCCGTTCCCGTCCAGCGTCTTCAGGTTGCCTTTCGCCTTGCCGCGCTCGTAGGACTGCTTGTAGAGCTTGCCGCCGCGCCGGACCTCCACCCACATGCTCTCGGAGAGCGCGTTCACCACGGCCGCACCCACGCCGTGCAGACCGCCGGACACTTTGTACGCCTGGCTATCGAACTTGCCGCCGGCGTGGAGGTAAGTCATTACGGTCTCCAGCGCCGACTTTCCGGTGCGGGCGTGCTTGTCCACAGGAATGCCGCGGCCGTTATCCGTGACCTTGACGCTGCCGTCCTTGTGGATTGTGATCGTGATGTGGTCGCAAAAGCCGGCCATCGCCTCGTCGATCGAGTTGTCGACGATCTCGTAAACCAGGTGGTGCAGGCCCCTTTCGTCGGTGGAGCCGATGTACATTCCGGGTCGCCGGCGGACCGCCTCCAGACCCTCGAGAACCTGGATGTCGGCAGCCGTGTACTTCGATGCGGTTTGAGTCATATTAGACGCAGTCCTTCAGGGGAAATCGTTGGGGAAGTTGAACAGTTGAATTATACCACAAATGGGGGCGAATTTATATCTAAAATACCCCTTCGCGCCAGTGTTTGTTAACGGGTTACGGCAGAATTTCCGGCAGATCGACGGTACTGGCGCGCGAGACCGGCGAAGCTTCCTCCAGAGACAGCCGATATCGCACCTGATGAACCAGTCTTCCGCCCCGATCTTTGCTTGCGAGTGCACCGTCCGACTGCCATCCAAGGCGCTCATAAAATCGCCTGGCCCGCACGTTTTCGGCGAAGACCCACATGGTGGCATCGCGAAAGCCTCGCTCGCCTAGCCGCTGAACCAGGTGCTCGAACAGCTGTCGGCCGACGCCGTGCCCGATCAGATCTGGGGCCACGTACAGAAAGCCTAACTCTGCTGCGTCGTGGCCTGCATCGAGTTCATCACTTGGATTGATCGCCGCAAACCCAACCACTGTCTCGGCGTCAACGGCAAGCCAGACCTCGAAACCTGTCATCGTCTCGAACCGGTGCCGCCAGGTGGCTTCATGGTTGTCCACTGACTGCGAGTCGAGATATTCGGTCGTGAGGAGGCTGCTATATACGAACTGCGAGCTGGCCACCTGTACCTTCGCTACGTCGCACGCGTCTGCGGCCGTTGCCAGGCGAATGGTCACGGTCATTCCTTGGCCATTTCCGCCAACTGGTCGCGCGACCAGCGAATGATTCGATACGGGACTGTCCCGCCGCCGGGCTCGTCGGTGGTATCGCCGCCCACATCTGCGCCGCCGAGCCGCCGGTAAAACGCCTGCGCATTGGCGTTGATCTCGAGCACGCCGAGGTACATGTCTTGCGCCGGATAGTTCGCCGCGCACCAGCGGGCGGCCTCGACCACCAGCTGCTTTCCGATCCCGCTCTTCTGCAGGTCCTGCTTCACGTGCAGGTTGTCTAAGAGCGAACCGTGCTCCACGCTGTGATTCCCATAGACGCAGGCGAACCCGACGACTTCGCCGCCATCTTCGGCTACAACCACGTACTGGTTTGCGGGCGGGCTGCTCAGTCGCTCTGCCCAGACCTTCACGCGGTCGTCGAATACTGGCCCGTCGAGGTACGCGTCTGAGTAAGCGCCACGGTAGGTGTTGCGCCAACTATCGGCATGGAGGTTGGCGATGGCGGAAACGTCGGAGACTGCGGCCTCTCGGATGATCATGGGCCGGTGCAGCTATATCAGCTTGCGGGTGATCAGCTCTTCGGCGATCTGGATCGCGTTGAGTGCGGCGCCCTTGCGCAGGTTGTCGCTGACCAGCCAGAAGGCGATGCCCAGTGGGTTCGAGGCGTCCTGCCGGATGCGCCCGACATATGTGTCGTCCTTGCCGGCCACTGTCCACGGCGTCGGGTACAGGTTCACCGAGGGCTCGTCCTGGATCGTCACACCGGGAGCTTCGTGCAGTATCTCGGAGAAATCCTCCGGGGTCATCGACTTGCTCAGGTCCACGTGCACTGCTTCTGAGTGGCCGACGAACACGGGCACGCGTACGCAGGTGGCACTCACCGGCAGTTCCGGCTCGTGCATGATCTTGCGCGTCTCGTTGATCATCTTCCACTCTTCCTTCGTGTAGCCGCTGCCCAGGAAGACGTCCACCTGGGGCAGCAGATTGAAGGCGATCTGGTGTGGGTAGATGTGCGCCTTGGTCTTCTCGCCGTTCAGCACTTCGCGAGACTGCTGTGTGAGCTCGTCGACGGCAGCCGTCCCGGTCCCGGAAACGGACTGGTATGTCGAAACGACGATACGCGTGACCGGGTTCACCTGGTGGACGGGCCACAGCACCTGGCAGAGCGGTGTCGTTGGGCAGTTGGGAATGGCGATGATGCCCTTGTGGCCCTTAAGGTCGCCGGCGTTCACCTCGGGCACCACTAGAGGGACGTCGGGCTCCATGCGCCAGGCAGAGCTGTCGTCGATGCAGATTGCACCGGCCTTCACAGCGGGCGGGATCAGGCTCTTGGAGACTTCGGTCGTCGCCGAGAAAAACGCCACGTCGACGCCCTTGAACGACTGGGGCGTCGTCTCTTCGACCGTGATCTCGCCGAACTCGCCGAAGGTGATCTTCTTGCCGGCAGAGCGGTGCGAGGCGAGCAGGCGCAGCCCTTTAATGGGGAAGCGGCGCTGGATAGCGAGCTTCAGGAACTCCTGGCCGACAAGTCCAGTAGCTCCGACAACGGCGACATTAAGTGACTTTGCCATGGGTAGGCGTTCATGGTAGCGGAATTGCGCTGAGCCCCGCAAATGTGATCGCTGCAGGGGCGAGTGGCCCCCGCCCTAGCGCAGCGGCGAGGCGAACCGCAGCCTGAACCCGTTCGGGTCGCGGACGATGAAGTCGCGCAGGCCATACTCACGGTCGCCGATCGGGTGCATGACCTGTAGACCGGCTCGCTGGACGCGGTCTAGGTACTCGTCGACGTCCGGCACCATCACGCGGATGTCCAGCCCGCTGCCCCGGCCGTCCAGCTCCGACCTGGGGCCCGCGTACCAGCGGTCCGACATGAACATGATCGTGGCGCCGTTAATGTGTCCGATCGCGAAAGTCGCCGGTTCACCCTCCTTCCGCAGCAGGGTGTAGCCGAGGGTCTCGACGTAGAAATCCACCGCGGCGTCAACATCCGGGACGAACAGCTCCGGGGCGATGGGCGCCAGTTCGAAGCGGTCGTCTGCGCCGCTCACGCTAGATGGCCGCGAAGTCGCCCCAGCGGCGCGTGTGTGCCTCGCGCAGGTCGTCCAACCGTTGCCGGTAGCGCCGCGTCAGGACAGAGTCGATCGAGAGGATGTAGGCGTCCTCGTGGTTGTCCGAGTAGTAGCGCACGCGCCGGCCCATCTCGCTGAAGCCGTACTTCTCGTACAGCTTGATCGCCGAGTCGTTGGAAACTCGCACCTCGAGCGTCACGAGTGGCTGACCACGGTCCTGGGCCGTCTCAATTGCAGCGATGAGCAACGCCTCGCCGATGCCCCGCCGGCGGTGGCTGTCCCGAGTCGCGATTGTGACGATGTGCGCTTCGTCGGCCATCATCCAGATGCCGAGGAAGCCGACAACGAGCTCCGGGCGCTCCTCGGGCGGGGGTAGGTGTACCTCATCGTCTGACCCGAGGATCTGCTTGATCTCATCCAGGAAGCGGCCGATCGGTCCGTGCTTATCGTGCGTCTCGCTGTCGCGGCGGGACACGCGCGGGTTGTCCTCTACGACGACGATGTAATGGGCGAGGCGGTTCTGTTGGAGTTCGCGGCGGAAGGCGGTCGGCGGCCACATCGTCGGGAACGACTCGCGCTCGATCTCCATGACCTGCGGAATGTCTTCCACGCGCATCGGACGGACAAGGTAACGTACGGCGATAACCATTGGCTTAGCTAGGATACAGAATCCATCCCTCGCTTGCGTGTAGAAGTTTTGTCAATCTCCGTATCGTTTTCTGGAACAGAAAGCCGCCGGAGCGGTGGCCCCGGCGGCTCCCCCTCACACAACGAAGTCTGCTAGTCGATGTCGATTGGCTCTACCTGCCGCCGGCGGCGCCAGGTAACTCCTGCTGCGGCAGCCATCGCCAGAGCAGCCGTGCCGATCAGCGCCCATACGTAGACGTTCGCCTCGCTGTCGTCCGAGAAAAGGAGCACGCTGCCACCGACTGCGGTGTTAGGCAGGACGACGATGCGCCCGCGCATTGTGCTCGGGTGTATCTCGCAGCGGTAGTAGTATGTGCCGCCGTCATTGAACTGGATCGAGCCGTAAGGCCAGCCGCTGGGTCCGGGACTCGGGGGCTGCCGTGTCCCAGAGTCCTCAATGGGATTCCCCGCGGCAGTACCGGCGCCGCACACGCTGAAGGTGTTATCGGTGCACTCGGTCACGCTGTGCAGGTTGCTCGCCAGCGGCGCTGGCGCGACCCACGTGATCGTATCGCCGCCGTTGATGAGCGCATCACAGGTCGGGGCGGGTGTCAGGCCCTGGCAGTTCGCTTTGGCGACAAAGTGATCCGTCCCGGGGCCGACGATGAAGTAGCCCGCCGGGTGGTAGTAGTCGTCGTGCACGTGCACGTTCAGGTTGACGGCTGCCTTCGCCGGCGTTGGTGCCGGCCAGCCCGCCAGTAGTACCACGGCCGCCGCAAGCGCCGCGAGTGCGAATGCAAGCCTTCTCATGAAGCACCCCCTGTTCAATTCAAGAAGGATCCGGCTCGCTCAGTCTACGCCATAATCAGTCGCCTGGATTCATCTTCGCTTAACAAAATTCCAAGATTTTGCTGTGCGTGAGATGATGCCGCCGTGCGAGCCATGCTTACGGCACGATTGACATTCGTAATTGTCCTCACCTGTATGTCATTGGTCGCCTCCTGTGGCTCATCGAGGCCCGACACCCCAATCCCCCCCAAGGGTTCGCCGCGACTAAGGTCATCTCGGGGTCCGATGGCGTTTTCCTGGCAGTGCCGAAGTTCGACGTAGCCTTGAACACCCATGCCTACTCTTGGGTGATTGCGACCGATCCGTGCTGCTGGAGGCTGGACTTTGTTATCGAAGGCCCCGATGGCGTCCCGCATCGCGAGACGCCGTGGTTTAACAGAGAGCAATGGCTGTTCAACGCCTTCGAGGCTTCGGTTCCCGGAACCTATGAAGTCACGGTAACCAACTCTGATACCGGGGAGCTTGTGGCCTCTGGCTCCTTCGTAGTGTCCTCCGCCACCGCTTTGCCGCCACGGTCCCCGTAGTGTGACCCGCGTTCCTTTACGTTTACGGTAACGTCTCGTTACAATCGAAACACCGGTTTCCCGCTACTTTTTCGCGAATGTACGCTCTTCGTCTCCTGGGGTTTCTTGGCCCCTACAAACGGCGCTCTGCGCTCCTGCTGCTCTGTGTTCTCGCTTCCAGCGCGGCCGTAATCGCCATGCCCCAGGTTATCCGCTGGGCAATTGACTACGGCCTCGGTGTGGAGCGGCAGAACAATGAGCTGATCGCCACCGGTGAGAAGCGCTACCTCGTATACGCGGCGCTCGCGATAGTCGGTACCGCTGTCATCCGGGGCGCCTTCGCCTTCTGGCAGACCTTCCTTGGTGAGTGGATAAGCCAGCGCGTCGCCTACGACATCCGCAACCGCGTCTACGACCGCCTCCAGCGCCTCTCATACGCCTACCACGACCAGCAGCAGACAGGCGCCGTCATGTCGCGCGCGACGCAGGACGTCGAGGCCGTGCGCATGTTCGTCTCGATGGGGATTGCGCGCGGGTTCTATGTGATCCTGCTGATGGTGTCTGTTCTGATCCTGATGCTGGTCACCAACTGGCAGCTAGCTCTTGTCGTCTGGGCCTTCATCCCGGTAATCGCCTGGCGTTCGACCGTGATGGCGACGACTCTCCGGCCGCTCTGGTTCGCGATACAGGAAGGCATGGCCCGCATGGCCACCGTCCTCCAGGAAGCTCTCTCCGGAGCCCGCGTCGTCAAGGCTTTCGCTCGGGAGGAGCACGAGAGCGCGAAGTTCCGCAAGGAAGCCGAGGCCCTCTACGCCAGCGCCTACGAATCGAGCCGTGTCACGGCTGTCAACTCGCCTGCGATGACCGGCCTCTGGCTCGTCGCCACGGCTGCAACCCTGTGGGTGGGCGGTATCCAGGTCTCCAACAATCACATGGAGATCGGCGAGCTGACTGCTTTCCTCCTCTATCTGACCGTCCTGCAGATGCCGGTCCGCGTGCTCGGATGGATCATCATGATCACGGCCCGTGCCAACGTCGCCGGTCAGCGCCTCTTCGAGGTGCTCGATGCCGAGTCACACATCACGGACAAGCCAGACGCGATCGAGCTGACAGATGTGAAGGGCCACGTCCGCTTCGAGAATGTCTCCTTCGGCTATGATGCCCTGGCCCCTGTCCTCCGGGACATCACCATCGATGCGCCGCCCGGCAAGGTCATTGCGCTGATGGGTCACACCGGTAGTGGCAAGACCACAGTCGTCCAGCTCATGCCGCGCTTTTACGACGTGACCAGTGGCAGCATTACTATTGATGGCCACGATCTGCGCGACGTGAAGGTCGCCTCGCTGCGGGCGGCCATTGGCATCGTGCAGCAGGATGTGTTCCTCTTCAGCGCCACGATCCGTGACAACATCGCCTACGGCGCCGTTGATGCTACGGACGACGAGATCGTCGAGGCGGCAAAGGCAGCCCACATCCACGACTTCATCGAATCGCTTCCCGAGGGTTACGACACATGGGTTGGCGAGCGCGGCATCACGCTCTCCGGTGGCCAGAAACAGCGCGTGGCCATCGCGCGGACGCTGTTGCTCGACCCCAAGATCCTCGTCCTCGACGACTCCACTTCCAGCGTCGACACGCAGACGGAGTACCAGATACAGCAGTCGATGACGCGCGTGATGGAGGGCCGCACCACGTTCGTGATCGCCCAGCGGCTACGAACAGTCAAGATGGCGGACGAGATCATCGTCTTGCAGGACGGTCGCATCGTCGAGCGCGGTACCCACGACGAGTTGCTCACCCGTGACGGCATCTACCGTGAGATCTACGACCTCGAGCTTCGAGACCAGGAAGAAGCACTATCCGGCCAGCCGGAAGTACTGGCAGCGGCGGCAGGTAGCTGATGGGACTCTGGGGCGGAGCATCTCCCAGCGGCTGGACCGGCGGCATGGGCCACCGGCCTGGTCTCGGCCAGAACCTGCGCCGCAGCACCGACGGCTGGGACGACGAAGAGCTGGGCAAGGTATACGACCACAAGGTTATCCGCCGCATGGCGCCTTACCTCAAGCCATACAAGCCCCAGGTAGCCCTCGCCACGGCTTCGATGATCATCTTCGCGCTATCATCGCGAGCGCAGCCGCTGCTAATCGGCCTCGCCATCGACCACTACATCCGGGACGGCGACCTGAACGGCGTAGCGATGATCGGAGGCGGGCTCATCGGCCTCGCGCTCGTGAGCTGGCTGATGCAGTACATACAGCAGGTGGCGACGGCGTACGTCGGCCACCGCATCTTGCTCACGCTCCGCACCGAGATGTTCGATCACCTGGAGAAACTCTCGCTGAGCTTCCTCGACCGCAACGAGATCGGCCGCGTCATGTCCCGAGTACAGAATGATGTCGCCACGCTACAGGACCTGCTGACCACGGGCGTCCTCACCGTCCTCGCCGACTTTCTTAGCCTCGGTATCATCATCGCGATACTTCTTTGGCAGGACTTCCAGCTGACCGCCGTCACGTTCAGCACGGTGCCCTTCCTCGTCGTGATCATGTGGCTCTGGCAGATGCGCGCCCGCAAAACGTTCATCCGCGTGCGCCAGGCGATAGCCATCGTCAATGCCAACCTCCAGGAGAACGTCTCCGGCGTACGCGTCATCCAGTCGCTCTCACGCGAGGACGAAAACGCTCGCCGCTTTGACCAGGTGAACGCCGAGAACCTCAACGCCAATGTCGATGCCGGTCGCGTCACCGCAGCGGTCATGCCGATCGTGGAGATCCTGGTGGCCGTAACGACCGCGCTTGTCATCGTCTTCGGTGGTTTCCGCGTGCTGGACGGTTCGATGACCGTTGGCGTCGTGATCGCGTTCGCGCTATACGTGCAGTACTTCTTCGATCCCGTACGCAACCTTGTCCTCCAGTACACGCAGCTACAACGAGCGATGGCCGGCGGCGAGCGCATCATCGAGGTGCTCGACACGAAGCCGGAGATCGTCGACGCGGAAGACGCTGTTGTCCTGCTCGACGTGAAGGGCGAGGTCGTATTCGACAACGTCACGTTCGAATACATCCCCGGCTCCAAAGTGCTGGATGAGGTCAACCTGCACGTGAAGCCCGGCGAGACGATCGCCATCGTCGGCCCGACTGGGGCTGGCAAGAGCACGCTGACTTCCCTGGTTGCCCGCTTCTATGACGTGACCGGCGGCAAAGTGCTGATCGACAGCCACGACATCCGCCAGGTGGAGCGACGCTCGCTCGCTCGGCGGCTGGGTATCGTCCTGCAGGACCCGTTCCTCTTCTCAGGCACCGTGCGCGACAACATCGCCTACGGCAAGCTCGAAGCGGCCCAGGTCGAGGTCGAGGAAGCGGCGAAGACCGTCGGCGCGCACGACTTCATCCGCCGCCTGCCGCAGGGTTACGACACCGAGCTGCACGAGCGCGGCCAGGACCTCTCGGTGGGACAGCGGCAACTGATCGCCTTCGCCCGCGCCGTCATCGCCGACCCGCGCATCCTCATCCTGGACGAGGCCACGGCCAACGTGGACACTCGCACGGAAGTCGTCATCCAGAACGCCCTCAAGCGCCTGCTGAAGGGCCGCACGTCATTCGTGATCGCCCACCGCCTCTCGACCGTGCGCGGTGCCGACCGAGTCGTCGTCCTCCAGGCCGGCCGCATCGCCGAGATCGGCACCCACGCGGAGCTCCTCGGGAAGGGCGGCGTCTACGCCAACCTCTACCGCATGACGTACGAGGATGCCTCGGCGTCCACGGGCGATGGCCTCGGTGCGCCGGCGCCGCAGCCTGCTGGCTGAGAACCTCCGCGCCCAACTTGTTCTGCTAGAATTAGCGAACCATATGGTTACTGAATCTAGCGCTCACGGGGCCGACAACCAGCGTCGGCTGCTGATTCCGTTCGTGCCTGCGCCGAAGCAGAAGCCCGAGGACCGCATCAAGAACTGGGACGAGTCGTATCTCGGGTACACGATGGACCTGGCCGTGATTGAGGCCGAGCGCTGCATCCACTGCCCGGCGGCGCCCTGCCAGGACGCCTGCCCGACCGGCAACGACATTCCGAGAGCGCTCCTATTCCTCGAGAAGGGCGATATCAACAGCGCCGCCGCTGTCTTCCGGGAGACCTCCAACCTGCCGGACATGTGTGGGCGCCTTTGCCCGCAGGAGTCGCTCTGCGAAGGCAGCTGCGTCGTCGGTTTCGCGATCCGGCCTGCGCCCTACGGCAAGCAGCCGCCTGTCTCGATCGGCAAGCTCGAGTCGTTTATCGCCGACTACCAGCGGACGCACGGAGGCGTGCCCCTTCCACTGATCCAGCCGGACACCGGCCGTAAGGCCGCCATCATCGGCTCCGGCCCCGCCGGCCTCGCAGTCGCCGAAGAGCTTCGCAAGCAGGGTCACACCGTCACCGTTTTCGAGTCGTGGCCGGTGCCGGGCGGCGTCCTTCTCTACGGCATCCCGAACTTCAAGATGCAGAAGGAAGTGCTCCAGGCCAAACTCGATTACCTCGAGAAGATGGGTATCGAGTTCAAGTGCAGCGTCAAAATCGGAGATGAGATCACGCTGGACGACCTCTTCCGCCAGGGCTACAACGCCATCTTCCTCGGCACGGGCGCGCCCATCGGCGGGCAGATGAAGATCGAAGGCGAAGAACTGGCGAACATCTACCAGGCCACCGAATTCCTCGTCCGCGGTAACCTGGAGCCCGACCTGCTGCCGGAGGCCTACCGCACTCCACTCGACATACAGGGCAAGCGAGTGCTCGTCGTTGGTGGCGGCGACACCTCGATGGACTGCGTACGCACGGCGATCCGCCTCGGTGCGAGTGAGGTCACCTGCATGTATCGTCGCACAGAAGCTGAGCAGAAGGGCCGCGAAGAAGAGCGCCGCCATGCCGTCGAAGAAGGCACCGAGTTCATGTATCTGACCATCCCCTATCGCTTTGTCGGTGAAGCCGGTGTGGTTGGCGCGGCCGAGTGCCGCAAGATGCAGCTCGGCGCGCCGGACGAGTCTGGCCGCCGCCGACCGGAGCCGATCCGCGGCTCAGAGTTCGTGCTGGATGTCGACATCGTCGTGCTCGCCATCGGATACGAGCCAGACGACTTGCTGGAGAAGACGACACCTGGCCTGCGCACAACCAACTGGAAGACTGTGCGCGTCGACGAAGACTACCAGACGACCCGCCCAGGCGTCTTTGCCGGCGGCGACAACGTGAACGGCGCAGACCTCGTCGTCACTGCGATGGCAGACGGCCGCCGCGCGGCCGAGGCCATCCACAACTACCTGGCGTCTTTGCGTTAAGCGCTATAATCGTGCCCACCCAGGGGCACGGAGGAGCGCTCGTATGACCACAGCCATCGTCAACGCCACCGTCATTGACGGCACCGGCCGCGATCCAATCACTCGCGGTGCCGTCGTCATCGAGAACGAGCACATTACGGCAGTCGGAGCAGGCGTCGAACCACCGAGAGACGCCGAAATCATTGATGCGGCCGGCGCCACCGTCATGCCTGGCATGATCGATTGCCACGTGCACCTGTTCGGCAAGGTCGCCGGGATAATGGACCGCCAACGGTTGCCGACGAGCCTCCAGGTGCTCCATGGCGCGAAGAACGCACTGCGTACTCTGGATTCGGGGTTCACATCGGTACGCGACGCAGGAGGCTCCCCGCAGGGCCTAAAGATGGCGATAGCGGAAGGACTCATTCCCGGCCCGCGGATGCGGATCGCCGTGACGCACTTCTCGCAGACCGGTGGCCACGGCGATTCGACGATGCCTTCAGGCGCCAAGCTCAGCGGCCCAACTGGCGGCGGAGTCGAGTGGCCCGACAACATCGTGGACGGAGTCGATCAAGTGCGTTTAGGTGTGCGCGAGGCTCTCCGAGCGGGCGCCGACTTCATCAAGTTCTCTGCAACCGGCGGGGTGCTGTCGCCGACCGACGATCCCACGCATACGGCCTTCGACACCGAGGAGATCGCGACCTTCGTCTTCGAGGCGCGTGCCAAGGGCAAGACCTGCATGTCGCACGCCCAGGGCACCGAGGGCATCCGCAACGCCGTTTTCGGCGGCGTGGAGTCGATCGAACACTGCATTTACCCTGACGACGAGACGCTGGCCGAGATGAAGAAGCGCGGCACCTTCATGGTGCCGACGCTCGTCGCACCGGTCTGGGTTCTACGCTACGCCGAGCGGGCCCCCGACAGCCTCCATCCCGAATCCATCCGCAAGGCGATGGACGTCGCCGATGCGCACAAGATAGCCGTGACCCGCGCGATCGATGCTGGCGTCCGCATCGCCTTCGGCACCGACCAGGGCGTGGGCCCGCACGGCCGGAACGCCGAAGAACTCGGTCTGCTGGTCGAGGCGGGGATGACGCCGATGCAGGCGATCGTGGCGGCGACGAAGACGGCCAGCGAGTGCGTTCACATGGCTAATGAAGTGGGCACGCTGGAGCCGGGCAAGCTGGCCGACCTGCTGCTCGTCGACGGCAACCCGCTCGATGACGTGACGATGCTGATGAACCGCGACAAGCTGCTGATGATCATGCAGGGCGGGCGTCAGCACAAGAACGCGCTGGAGGTAGAGAGTCGCGCGGCTACAAGCGCGTGACTAGTCCGCCACGAACCCGATCCGGCGGTGAGTGCCGTCGCAGAAGGGCTTGTTCGCTGACCCGCCGCAGCGGCAGAGGGCGACCCGCGTATCTTCGCGAATGACCTTCCCCTCGTTATCGGTGATGCGGATGCGGCCGCGCTGGAAAAGCGGGCCGTTGCGGGCGGCGCGCACCGTCGTCTCCGCAGGCGGTTCCTCCTGAGGTCCGCCGTCCCGCCGCCGGAAGTGCAGCGCACCGCTCGGGCACTGCATCACAATCTCCGCGATCTCTTCCGCGGACGCCGCATCGATGGCGATCCACGGCCGCGCGTCGACGTCGAACACCTGCGGCAGGCCGATCAGGCAACGAGCCGAATGCATACAGAACGATGGTTCCCACGTGACGATGATCTCGTCCGTTTTGTACTCGCGGGCGACCGTCGGTTTCTTCCGCTCTTCTACTTTCGCCATGCCATCAGTCTACAGGTCGAAAACCATCCCCTCGGCCCCGCCGACAACAAGAGTCCCGTTCGCTACCTCTGACGCATCGGCCACCAGCGCATCGACCGTGTCGTCGTCATGGTTCGGGTCGTGGTGGAACGTGAGCAGCGTCTTCACGCTGGCCATGCTGGCGAACTGCGCCGACTGGCGCGGCGTGCTGTGCCCCCAGCCCACCTTGTCGGAGTACTCCTGCTCGTTGTACTGTGAGTCGTGCAGCAGCAGGTCAGCGCCCTCCGTGAGCTTGTAACCCGATGTCCAGGCGGTCTCGTTCGGGAAGTGGCAGGCACCCAGCGCCACCTCGTGGTCGGGCAGGTAGGCGAGCGATGAGCCGTTTTCGCTGACGCGATAGCCCATCGTTGGGCCGGGGTGGCAGACGACATCGGAAGCGATCTCCAGCCCGCCCACCTTGAACTGGCCGCGCGGGGCGTTGTGAAAGTGCAGGTTGCAGGTGAAGTCGCGGATGCACACGGGGAACAACGGCGGTGAGAGGTAGCGAGAGAGCCTGTCGTGCAGGGTCATCGTCGTCGAAGGCGGCCCCCAGATGTGCACCTCCATGTTGGGATTGAACAGCGGTGCGAAGAAGCCGAGCCCCTGCAGGTGGTCCATGTGGAAGTGCGTGAGCAGGATGTCCATCCGCTTCAGCGTCTTATCCACCGCCGAGGATGCATTGCGGATGCCCGTGCCCGCGTCCAGCATGACGACCGTCCCGTCGCTTCCCACGACCTCGACGCAAGAGGTGTTTCCGCCGTAGCGCATCATCTCCGGGCCGATGTGCGGGAAAGACCCGCGCGACCCCAGCAGCGTCACCCTCATGATTCCGGCTCCCAGAACATCGCCATCGCCCCCAGGTAATCTCCACCCTGGACCAGCAGTGGTACGGCTGTGATGTCCAGCACCCGCGACTTACCATCAAGTGCGGTTATCAATACCCGCAGGTGAGCAGGTTGTCGCTCGCGCAGGGCTTTCGCTAGTGGCAGATCCTCTTCCGACATCGGAGAACCGTCCGGCCACGTCGTCTTGAAGATTTTCGGCAGCTCCCGCAGGCGCATCGGGCCGGCCTCATCAAACCGTCGGCCAAGCAGCTTTTCTGCCGGCTCGTTGTAGTACAGCAGCTCACCGCGGTTGCCGGCGATCCAGATTGGCGTGGCCATGTGGCTGGCCCACTGCCGCAACAGGATGATCTCGATCGGCTTCTGCGTGGACATGATTCTTGTGCTGGCAGATTAGTCCAGTCCGGTCGATTTGGGAAGTGACCTACCGCACCGAAAACAGCCGCACAGGGTCGTCTATGCCCTTCAGAGCCTGCTCGCCGCGGTCTTCGAACGACACGCCCGCCGACGTCCGCGCCAGGTCGCGCACGGTCTGAGAGACCAGCGTCTCGCCCGCAGCGGACGCCGACGCCACTCGAGCCGCGATGTTTACGGCACCGCCGTAGACGTTGCCTCGCCCGTCTGGGTCCGACTCGCGAATGACGTCGCCCGCATGGATGCCTACGTGCAGTTCGAGGCCGACTTCGCTAGCAGTGGAGTGGCAGGTCGCGGCGCAGGTAATCGCCTGCCGCGCTGACTGAAACACAGCGAGAACGCCATCGCCGAGCGTCTTGCCTTCGATCGTGGTGCCGTCGTGCTCGCGGATGATTGTTCGCAGCGCGCTATCGAGATCGCGCGACTTGGCGCGGAACGCAGCGTCTCCGAGGCGTTCGGTGAGGGCGGTGGAATCGGCGATGTCGGCGAAGAGTATCACCCTCACAGGCGAGTCTCCAGTGATTGTCGCCGACGAACCAGCGGGCGATGCAGCAACAGCCGCGGAAGTTTCGCGTACTGAGGAAAGAAAGTCGCGCACTACTTTCGGCGCCTCCGCCGGGCCGTCGATAAAAGCAACCCTCGCAGCCGGAATTATTCCCGCCACCCGGCGCGTCGCCTCTTCTCTCGTGTTCATGTCCGATCGGTCGTGAATCAGTAGCGTAGGAATCCTGAGAGAGGCGGCCTCTTTGTCCGCATCCCAATCCGTCCTGGAAGCATCAGTGATGGCCAGGAGCGTTTCGACGTCTACTGCCTCCTGGAAGAGCTGTCCAATGTCGGCGATGACGGGCTCTGGGAGCGTTGGGTAGAAGGAACGAATGATTGTCGCAGCCCCGAGTCCCCAATCGGCTTTCACCAGTTCGCGGAGCGCCAGCAGGCGCTCGTTGCCCAGGTCATCGCCGCGACAGGCAGGAGGACTGAGCACAAGACTTGTCACGCGGTCCTGGTGACGTGCTGCATAAGCGAGGGCGGGGATCGTCTCCATTCCGTTTCCGTAAACAGTGAAGTCCGTCAGCTGCAGCCTGTCCACAACAGCTTCGATATCCGAGACCATTCCGTCCAGGGAAAAGTCGTTGGCGGACCGGTCTGATAGGCCAAACCCACGAGGATCGAGGCGAATGAATGTGGAGCGCCGAGCGGCGGCTTCGTAGGCAGCGCGAATGATCTGCCTTCGCCACTCTGCCTCCAGGTGAGACCCAGGTGCGACGAGGTACACAAGAGGCGGCCCTTGGCCGGTGGTGTAGTAGGCGATGCTTACGCCGTCTGCGGTTCGCACGTACTGGATCTGCGGTTCCATGACCGCTAGTCTATCGCGTCAGCGCACCGCGAACAGCCGCACAGGGTCGTCTATGCCCTTCAGTGCCTGCTCGCCGCGATCTTCGAACGAAACGCCCGCCGACGTCCGCGCCAGGTCGCGCACGGTCTGAGAGACCAGCGTCTCGCCAGCCGCCGACGCTGAGGCCACACGCGCCGCAATGTTTACAGCGCCGCCGTAGACGTTGCCTCGCCCGTCCGGGTCCGACTCGCGGATGACGTCCCCTGCGTGGATGCCCACGTGTAGCGCGAGG